>Ga0172375_10001111_pt1 | contig 43294 bp, 38 predicted proteins | sample LakKiv1m_FD_114537 | JGI IMG/M metagenome (GOLD analysis project Ga0172375, IMG submission 114537) | Freshwater microbial communities from Kabuno Bay, South-Kivu, Congo - kab_092012_11.1m | ecosystem: Environmental > Aquatic > Freshwater > Lake | place: Democratic Republic of the Congo... | reverse complement strand
GGCTCCAGGAAGAGACGCGTCAGAAGGGTATTGACCTGCGTCTGGCGCCGAAAGCCTATTGCCTGGACAATGCCGCCATGGTGGCGAGCCTGGCAGGACGCCTTCTCCAGGCCAAAAAATATAAAAAATCGGTACACATGGACACGCTTTTGGGTTAACGTAAGCACAGGGAGATGACATGATCACAGACAATGAAATGGTACTCAGGATTTTGATCGCTTTTGTGCTAAGCGGCCTGATCGGGTTGGAGCGCCAGATCTGCCGTCATCAGGCGGGGTTGCGCACGCACATCCTTGTCTGCGTCGGCTCGTGCCTCATTATGTTGACATCGCTGCATGTTTTTGATATATATAAGTCTGTGGCAAATATGGATCCGACGCGCATTGCCGCCGGTGTCATTACCGGCATCGGTTTTCTCGGTGCGGGCACGATCATGCGTTCTCCGGAGGGGGTCAAAGGGTTGACAACGGCCTCGAGCCTCTGGGTGGTCGCGGCGCTGGGATTAAGCATCGGGTGCGGGTTCTTTAAGGTGTCTGTGGTTGTGACCTTACTTGTTCTTTTGGTTCTCTTGTTTTTAAGAGGATTCGAGAGGGTGATGCTAAATAAGGAGGTGCCGCATGGCCATGAGAGACAGGAAGAAGGAGACTGAGGATAGGGTGATCACTGTCGATTCAGCTATGCAGGGCAGTCTGTCTTTTAAGGAGCCTGTGCACCTGCGTATTAACGGGAAGTTCGAGGGGACCCTTGAGGTTCGGGGCGTCCTTGAGATCGGGGACGAAGCGGTGGTGGACGCCACTATATCCGGCGACGATATCGAGATCGCAGGGCGCGTCAAAGGCGAGGTAAGCGCGACCAAGAGGATCCATCTCAAAGAGCATGCCGTTATCGAGGGCAATATCAAGACGCCCATGCTGCATATCAGCGAAGGGGCGGTCTTCCAGGGGCGGTGCGCGATGCTGGGAGATATTTTTGACACGGAGACTTTGGCCCGTTATCTGGAGGTGGACCTGAATACCATCCAGGAGTGGGCAAGCAGCGGCAAGATCCCTGCGTTCAAGGAGTCGAACGACTGGAAGTTCGAACGCAAAAAGATCGACGAGTGGATATCCGCCGGAAAGATCGGTTAAGGCATTAGATCATGGCAGCCCAGAAACTGCTGACCATCCGCGAGGTGGCCAGCTATCTCAATATCACGGAAAAAGAAGTCGTCGAACTGGCCGAGAACGGGATGATCCCGGCCTATAAAGTCGGCGGCGTCTACCTGCGTTTCAAAAAAGAACAATTGGACCAGGTCCGGCCCGGGATCAAGCCCAACCAGTCGCTTGTCACCATTGAAGGGACCTTGATCGAAAAGGTCAGAGATTTTATCTATCATAACGATTTTTATATCCTGTCCCTGATCGTTATCTTCTTCCTCCTTTATTTTATCGTCAAATTATGAAGAAACGGGCCTACGTGGACCTTGGTTTTGCCTGCGTGGATACGGGCAGGCAGACGAGACGGGGGTTCCCGGAGGTTATCTTTTGTCAAAAGAAGGCAAAAGAAGAGATCCTTAAGATCGCGCGCGAGCTTGATCGCGACCGCGATGCGCCGCTTTTGTTGACGCGTCTGGACGTCCGTGCTTACGCTTTTCTGAAATCGAAGCTCAAGGGGCTTTCTTACAACACGAAGGCCAGGGCAGCCTTTCGCAAGGGCCGACGGACGGCGGCGGCCGCAAGAGGTGAAGTCCTTATCGTGACGGCGGGGACGAGTGATATCCCTGTTGCCGAAGAGGCGGCCTTGACCCTGGATCTCATGGGTGTTTCGGCGCGCAAGCTTTATGACGTCGGTGTCGCCGGCGTGCACCGCGTGATAGACAGGACGGATATCCTGCGCCGGGCTGCGGTGATCATCGTCGTTGCCGGCATGGAAGGGGCCCTGGCGAGCCTGGTGAGCGGCCTGGTGAGTTGTCCTGTTATCGCCGTTCCAACCAGTTGCGGTTACGGGTCAAGCTTCGAAGGTTTGTCGGCGCTCTTGACAATGCTCAACAGTTGTTCTCCGGGAATCGCGGTCATGAATATCGACAATGGTTTCGGCGCCGGGTATTTTGCTGGATTGGTGGTTCGCAGATGAAGACGGTGTATTTCGATCTTCTGGGCGGTGTCAGCGGCGACATGACGGTCGCCGCTTTTATTGATATGGGCGTTAGCATGGCCCGCGTGCGCCGGGAATTGGGAAAGCTTGCTGTGGGCGGCTACGGGGTGAAGACCTGTCGTGTCCAGAGGGGGCATGGGGACGCGCTGCGGTTCGATGTGAGCGTCCGGCGGGAGAAGAATTTTTCTTACCGGGAGATCATGCGCTTGGTCAAGACGAGCCGTTTGGGCCGCAGCGTCCAGGAACGCATGGTCAAAGTTTATGAGACGCTCAAGGATGCCGAGGCGCGCATCCACGGGCATACTCATCGCGATGTGCGTTTTCACCAGCTCGGCGAGATCGATTCACTTGTGGACGTCGCCGCGGCGTGCATCTGCATAGAGGCGTGCGGGGCCCCGGGCCTGCTGTATTCCGTCATTCCTCTGGGGTTGAAGATCGCCCCTGCCGTTTCGGTCATGCTTGAGGGCCAGGAGGTGTATTTTACTCCCTGGCCGCTTGAGAACGTGACTCCGACGGGCTTGGCGATCCTCAGGGCGCTGGGGACCCAGGTGCGCAGGGATGCGCAAGAACATTTTGTTTACGGCAGGTGCGGGTACGGCGCAGGCCAGGAAAATCCGCCGGGTATGACCAACGCCCTGCGTATTGCGGAGCTTAGCGCAGTGAACCGCTTTCTGGAGGGCGATACCGTCATGGTCCTCGAGGCGAATATCGATGATACTTCTCCTCAAGTCTATGCGTATGTGAGCGAGCGCCTTTTCGAGGCGGGCGCTCTCGATGTCTTTTTGCAGAACATCATCATGAAGAAGTCGCGTCCGGGAATTTTACTGACAGTCTTGTCAGACGCGCCTCATTTCGATAAGATATCTGATATCGTCTTTCGCGAGACATCCACGATCGGCCTGCGGTATTATCCTGTCAGCCGCATCAAATTGACGCGTTCGTTCGCCAAAACGCGGGTGGCCGGAGAAGCTGTAAGGATAAAAACCGTTGTCTTGTCGGATGGCTCGCGCCGCAGCTCTCCGGAGTATGACGATTGTATTCGGGTGGCCGGAAAAACCGGGCGGCCCCTGCGGGAGATCTTGGAACTTGCTAAGAAAGGGATATAGGGATGGCTTTGTCGGGTTTGGATATTTATAAACTTTTGCCTAAGACCAACTGCAAGAAATGCGGGTTTCAGACTTGTCTGGCATTTGCGATGCAGCTGGCCAAGAAGGCCGTCAGCCTGGACAAGTGTCCGTCTGTCGGTGAGTCGGTGCGGCTCAAGCTCGAGGAGGCCTCGCTGCCGGCCATCCGCCTTGTCGAGATCGGCACAGGAGACAAGCGCGTTGCCATCGGTCAGGAGACCGTTCTTTTTCGGCATGAAGAAAAATTTTACCATCCTACAGCAGTCGGGTTGATGGTGGAAGATGACCTGGCTGCGGCGGAGTCTGACCGGACGTTGGAACAGGTCAAGGCCTTAAAGTTTGAGCGCGTCGGACAACAGATCGGCGTCGATTTGGTCGCCTTGCATAACAAGAGCGGCAAGACGGAGCGTTTTGTCGAACAGCTCAAGCGTGTTCGCGCCGCCGTCTCTTTGCCCCTTGTCCTTATGGTTTCGAGTGCGGAGACGTTGAAGGCGGCCCTCGGCCTTTGCGCATCCGAACGTCCGCTGGCCTATTGCCCGAAGGCAGCGGATTTAGAAGCTTTTATTGCCGTCTGTAAGGAGTTTCGTGTTCCTCTGGCGTTCCGGGCATCCTGCCTTGAGGAATTTTCTGCCGCAACTCAAAAAGCGGCCCAGGCCGGTTTTACGGACCTTGTCCTGGATATCCCCGAGAATACGACCACAGAACGTCTATGGCAGTTGACCCAGATCCGGCGCCTGAGCCTTAAAAAGGGGGAACGCAGCCTCGGTTTTCCGACCATGGTGGTCGTGAACACAACGGTGGAGAGCGAGGCCGTTTGCCAGGCCGCCGCCTATATCGCCAAATACGCCAGCATTTTATTGTTGAGGACAACGAAGCCGGAACATGTCCTGCCTTTGTTGACCTTGAGACAGAATATTTTCACGGATCCGCAGAAACCCCTCCAGGTCGAGCCGAACGTGTATCCTGTCGGGGCAGTTTCCCAGGATTCGCCGTTGCTTGTTACGACAAATTTCTCGTTGACGTATTACACGGTTTTGGGCGAGATTGAATCCAGCCGACGGCCGTGCTATCTGTTGTGCATGGATACCGAGGGGATGTCTGTATTGACGGCCTGGGCCGCGGAGAAATTCGGAGCCGAACAGGTCGCCGATACGCTGACCAAATTCAAACTGGCGGATACGGTGCGGCACAAGAGTATCGTGATCCCGGGATACGTGGCCATGATGAGCGGGGACCTGGAAGACAAGTCGGGATGGCGCGTCCTTGTGGGGCCGCGCGAGGCTTCAGGATTGCCTGCGTTTTTAAAGAATCTTCCGGAGGGGTGAGGTTTTAAAGATGGATAAGTGCATTGTTACTTTTTTGCCGGATAACAAGAAGGTCGTTGTGGACCGGGGGACGAGCCTTTTGTCTGCGGCTCTCACCGCCCATATTCATTTGAATTCCAGTTGCGGCGGCGACGGCGTTTGTGGAAAGTGCCGCGTCCTGGTCAAGGCCGGAAAAGTCCATGCCGAGCCTTCGGGACGCATCAGCCCGGAGGAGAGGAAGGCCGGCGTCTATCTGGCGTGCCAGACATTAGCGGAGTCCGACCTTACGGTCGAGATTCTTCCTGAGTCCCGGCTGGATTTGAGCGCTCTGAGCCGGGAAGAGCTGGCCCTGCGTCTGCGGGGCATCTATGCGCCGGCGGAAGACGTCCAGGAAGCAAGGCCGGGGCTGGCGCAGGAGGTGTTTGCATTTCAACCGCTGGTAGAAAAATTTTATTTCCAATTACCCGCCCCGGATTTCAACGATAAGCTCAGCGATTTGGAGCGTGTCTGCCGGGCTGTCCAGGAAAAGATCGGCGAGGCGCCTCTGCATACGGGGCTGGCGAATTTAAGAAAGCTCGGGGAATTGTTACGCGCCAGTTCCTGGAATGTGACGGTGTCTGTGGCGGCCAAGGGGCCTGTCTATGAGATCCTTGCGATTGAGCCTGGGGATGGCTCCCGGAAGAATTTCGGTCTGGTCTTTGATATCGGCACAACGACGATCACAGGGCAGCTTGTCGATCTGACGCAGAAAAAGGTCCTCGGGACAAAAGCGACCTATAACCGGCAGGCCACTTTCGGCTCGGACATCATCACGCGGATCATCTATGCCCAGGCAGCCGACGGCTTAGAAAAACTTCATCACGCGGTTATCGATGTCCTCAATGAGATGACGGAATCTTTTATCGATGAACACAAGGTGGATCTCAACGATGTGACGTGCGTCTGCGTTTCCGGCAATACGACCATGATCCATCTGCTTTTACGCATCGACCCGTCGCATATCCGTCAGGCGCCTTATGTGCCTACGGCGAATTATATCCCGGTGGTCAAGGCGGCCGAGGCCGGCCTCAAGGTCAATCCGCACGGCGCCCTCTATTGCCTGCCGGGGGTCTCCAGCTATGTGGGCGGCGACATCACCGCGGGAGTCCTGTCTTGCGAGATCTTCAAGTCCAAAGACTTAGAGCTATTGATCGATATCGGGACCAACGGAGAGATCGTTTTGGGGAATAACGAGTGGCTCATCAGCTGTGCTGCCTCGGCCGGGCCGGCTTTTGAGGGCAGCGGCATGGCTTGCGGCCTGCGGGCCGTGCGCGGCGCCATCCAGGCCGTCACCGTTGACCGAAAATCTTTAGACGTTAAGTACACGACGATTGGCGGCGACAAGCCGCGGGGGATCTGCGGTTCCGGATACATCGATTTGGTGACGCAGCTTTTGGCCGCCGGCGTGGTCGACAAGAATGGAAAATTGAACAGACAGAAGGCCCATCAGCGCCTGCGTCCGTCCGCCGCGGGTTATGAGTTCGTTGTGGTTTTCGGTTCCTCTGCAGGACTTGACAGCGATATCGTATTGACAGACGCCGACCTGGATAATTTCAAGAGGGCCAAGGCGGCCATCTATTCGGCGGTGGCGCTTTTGATCAGGCATATGGGATTGAACGTCGGCGATATCCGCAAGATCTTCATCGCAGGCGGATTCGGCACGTCGCTGAACGTGGAGAGCGCCGTCTTTATCGGTCTCATCCCGGACCTGCCGCGCGAGAGATATGCCTTTGTGGGGAACAGTTCTCTTGCGGGCGCCAGGGAGGTCCTTTTGTCCCGGGATGCCGCGCAGGCATGCGACCGGATCGCAGGCAATATTACTTATTTTGAGCTTTCGACGGATGCCGCGTATATGGACGAATATATGGCGGCCTTGTTCTTTCCTCATACGGATATGGCAAGATTTCCGAGCGTAAAGTATTAAAAAAAGAATGACCAAATTCCAAGATACAATAACCAAACAATAATCAATCACCAAATTCGAATAACCAAACAAAAAACAGATTCTTTATTTGATTATTGGTTATTGGGATTTGTTTGTAATTTGTTTCTTGGTGCTTGGTTATTGATGAAAACATGATATTCAAATAGTACCATTGACGATTGTTTTAATATCTTAGATATGGCGATGGGCGATGTGATCGTGATCGGCGGCAAAGGGGGGACAGGGAAGACGACGGTTTCGGCCCTCCTGGTTTTGGGGCTGGCCAAGAAAGCGCAGAGCGCTGTCCTGGCTGTTGATGCCGACCCGAACAGCAATCTGTGCGATGCCCTGGGCTTGAAAGACGCCGGCACGATCGCGGACATCGTCGATGAGGTCGCCAGGAAGCCCGAGGTCGTTCCCCAGAACATGGGCAAGGACGCTTTTATCGAATACAAGATCCACAGCGATATCACCGAGAGCGAAGGGTTTGATCTCCTGGTGATGGGTCGTCCCGAAGGCCCGGGGTGTTATTGTTACATCAATAACGTTCTGCGCAACTGTATGGCCAAGCTTATTGCCGACTATCGCTACATCGTTGTTGACAACGAAGCCGGCCTGGAGCATTTTTCCAGGAAGACCACGCGCGCATGTTCCGAGCTGATCGTCGTGTCCGATGCTACGCAGGTCGGTTTGCGTTCTGCCAAGCGGATCTTCGAACTGGTGGATGAGTTGGGGATTTCTCCAAAGAGGCGTTTTCTCTTTGTGAACAAGGTCGAGGGGCAAGAAGACACCGGGGGCATGGAAAAGGATTGCAAGATCGACAAGGTGTTCTTTATTCCCTATGACCCTGTTGTTACGGAGCTTTCCGTCAAGGGCGTTTCTTTATCGTGCCTGCCGCAGGATTCTGCGATAAAGCAGGCTATGACCGCAGCCGGAGAAAAGATATGGCCGAAGAATTGAAATTAGTCACGGCATGGTCCCAGAGCGTCCATGAGATGCAGTTGGGCGCCGGCCGTCAAGAAGGCGGCAGCCGCAAGGTCACATTGACCGTAGGCGGCGAAGGGACATTGCCGTTTTTGTTCAAAGAGGGCGCCCTGCCGCATGCGCCGCTCATCGCCGCCGAGATCTTTGATGTTCCGCAGGACGATGAACCCGAGGCCTTGCGCCGTGATCTCAAGGGGGTCAGCGGGGATCCAGTGTTTTGGGCCAAGGGCATGATCGCAGACGCTGGGGCGGACCTGGTTTCCCTCAAGCTTGCCGGCATCCATCCGGACGGGGCCAATACATCAGCCGGCCAGGCCGTGAGCCTGGTGAAAAAGATCCTCGCCGCCGTTGACAGGCCCCTGATCGTTTTGGGATGCGGGGAGGCGGCCAAAGATAACGAGGTCCTGCCGCTGATATCGGAAGCGACGAAGGGCGAATGCCTTCTCTTCGGCGATGCCGTTCAGGAGAATTACAAGACATTGACGGCCGCCTGCATCGCCGACGGCCACAACATCATTGCCGAATCGCCGATCGACGTGAACATCGCCAAGCAGTTGAACATCCTGATATCGGACCTGGGGATGCCTGCGAACCGCATCATCATCAATCCGACGATCGGCGCTTTGGGCTATGGCCTGGAATACGCCTATTCCATCATGGAGCGCGCCAGGAATGCGGCGCTCTCGGGTGACAAGATGCTGGCTATGCCTTTTATCTGTTTTGTCGGCCAGGAGAGCTGGCGCGCCAAGGAAGCCAGGGTTCCTGCAAGCGAATCCCCTGCATGGGGCGATGCCGCCGAACGGGGCATCATGTGGGAGGTTGTCACAGCCATGTCTTGTTTGCAGGCAGGCGCGGATATCCTGACGATGAGGCATCCGCGGGCCATCAAGATCATCAAGTCCGAGATCCAGGAGTTGATGAAACAGTAGTCGCAAGAGATAGTTTATTTACAAAGCCCATAGGCTGGCAGCCATTGACTGTTAGCTGCTAGTGAGACAAAACAGGACAGACCCAATTTGTCTCACTAAAAGTTTTTAACCCGTTAACTCGCTAACTCGTTTACTCGTGGACTGTTGTTGATATGTATATCATCGGAGAATTGATCAACGGCATGTATCGTAACGTCAGGGAGGCCTTGGCTGCCCGGGACGCATCCGTCATCAAGACGCTGGCCCGCCGGCAGGTCGAGGCAGGCGCAGATGCCCTGGATGTCAACTGCGGCCCTTTATCGAAGGACCCGGCGCAGGATATGCGCTGGCTTGTGGAAACGATCCAGTCCGAGGTTGCGGTGCCATTATGCCTGGATAACACAAAACAGGCGGTGATTGTGGAAGGGTTGAGGGCATGCCGTAACAAGGCGATCATCAATTCCACGACGGCAGACGCCGACAAGCTTGATGCCTACCTGGCCCTGGCATTGCAGCATCATGCGTCTTTGATCGCCCTGACCGTTGACAAGAAGGGTGTGCCGCAGGACAAGGAGAGGCGCCTGGAACTGGCGGCTTTTATCCTGGAGCGCGCGGCAGGCGCAGGCCTCCCCGCCGACGAAATATATCTGGATCCGGTCTTGATGCCGATCAATGTCGCCCAGAACCAGCTCGAGGATATCCTTCGCGTCATCGGCGATTTCAAATTGCTGACAACGCCTCCGGCAAAGAGCGTCGTGGGATTAAGCAATATCTCGCAGGGTTCCAAGAACCGCTCGATCATCAACAGGACATTTCTGGTGATGGCGCAGGCCCTGGGGCTGGAGGCCGCTATTCTTGATCCCCTGGACCAGGAATTGATGCGGTCTTTGATCACAGGCGCCCTGATTCTGAACAAGACGATTTACTGCGATTCCTATATCGAGGCATACCTGAAGGGCAAGTCTTAGGCCTCCGGTGAAGTTCGCCCGGGGGATTCCACTCATAATGGCTGAGCCGGCAGTTGGACTTCGACAGATGCATCCCGTGCGGGGCAATGTTTTATTGCTCTTGTCGCTGCTTGCTGTTCTCATCATCGTTTCCTTTTCCCCGATCCTCAAGAACGGATTTGTGAATTGGGACGACAACGTCTATGTCACGCAAAACCCGCGGGCAAAAAATTTTACCCCCGAGAAAATTCCCCAGATATTTACCTCGTTCGAAAGGGTCCAGTATAAACCCCTGTCATTCCTAGTTTTTTCCCTGGAGAACCGTTATTTTCGCCTGGACCCCAGGGGTTATCACAGCGTCAGCCTTTTGCTGCATCTCATCAATGCATTCCTGGTTTTCTGGCTCTTTTTTCTCCTGCGCCGGGATGCCTGGCTCGCTTGGTTCGTGGCCGTGCTCTTTGCCGTTCATCCCCTGCGGGTGGAATCCGTCGCGTGGGTGACGGAACAGAAAGACCTGCTCTACGGCCTTTTTTTCCTGACAGCCGCCGTGACGTATGTGCTTTACCGCCTGGGGCGTCCCCGGGGTTTTTATTACGCGTCCCTGGCGCTGTTCGCCCTTTCCCTGATGGCTAAGCCTATGATGATCGCGTTCCCGCTGCTCTTGTTCTTTTTTGACGTTGCGCTCGGCAGAAAACCATTTGCCTCATGGCCGGACAAGGTCCCGTTTTTCGTCATATCGTTTTTAATGATCCTGCTCAATTATGAGGCCCTGACCTGGTTCCATGTTCAACACAGCGTATCGTATTCTCCGCTGGGATGGCTCCAGCGTGTCCTGATCTATATTTTTTTGATCATCTGGCCAGCGCGTCTGTCATGTTTTTATCCGTATGCGCAGGGTTTTCTTTTTACCGTCTGGCCGTGCCTGATAGCGGTGCTTTTTCTCGGTTTTTTTTTCGTGGTCCTGCGCCGCGACAGAGGGCGCGGCATTTTTGTTTTCTCGCTTGCCTTTTTTGTTTTAAGCCTGGCGCCCGTCCTTGCGGCGCGGGCTTCCTATGCCGTCAGCGACCGGTATGTGTATATCGCGGCCCTGGGGATATTCTATCTCGCGGCCGCATATGCCCGGATGCTGTGGTTGTCGAAGGCTGCCGCGCATCCGGCCCTCAAAGCTATTTTCCTTGCGGCGGGAGTCGGTCTTGTCTGCCTGTTTTCTGTCCTTACGTTCCAGCGCGCGCGTGTTTGGCATGACAGCATTGCTCTTTGGAAGGACGCGCTTGAGAAATATCCTTACGTCTCTGTCGCCCATCTCAATATTGCCTATGCCTATGCCGAGAAGGGCGATGACGCCCTTGCCAGGCAGCACGCATTAGAGGCTTTGCGCTTGGAACCCGGCGCTTGGGATGCCCTTCTTTTGCTCGGAAACATCCATTATGAACGCCGTGAGATGGACAAGGCCGAAGAGTGTTATCGGCTGGTTCTGCGTATCAATCCCGGCGCTTTTCAGGCGTATAACAATTTTGGCTTGGTGCAGTTGTCGCGCGGACGGGAAAATTTTGCGGATGCGGTTGTTTTATTCCGCAAGGCGCTCCAGGTCAATCCTGATTCCGACGAAGCGTATTTCAATCTTGGGAAGGCCTATTTTGGGCTGGGGCGGACGGAAGACGCGATCCGTTGTTTCAAAAAAGCGACTGTTCTTAATCCCGATTCCGCGTTGGCGTTTTCCGCCCTGCTGGATATTTTTATCAGAGAGAGGCGCTTCAATGAGGCCCTGGGTGTTTTGCAGCCTCTTTTGACGCTTGAACCCGACGGTCAAGACGCGCTCTTGAAAGGCGGCGTGGTTTTGGCCTCGTTAGACTATTTTGATGAGGCGCGCCTGTTATTTGAACGAGTCCTCGTTTTGGACCCCGGCTCCCCGGATGCCCTGAGGAACCTGGGAGCCCTTTACGGGAATCATGGGGACGCGGCCAGAGCGGACCAGTATTTTCAAAAAGCCCGGGAACTCGAGTCAGCGTCCGGCAGATGAAACAGGGAACCGCTGGTTTTTTCGATCCGGAATCCGTCGTTGTTCGTCTTTTGATACATTCGGCGGAGCCACGACAGGTGCCGCCTCAGTATCAACCCTGAGCAAATCCCCAGGTATGTTTTTGAGCTTGGGGGGTGACGAATGGGTTGAATTTTCTTGTCAAATACAGGGTTTCAGTATAATATGGTCGGGTATTTAGACGTCTTTTATTGATGATCAGCGCCCTTTTTTGGGGGCTTTTATCATCCTGCTCGTTTTTTGAAAACATATGGCGGAGTAGCTCAGCCTGATAGAGCACGCGGCTCATACCCGCTTGGTCGGTGGTTTAAATCCACTCTCCGCCACCATTCTTCTTCGCCAAGCAGCTTTCGCGCTTGGCTACGAAGCAATTAGCGAAAGACAGTTGCTGCGAAGCCGTGAGCGTAAGCATCACGGCGGAGCAGAACGCCACCAAAATTTGTATTTGAGAGTTTTCCTTGCAAATTTTGTCCCAATGATTGCGCAGAGTTTTTTGCCGGAATAGGCAAAAAACGCAAGCGGTATATCGAGGGACAAATGACAAGGCTCTCGTTTATCCCGTCAGAGGCCTTGGGGCTCTGGCGGGATTTTGCTATAAGAGGGAAATGAGGAAGGCGGTGGCGGCAATGAAGGCAAGATGCGGCAGGTTTTTCTTTTTGTTGTTTTTGTGCGTTGCCTGCTCGGCTTTCTCATCGGAATATAAAGGAGAAGAAATCACATATGCGATTTCTCCCATCGGCCGGGCGGAGTACCGCGATCTTGGGCTGGTCGATGTTAAGGGCCGCAAACTTAGCCTGGTTACCTTCAGGACGGTTGTTCCCGGTTTTAACGATTTAGAGAAGATCTATGCGGATCCGCAGACGGGGCTGCCTGTGAGGGTGGAGCGGGATATCTCGTGGGTATTTTCAAAAGAGAACCTCACGGAAGAATATTCGGCGCCAGAACATACGCTGGTCATCAAGAAATTCATCGGCGGCAAGCAGGTCAAGGGATACAGTTTTAAGGCGGACGGGCCGATCCATAATGCGGTCCTTTTGCCTTTTTATCTGCGCCGTGTGGAGAACCTGGCAAAAGGGTGGAGTTATGAAATCCGGCTTCCGGAGGTGTTCAAGGTCTCTCTGGTGTCGGTGGACGAAATCGAGGTTTCCGGAAAAAAATACAAGGCCTACCACTTTGTCAGCGAACCTCGTAAGTTTGAGATATGGATCTCCAGCGATGCTTCCAGGATCCCGTTGGTGATCAAGGGCATGGGGGGGCTGGGTTACACCTTGCGCATGAAGGGTCATGTTCCTGCTGCTGCGGACCAAGCCGGCGCAAAATGAGGGTGTGCCTCCGGGCAGCACGTTCCCATCTTCGACATTGCTCTTTTTTTTGGAATGTGATAAGATTTTTTGTAATGAAGGAGAATAGCTGCAAGTCCTTAATCGTAAAGCGTGAAGGTTTCACTCTGGTCGAGTTTGTCGCGATCGTTATCATCATGGGTGTTTTGGCGAGCATCGCCTTGCCTTTGTTGATCAAAGGGACGGAGCGGGCGAGGGTGAACGAGGCCAAGATGGTCCTGGGCGCCTTGCGCCGCGCGCAATTGAGATATGCTGTCAGTTATGCCATCTATGCCAGCGACAGCAGCCGCCTGGACATCAATCTCCCGCCGGCAAAGTATTTCACCTATTCGGCCCTCGGGGGGACAGACCTTGACGGGGCCGGTTTTCCTGTGGCTACTGCAACCCGAACCACCTTCGAGAGTTTTCAGGCCATCAGTTGCCGTTTCAATGTCACGGCTGGCGGCAATTTCACGGCTAATACAAGCCAATGTCTTCAGCTGATCTAAGTCCTGCCGGTTCCTGATTTTTAGCGCCCGGCCTCAACGAGGAGAGTATGTGGTTTATAAATTTATCACTCGTTCCAAAGGTGTGGTTGTTTTTGCAATTTCCCTGATCGCCTTCGGCGCTTTTAACGCTTTTCTTATGATTCTTTCCATGGCCCTGATGAGCTTGAGGAACCTTCCGGACGTGGCGGCAGTCGTGCCGGCGGGGATGATCTCTCTGCCTGTCTTCTGGCTGTCGTCCATCGTGAACCTTTTGATCTTTTTGTCGTGGGTCGTTTGCGGCATCGGCGCCCTGCATTTAAAGGACTGGGCGCGTCAGACCCTGCGCGTCGTCATGTCCGTGTATCTTATCAATCTTTTGGTCAATATTTTCCTCAATGTCTTTCTGGCCCAGGAAGTCATGACAGCTGTCCCTGTCGCTTTTCTGATCGGGGGGATCGTCCTGTCTTTGTCCTATTACCTCGGTTTGATCTATTTTTTTTCCCATCCGAACGTTGTGCGCCAATTCAGATACGGTGTCCCGCCGGCTTAATCCCGCTTGAAACTCGATGGGTGTTCCCATGTATGCATGCGTCAAGAAGACCGTAGAGGCCTACCGGATGTTTTCGCCGCAAGACAAGGTGCTGGCGGCTGTTTCCGGCGGTCCGGATTCTGTCGCGCTCCTGAGTGTCCTGAAGCGTCTGCAGGGCGCCTTCGGGCTGGAAATCTTCGTCGCTTCCTTCGATCACGGCATCCGTAAGGATTCTAAGCTCGACGTGGCGTTCGTCAGGCAGCTGGCAGAAACCATGGGATATCCTTTTTTCACGGAACGGTTGAAACGCAAGGCGCGCCATGGCCGTCTTTCGGAAGACTTTTTGCGTCGGGCCCGCTACGATTTTCTGATGAGGGTCTGCGCCGGGACAGGGGCGAACGTCATGGCGTTGGGGCATACGCGCGACGACCAGGCGGAGACGGTCCTGATGCGCCTTTTGCGGGGCAGCGGATTATGGGGACTGACGGCCGTATTGCCGGTGAGGCGCCAGGGGCCGGTGAAGATCGTCCGTCCGTTGATCGGCGTCTGTCGGAAAGACATCCTTAAATATCTGCGTAAAGAACGGATGGATTACCGTACGGATGAGACGAACGCGCAAGAGATCTATCTGCGCAACAAGATCCGTCTCACGCTTCTGCCTTTTCTCGAAAAAGAATTCAATGCCAACGTCAGAGAGGTGCTTGTGAACACGGCCTTGTCCGTGGGCGCAGATTATGATTATCTGGATCGCCAGGCTTCTGATTTTCTCAAGCACCACAGCCGCACGAGCGCCGGCCGGTTGATGATCGCAGAAGGGCCGCTGAAGGCGCTGGATATTGCGTTGAGGCGCGTGGTCTGGAGGATAGCGATCTCGTCGGTGACTGGGATTTCCGGCCTTATCGGATTCCGGCATGCCTCCGAGCTGGAAGATCTCTTGTTCGGCCGCCCTGCCGGATCCGAGGTCCATCTGCCCGGGGGCATGATCGTGTCCAAGGCCTCGCGCGCGCTTTCTCTTTTTTGCCGCGCAACCCGGCACCTTCCATAAAACAGGATGCGCATAGAGAGTCGAAGAGGAGGGGCGCCAAGGCCGCGCCATTTCCAAAAGATGATTTGCTTTTAACAAGCATTGGGTTATAATAGGAAAACTATGAAAAATCCCAATTCCCGCAAAACGAAACAGTCTCCGATACAAGGATTTAAAAAGAACAATCTTTCTGTCTTTGTGTGGGTCCTTTTTATTGTCGGCACCCTTTATCTGATGGGGGTGATGCAGAATAACGGGACGGCCCGAAAAGAACTGTCATATAGCGAGTTCTACCGCGTCTTGAAAGAGGAGCCGTCGCGGCTCAAGCTTGTCACGATGTCCGAAGATATCCTGCAGGGAGAGTTTTTGAACGGGTCCCGTTTCTTCGTCAATATCCCCCCCGATGATAAAGACCTGCTGGCATTGTTGCGTACCAATGCGCCCGATTTCCAGGTCAAGCCGGCCCGCACGATCTGGACGAATCTGCTGTTTTCTCTGGGTCCCGTCGTCCTGTTCATCGTCTTCCTGTGGTATTTCAGTTATCGCGGAGCGGAGGTTGGCAACAGGATCTGGTCCTTCGGCAAGGTGAAGGCGCGGCTGGGGACGGACTCCAAGGAAAAAGTGACGTTTGCCGATGTGGCTGGCGTCGATGAAGCCAAGGAAGAGCTCCAGGAAGTCATTGAATTTCTGAAAGACCCCAAAAAGTTCCAGCGCCTGGGCGGCAAGATCCCCAAGGGCGTGCTTCTCGTAGGCCCTCCGGGTTGCGGCAAGACGTTGATCGCCAAGGCCGTCGCCGGCGAAGCCAACGTCCCTTTCTTTAATATCAGCGGCTCCGATTTCGTCGAGATGTTCGTCGGCGTCGGCGCGTCGCGCGTCAGGGACCTTTTTGAGCAGGCCCGGAAAGCCGCAAAAACATTTGGGCGGGGCGCGATTATTTTCATCGACGAGATCGACGCCGTCGGCCGCCTGCGTTTTTCCGGGATCGGCGGTGGGCACGACGAGAGGGAGCAGACTTTGAACCAGCTTCTTGTGGAGATGGACGGGTTTGATCCGCAGGAAGGCATTATCCTTATTGCCGCGACCAACAGGCCGGATACTCTCGATCCTGCTTTATTGAGACCCGGCCGTTTCGACCGCCATGTGGTCATTGACCGGCCCGACATCAAAGGGCGCGAGGCGATCCTGAAAGTGCATTCTGCGAAAATCAAGCTGGCGGCTGACGTCAATCTCGAGGCGATCGCCAGGCAGACACCGGGCTTTTCCGGGGCGGACCTGGCCAACCTTTGCAATGAAGCCGCTTTACTGGCGGCGCGTTATGACAAGGAGGCCGTAGGCAAAAAGGAGATGGAGGCGGCTATCGAGCGCGTGGTCGCCGGTCCTGAGCGCAAGAGCCGCGTGATCAGTCCTAAGGAAAAAGAGATCGTGGCTTTCCATGAAGCTGGGCACACGCTCATTTCTCTTTTGACGCCGGAGGTTGACCCGTTGCACAAGGTTTCCATTATTCCCCGCGGCGTGGCCGCTCTGGGGTACACATTACAGATGCCCTTGCAGGACCGCTATATCATGACGAAGAACGAGCTGATCGGCCGCATCACGGTGCTCTTGGCCGGCCGTGCGTCCGAAAGCCTTTATCTTCAGGACATCACGACGGGTTCTGAGAACGATATCGAGGTCGCGACGCAGATGGCCCGGCGCATGGTGTGCGAATTCGGCATGTCTGAAAAGATCGGTTATCTGACCCTTGGCCATCGGCAGGGCCTTGTCTTTTTGGGAAAGAACCTTTCGGAAGAACGCAACTACAGCGACGAGACTGCCAAGCTCATCGACGATGAGATCAAGGCGATCATCGACTCGTGTTACAATCGGGCCAGGCTCCTTTTGGAGCAGAATAAAGACAAGCTGACGCTTTTGGCCAATACTTTGCGGGAACGCGAAGTCATGGATGCCGAAGAGGTCAAGAAACTGCTGGGTTTCGCGTTATAAGCCGCCTATGGTGCCACGCGTTCTCGTCTTTAAAAATTCCGCCGATCTCTTAAGGGAATTCAAGCGTATCGGCGTCGATGCGGGCGGCATGAAGATCATGCGCCCCAAGGCCTTCCTGCGCGTTGTCAAAATTTCGAATGTCCCCGGTTTCTGCGCCAATATCCTCAAACAGGAAATGCTTTCTTTCGGCGGGGATGTCGCCTTGAGCCGCGGCTCGATCACCGGCACCGACGCGCATACCGACTGCCTCCTTTTGGGGACTCTCGCCCAGTATGCGTCATTATCCTCCAAATTAAAAAAACAGCCGTTCGGCCTTTCTGAGCTCGGGGGCCGCATCCAGATGTGCCTTCTTCATGCGGGCGGAGGCGGGGTATCGCTACATCTGCCTGGCCGTCGCCTGCGACTGGGGCACAGGACTCTCATTATGGGGATCCTGAATGCCACGGCGGATTCGTTCAGCGGCGACGGGATCCTGGGGATGGACCCTCGGCGCGCCCTCGACCTTGCCCACCGCATGGTGGATGACGGCGCGGACATCCTTGATATCGGCGGAGAGTCCAGCCGTCCGGGGTCGCGGCGGATTTCCGCGAAAGAGGAATTGAAACGCGTCCTGCCATTTTTGAAATTATTTGCGAAATCCCTTCCGGAGGCGGTTCTCTCCATCGATACGACAAAAAGCGAAGTGGCCCACGCAGCCCTTGATTGCGGCGTTCATATTGTCAACGATATCTCGGCTCTCAGGGACGACAGAAAGATGGCCGGGCTCGTCGCGCGTTACGGGGCGGCTGTCGTTCTGATGCACATGAAGGGGACGCCGCGCACGATGCAGAAGTCTCCTCGTTACGACGATTTGATGGGGGAGGTCGCAGGCTTCCTGGATGCATCAATAAAAAAAGCACTTGATAGTGGCATTCGGCAAGATAGAATAATAATCGACCCGGGCATCGGTTTCGGCAAGACCCTGGCCCATAACACAGAGATCATTGAGAAGCTTGCTGAATTAAAGGTGTTCGGCCGGCCGATCCTTGCGGGCGTGTCCCGCAAATGGTTTATCGGCAAGATCCTCGGTGCAGAGGTTTCCGAGAGGCTCTGGGGGACGGCTGCGGCGGTCTGCGCCGCCATCGCCGGGGGCGCGGATATCGTGCGGGTGCATGATGTCCGTCAGATCAAAGAGGTTGTCCGCGTCTGGGATGTGATCCATAAAAGGTGAGCGCGATGTGGTATGCCATTGTCGAGTTTTTTAACGTGTATTGGTCGGTGTTAAAACCGGTCATCGAGATCACGATCCTGTGGTTTGTTTTTTTCAGGATCATGATCTTTTTCGAGGGGACGCGCGCCGGCCAGGTCTGGAAGGGTATTTTTATCCTTGTCGTCGCGTTCTTCCTGGCCCAAAAGCTGGGTTTGAATACCCTGGATTGGATCCTGACAAAATTGTTTGCCATATCGGTCATCGCGATCATTGTCATTTTCCAGCCGGAGTTACGGTTCGGGCTGGCGCGTCTGGGGCAACCGCATCTTTTCGGGACAGGCTTGAAGGAAGAAGAAGTCGACGACATGATCCGTCAAATCGGCACGGCGCTATTTTATTTGTCCCAGAGACGGATCGGAGGGATCGTCGCGATAGAGCGCGAAGACCGTCTGAAGAGCTATATCAACAGCGGTATCCTTGTCCAGGCGCAGATCACGCCGGAATTGATCGAGACCATTTTTACGCCGCCGTCGCCTTTACACGATGGAGGTGTCATCATCCAAGGCAACACCTTGGTCGCGGCAAGCTGTTTGTTCCCTTTGGCCCAGAATCCGTATCTTAGCCATGCCTTGGGGACCCGTCACCGGGCGGCCCTGGGTATCAGCGAGGAGACGGATGCCGTCGTCCTGGTTGTTTCAGAACAGACGGGGTTGGTTTCCCTGGCTGTCGGTGGACGGTTGACGCAGGGGTTGACGCGCGAAGAATTCTCGCAGGCCCTGCGCGATCATCTCGTCCAGACAAAAAAACACGGCGTTTCCTGAACTGTCGAATTTTTCGTCCGTAGCACCGGTCAAAGGATTGCGAGATTTACGGAGAACATGTATGGGCACACTGAAGAAGATCCTGATCCTGGAAGATTTTAAAAAGTGGTTCACGTATTACCCCTTATACAAGATCCTCGCGTTGATCCTTGCGGTCGTCGTTTACCTTTACGTTAACGGAGAATTTAAATAACACACATCTTGGGAGACGTCAGCCGGGTCCGGCGGTTCCGTGTCGGCCCGATCCCGGGGTGTAGAAAGAACGCTTCATGCCTCAATTAGGGGTGAATATAGACCATATCGCGACGCTTCGGCAGCAACGCCGTGCGCCTTACCCGGATCTTCTTTTTGCTGCCAGGATTTGCGAGAATGCCGGTGCCGATTCCATTGTGGCGCATTTGCGTGAAGACCGCAGGCATATCCAGGATGCCGACGTCTTTGCCTTACGCAAAACAGTAACGAAGAGGTTCAATCTGGAAATGTCCATTGCGGATGAGATTGTTGGGATCGCCTGCCGTCTGAAGCCGCATCAGGCAACCCTTGTACCCGAGCGCCGTCGGGAATTAACGACGGAAGGGGGGCTGGATGTTATCCGGCACGGAACGCGGGTGGCCAGAGCGGTCTCGAGGCTTAAAGACAGGGATATTGATGTCAGTCTTTTTATCGAGCCGAGCCGCCGCCAGATCAAAATGGCTTGGAATGTCGGCGCAGGCATGATCGAGTTGCATACGGGCCATTACGCCGATTGCCGGATCCCGAAGGACAGGAGGAAGATGCTTGCGGAACTTCGGGAAGCCGTGGCTTATGCCCGTGACCTGGGCCTGATTGTGAACGCCGGCCACGGCCTGGATTATGAAAACGTTTGCCCTGTGGCATCGATGAGGGGCATGCACGAACTGAACATCGGTTATGCGATCGTTTGTTACTCGATTTTTTTGGGCCTGGAGCGCGCGGTCCGACAGATGAAGGCCCTGGTGACAAACACCGGGAAGCCGTGAGAGGGTGTATGGTCAGAGGTAGCGGGATCGATATCGTCGAGATCAAAAAGCTTGATCGTGCCGTGAAGCGTTGGGGGGATGTATTCCTGAAACGGGTTTACACCTCAAAAGAACTGGCTTATTCCAGGAGCAAGCGTTATCCGTTGCAGCATCTGGCAGCAAGATTTGCGGCCAAGGAAGCGATCTTCAAGGCGTTGGGGAACAATCCCAGGCTGAACTTCCGGGATATCGAGATCATCAATGACGTCCATGGCCGGCCTTACTGCCGCATCAAGAACAAAAAAACTTCCATTGCACTGTCGTTATCCCATACGGACCATTATGCTGTGGCCAGCGCCATTCTTTGACCGGAAGAGGCAGACCCATAAAGGGGATTACGGCCATGTCCTGATTGTGGCCGGTTCCCGTTGTTACACGGGGGCTGCGTATTTGTGTTCCCGGGCCGCCATGAGAGCCGGCGCCGGGTATGCGGTTCTTGCTTTTCCCGAGACTCTTCAGGGTATCATCGGCCCCGGGGCCAGGGAGGTGGTGACGCTGCCGTTGCGTTCGACAACGCAACAGAGTGTTTCCGAAAAAGCGCTGCCGCAGATTATCCCTGCCCTGAAAAGAGCGGATTGCCTTCTTGTGGGTTGCGGGATGTCGCGGCATCCTTCCACACAGGCCTTCATACGCTCTCTGGTCAGGCGTGTTTCAGGGCCTGTGGTCGTGGACGCCGACGGCCTTAATGCCCTTGTGGGGCACTTGGATATCCTTAAGGGGTTGAGGGTCTCCGCGATCCTGACGCCGCACCGTGGGGAGATGGAACGTCTCTCTGGCCTCCGGATCGACGACACCGCGGCATCCAGAAAAAAAGTTGCAAAAGATTTTGCTCTTCGTTACAATGTTACCCTGATTTTGAAAGGACACAGGACTCTTGTGTGTTCTTCCCGCGGCCGGCTCTATGAGAATACGACGGGTAATCCCGGTCTGGCGACTGCCGGAAGCGGTGATGTTCTTTCAGGGATCGTTACGGCTTTCGTGGGGCAGGGGATGGAGCCTTTCGAGGCGGCCTGCCGTGCGGTGTATATCCACGGCCTGGCTGCCGATCTGGCGGTTAAAGATAAGACGCAGCCGGGAATGATTGCCTCTGACGTGATCGACTATTTGCCGAAGGCGTTCAAGAAGGTTGCCGGCGCCGGATGAATGGTTGATAACACGCCGAAGTAGCTCAGTCGGTAGAGCAGCTGTTTTGTAAACAGCGGGTCGGGGGTTCGATTCCCTTCTTCGGCTTGAATTTAGTGTCTTGAAGGGGATGGTGGAGTTAAGCTGGCATGGGTTCGTCCCGTAAAGTCACCTGCGGTGACCACGGGACTGCCCCGTGGCAAGCGAAGCGAGCTCTACGGGGCGATTCCCTTCTTCGGCTTGAAATTGTTGTTGCCCCTTGTCTCGGGCAACTCAAAAATTATCCCAGCATGTTTGGGGATAATTTTTGAGTTAGACTGCGGGGCAAATTTTGAAAGGTAGAAATACCTTGTCAGTCAAAATTTGGACGGGTACCCAAGTGGCTAAAGGGGGCAGACTGTAAATCTGCTGCACACATGCTTCAGAGGTTCAAATCCTCTCCCGTCCACCATTTTTTTGCGACAGAGCAAAAAAATGGTGGATGTCGGAACAATCGTTGTGGAGCGATAAGCGAAACAGATTGTTCCGGCGCCACCACCTTGATGTAAAGCGCCAGAGGGAAAAAATTGTGGATGCCGAAAGAAGCGTAACTGAGCGACAAGCGAAGTAGCTTATTTCGGCGCCACCACCAAAGCGTGAACCGCCAGAGGGAAAAATTTTCGTTCGCTTGGCCAAAGGCCATACGGGCAGGGATGCGGATTTCGCTGCACGGCTCTGTCGCCATGCGACGCGAAATCCAGCGCCACCACCTTGATGCAAGCCGCCAGCAGGAAAAATCGCCTGCAACCGTTTAGACGATCGGGGCCAACGGCCACATAATGGAATTTCGCGGGAGTAGTTTCCGCCGAAGGCGGATCCGCCTACGGCGGGCAAGTGATACATTAATGTGACTCCCGCAATATGTTGTTTTATTTTGAGTTTTTTGTTTTATTGCGGGAGTAGTTCAGTGGTAGAACACTAGCCTTCCAAGCTGGTTATGTGGGTTCGATTCCCATCTCCCGCTCCAAATCTTCCCTGCGTTTTCCGCCATCCTTCAGATCAATCAGTCCCATTGACTCACTTAAGTGTTTGTGTTAACATAGGGTTACGTATCCTGATGAACCTAAAAGTCACAAAGGTCATGGCGGCCAGATATGTCTAGAAAATAAAAATATTATTTAACTGCGGAGGGGTTCCGCAGTTTTTTTGTTTCGGCTTGGCCGGGTCGAAACAAACCGCTCATAGATTCTGTTGTACGCGGATCAGATCACTATGCAGATCTTTTTTTCGCAAAACCTGGACTACCTGAGTTTTTTTTATGGCGCAGCGTTTTTTCTCCTGGCGGCTGCAGGTTTTATCTTTTACGTCCGTGCGAGGTCGCGCCGCGCCCTGACATTGAACTGGATGTTTTTTGTTCTTTTTGCCGTTGCGAGCGCGCTCAGCAAATGGATCGACCTGCCGGCCATGTCCTACTACGAGGGCCTGTCATTATTCGGCGCTTTGCGCCTTATCCTGGTCGTTGTCTCTTTCATATTCCTTCTGGAATTTTCCAGAAGCTCCTACGTTTTTTTGACCAGACGACGGTTCCCTCTTTGGTTGTATGTCTTGCCTTATGCCGCTTTTACGGTCGGATTGTTTCTGATCCATGACAGCAGGCTCCTGAACCGGTTTGTCGCGCTGACATTGAGGTTGCCGGCGACATTCGCCGCCGGGGCTATATTCCTGCTATATGCTTCGAGGCAGGAGAGGGCCAGCTCCCGTTGGATATACCGTTTTATCGGCATCGCGTTTTTCCTGTACTCTTGGCCGTCGAGGACAGTTGATATCGATGCTGTTTCGGTCTTCTCGACGGCCCGCCCGTCACAAATGATCTTCGGCTATTTTTTCTGGGTGCCGATGTCTTTCCATCGCGCGATGGGAGCGATGCTCGTCGCTTTCCTTTTGATCCATCAGGCTACCCGCTACGTCCTTGATGTACCTATCAGGGATGTCAGGGGGAGGCGTCGTCAGGTCCTGATGTATACCTTCCTCTTTTTTTATGTTTTGTTCTTCGTGGGCGGATACATTTTGATGGGATCCGTTGACACATTTGAGAAGAAGCATTTAAAACAGCTCGTTCTGACCGACGCGAGGAACCTGGCTGATATTATCGGAATGGCGGATATCCGCCAGTTTATTTCGGAAGAAGACGTATCTGTCTACAAGAAGTACCTCAAGATGCACAACCGGATGTCGGATCTGCCCGAGATGTCGTTCTACACAAGGGCGCTCTATCTGGTCCTTCCGGGCAAAGACCGTTTTACCTTTGCTGTTGGCAGTTCGCCCCAGGTTTTTCCTCATGAGATCGTTCCGGCTTTCGGCGTTCAGGTTCCCCAAAAAGCAATTGCAGACGCTTTTTATTCGAAGAAGCCGACGCTCGTAGGTCCTTACACGGGGAACGACGGTCGTGCCGCCTATACGGTTTTCTTCCCAGTGCTCGACAGGGACGATCAGGCTTTGACGGTTTTGGGTATCGATATCGACGCCGACAGGGTTCAGTGGGAGGTGTATCGCGTCAGGCTTTTTGTCATCGGCATCTGCTTTACCTTTCTCGTTCTTCTGGTTGTTGGTTATGCGTTCTTGATCATTTTTGCGCTCAAGGGGCTTGAGTTGCAGATCCAGAAAAACAACCTGGATAAGGCCCTGGTAAACCTGCGCGAGGCACAGCGGGAACTGGCTAGGTCAGAGGAGACGTTCCGGGGGATTCTTAATAATTCACCCAACGCTATTTTTGGATTTGACAGGGATCTGCGGTTGATCTTCTGGAACCAGGGCGCCGAAAAATTCTACGGCTACCGCAAGACTGATGTTATCGACGAAAAGAATCCGCTCTTGAGCAGGAAGGTGACGGATATCTTGGGTATCGTTCCTATGGAAAACGAGATCGCCGGTGTGTTTGAGGGGCGTACATTGATCCGTGAGTTGGCCCAGAAGAACATGAACGGCGAGGACCTGGATGTTTCTCTGACGATATTTCCCGTGAAAGATCCACAGGGACACATTCTGTTTGTTTTGGGTTTGGCGCAGGATATCACGACACACAAGCGCTATGAAGAGAGGCTGGCGGACGCCCATGCAAAACTGAGGTCTTTTCTGGATGGCGCCAGCCATGTCTCTATGAGCGCTACGACCCTCTCAGGGGCTTATCAGATGTGGAACGACGGCTCTGAAGAGATCTTCGGATATAAGGCCTCCGAGATATTAGGAAAGACGCCGCTCATCCTTCATGACCCTGAAGATTTAAAGGCCATGGAAGAAGAGCTCTTCAAGAAGACAGGGAAATCGTTGCATGGCTTTGAGGCGATCACGGAGATGGTGAGACAGGGCGTGATTTTTCAGCGCGAGTGCGTCATGGTCAAGAAAGACGGGGTGCGCTTTCCGCTTGATTTGACCATAGCGGCTATACGCAACGACAAGGGTGAAATCGTAGGTTTTCTGGGGATCGGTATCGACAGGAGCAGGACCCGGAGAGTTGAAAAAGAACTTCTTGAAACACAGGAAAAATACAGGGACCTGGTGGAGAACCTGAATGTCGGTGTCTATATTAATACCCCTGGTCCCGAAGGCAGGTTTTTTGAAGCGAATCCGGCCCTTCTTAAGATTTTCGAGACAGATTCCGTAGAAAATGTTTTGGTGAAGAATTTGTATAACGATCCTGAAGAAAGAAAGCGGTTTAGCGACAAACTGCTTGCTGAAGGTTTTGTGAAGAATTATGAATTTCGGGGCAAGACCCTTAAAGGGCGCCTTTTCTGGGCTTCGGTCACGGCAGTCGTCAAGCACGACGACAAGTATGGAGAGGTTTTCTACGGCATCATTCAGGATGTTACGGAACAAAAGCACCTGGAAGTGTCTTTGGCCGAAGAGCGCGGCCGTCTCAAGACGATCGCTGATTCCATCGGAGCGGGATTGTCGCTCATCGACAAGGATTATCGTATCGTCTGGGTCAATCAGGTCCTGGAAAAGTGGTTCGGCCGGCTGGATACGATCCGCGGCCGCAAATGTTATGAGGCATATAAATTCCATAATATGATATGCGAAGAATGTCCATCGCGCCGGGCCATGATGACAGGGCAGGTTCAGACCGGAGAAACGAGGTCGGTTTTCCCCGACGGCAGGATCATGGATTTTCTTTTGATCTGCACACCCGTCAAGAACGAACGCGGTGAAGTGGAACAGGTCTTGGAGCTGACACTGGATATGACGGAACGCAAGAGTATCGTGGAGATGCTGGAATTCGAGCGCGCCCTGTCGCGCAATGTCATCGACTCCATCGGCGACTCGCTCATCGTGCTTGACTGTAACACGAGAACCGTTCTGGATGTCAACCGCCATTTCATGGAACAGACGGGTTTGCGCAAGGAGGACGTTGTCGGCAAGCTGTGTTCGGAGGTCTATCAGCACGGCTGTTCGGCCTGCGAGGCCTGTGCGTTCGAAGAGGTCGCAAAGCATGGCCGGATAATCGAAGCTACGCATATCCATAAACTGCGCGACGGCCGCGAAGTCTTTGTGGATGTGACTCTTTCACCGCTCAAGGACGAGAAGGGGCGCATCATCGGTGTCATCCATATCTCACACGACGTGACCGACCGCAAACGCCTGGAAGACGAGCTCAAGCGTTATTCGCACGACCTGGAGAACCTGATCGAGGAGAGGACGAGGGCCCTGCAGGTTTCCGAGCTCATGTTCAGGAATCTTTTTGAATCGGCTCAGGACGGCATATTGATCATCGACGCCATGAGCGGAAACATCATCAGCACCAACCCGTATCTTCTGCATATCCTGGAATGTTCGATGGACCAGCTGATAGGTCTGCATTATAACGCCGTTCCTTTTTTCCGCGAATCTTTGGTCTATGACAAGGCCTTCCTGGCCCTGAAGGAACAAATATCTGTCCTCTACGATGATGTGAGGCTAAAGACCTGTTCGGGCAAGGAGATCGAGGTCGAGTTCAGGGCATCCACCTATTTCGTAGAGAAGCGCAAGATCATTCAATGTAATATCCGCGACATCACGGAACGCAAAAAGATCGAGAAGGTCAAGACTGAGTTCGTTTCGATGGTCTCCCACGAGCTCAGGACGCCTTTGTCGGCTATCAAGGAGGGCGTTGAGATCGTCGCGGACGGTACGCAGGGAAAGATCAACAAGAGCCAGAAGGAGTGTTTGCTGATCGCCTTGTCCAACATCAAGCGCCTGAACCGCCTGATCGGCGATATTCTTGATATTTCCAAGATCCAGTCCAATCTCCTTAAGGTTCATATGAGTCCGTGCAATATCTGCGAGGTCATCGATCAGGTTTACAGCCTTGTCAGGATCGAGATCGAAAAGCATGGGCTCGTTTTCGTCACCGATTGTCCGAAAGACCTGCCGTTTGCCATGGCCGACAAGGACAGGCTTATCCAGGTCCTGATGAACCTGCTGAATAATGCCATTAAATTTACGCGGGAGCGCAGCAGGATTGTTTTGACGGTACGGCAGGTCCATGAAGCCGTAGAATTTAGCATCAGGGATGAAGGCATGGGGATCCCCCAAGAGGAGGTGGCGCGCCTGTTTGGAAAGTTCGTCCAGCTCGATAGCACGCTGGTGCGCCGGGTCGGAGGCACGGGCTTGGGGCTTTATATTTCCCGCAACCTCGTTGAGGCCATGGGGGGTCGCATTTGGGTTGAATCCACTTTGGGAGAAGGATCGATCTTTAAGTTCACTCTCCCGATAACACGCGGGTAAATCATGGCAGAAGATAAAAAGACGATCTTGATCATTGACGATGAAGTAGGGTTGAGGAATTTGTTGAAATTCAGGCTCGTTTCTTTCGGATTCGATGTTATCGTCGCTGAGGACGGTTATACGGGTATCGAGATGGCAAAGTCGATGAAACCGGACCTGATCATTCTTGACATCATGATGCCGTATTTCAACGGGATTGAGGTTTGCAAAAAGCTTAAGTCGGATTATGCGACAAAGGGGATCCCCGTTGTTTTTTTGAGCGTTCTGGCCCAGAAAGAAGATATCGAGATGGGCAAGCAGGCGGGCGGAGAATTTTTCCTGACGAAACCGTACGATCCGGAAAAGCTGAATTTCGTCTTGCGCATGGCTTTGAATAAGAAAGAGGAGGAATGAGGATATGGATAAGCAAAAATTACTGATCGTTGACGATGAGCCGGACGTGTTGAAATTGCTGGGTGAACGCCTCACCAAGGCGGGCTATGACGTCATTAAAGCGTCTTCCGGGAAAGAAGCGATCGCTATGGCTCAGAATAAAATGCCCGATCTTATTATTCTGGATATCGCCATGCCGGGAATGGACGGCTCGGAGGTCGCCAGCATCCTGAGGACCGACGCCAAGACCAAGGACATCCCGATCCTGTTTCTGACGTGCCTTTTTACAAAACAGGAGGAGAAGGCTTGTGGTCATCTGTTAGGGCAGAATTTTTTTATCGCCAAACCATATGATGTCAATGAACTGCTGGATGAGATCGGCAAACGTGTGATCAGACCGGAGAATCACTCTTAAGAGGAGCGGTTATGACAAACTACAAGATCTTGGCAGTAGACGATGAGCCTTCGACCCTGACATTGCTGGAAAAGCGTCTGCAGGCGGCCGGTTACGAGGTGCTTACGGCGACAAACGGCAAAGACGCGATCGACATCGCCAGGCGCGAGAAACCCGCGCTTATCGTTCTTGATATTCTCATGCCCGGGATGGATGGTTCGGAAACGGCGTCCATCCTTCACGAAGACGCCAAGACCAAGGACATCCCCATCCTGTTTTTGACATGCCTTTATACGAAGAGAGAAGAGCAGGTAGAAGGCCATGAGATAGGCCATAATTTTTTCCTGGCAAAACCCTATGATCCGAAGGAACTTTTGGATGAGATCCACCGGCTGATTGGGCCGCGATAGGTAGATGACGATGCCCGCCGAAAATTTCCTGTCCCCGGTATTTGTAGATGCTTTTGATCTGGATGATGCCTGGTTCCAGACGCTGTCGGCGATCCTTGATAAGGGCCGTGTGTATACCATCACCCGCGGCAGCTACAAAGGCGCCAAACGCCTCGAGTTTGATTATGCGGTCGTGCGGGTGCGCAAGCCGTCGCATCAGATCATCCCCATCATCCCCGAAGGCTTGAATATTCCGCCCCCGACCGATATGGATTATATCCAGGGGTATCTTTCATATCTGTTGACCGGTGCGAAAACGGAGACGGAAGATTATACCTACGGCGAGAGGCTGGTGGATCCCAAGGTCCGCATCACGGAGCGCAAGGATGGACGGCAGATGCTCCGGGAACTGCCCCTGGGCGTCAACCAGATCGACGAAGTCATCAGGATGTATAAAGAAGAAGGCTTTGGGACAAATCAGGCTGTCATGGAGATAGGCATGCCGTCGGACATCATGCTTCAGGATCCGCCTTGCCTGAGATTGATCGATACGAAGGTGAGGGATCATAAGCTCCATTTCTTTCTCTATTTTCGCTCCTGGGATCTGTGGGGCGGTTTTCCTTCGAACCTCGGCGGACTGCAGCTTGTTAAACAGTATATGGCCGAGATGATCGGTGTCGACGACGGGGAGATCGTTGCCGCTTCCAAGGGGCTGCACCTTTATGATTATTCATGGGAGGTGGCGAAGATCCGCACGAAAAAAACTGACAAGGTTATCGCGTAGCCCTCTGTCAATCGCGCAACCGGTATTCATGACGGTCTGCGCAAGATCCGGGCTCTTTTGACAGCCCATGTGAAACGGACCGCTGGCATTCTGGGGAACCTCCATGGAACAACCGACGCTTCTCTTCGACAAAGCCCTGATTTTCAGGCACATCCCGCTTTTTGCCGGACTGAACCCTTTTGAACGGCGCATGGTGTTTGACGCCCTGGAGATCGTCGACTACAAATCAGGTGAGACCATTTACCGTCAGGGGGACCCTCCGGATGCCTTTTACTGCATCATCTCCGGAAGGGTGGAGGTGTTTGTCGAAAAAGGAGGCTCTCCCGATACGCTTGAGCACATCCACAGGGGCAAGTATTTCGGTTTTATTTCGCTGTTGACGGGTGAGCCGCATTCCGTCAGCGCCCGTGCCGTCAACGACACGGTGATGGCCCGTATCCCCGCCGATAAATTCAAATCGATTCTGCACAGGATCCCGAGGCTGGCGATCGATTTAAGCCAGATGTTGTCGCGGAGGCTCAAACGCCGGGACATGCACCCTAAGGCCATTTTTGAAAGCACGATCGTTTCTTTTTTCGGCGACGCCCTGACAAAGGACGATACGGCCCTTTATGCCCTGAACCTGGCGATAGGCCTCAAGGAACAGACCGCCAAAAAGGTCGTGCTCGTTGATTTTTCAGGCGGAAATTCCCTGATCGCCAAGGTCCTGGGTTTGGGCGCGCACGGGGCCGTCTTACCAAAGGACCTCGCGTACCATCCCACAAAAGCCTTTGATTTTATTCTCCACACACAGATGGGTATCGATGTTTTGTTCACCGAAGTGAAGGCCCCAGTCACGACGGACGCCACCGCTTTTATTTCGCTGGTGACCATGCTTGTGAATGATTACCACTTTTGCCTTGTCCATTTGCCTCATGATTTCGGTCCCCAGGTTTTTAAGATCCTGTCGCAGTCCGATATCGTTCATCTGGTGATGGCCCCGGAGGCAGATACACTCAAGAAGATGTCGCGGCTTCTGGATATGACGGGATTGTTGCGTGAAAATTCTTTTAAAAAGAAAATGCGGCTGGTGGTCGTCGAGGAGAAAGAGACTCACGGCAAAGGCAGGAAGCTTTTCTTGAGCCTGGAGGAGTCGGTTTTTCACCTTCCTATTTACGCCACGCTTCCCCCTCAGGATATCGACAGGCCTATCCTTGTTCCGGACGATCCCTTGGCCCCCTATAGCCGCGTCATCCGCAGGGTCGCCAGGCAGATGGGCGAGGTTCTCGTCGGGCTGGCGCTTGGCAGCGGTTCGGCGATGGGTCTGGCGCATATCGGTGTCCTGCAGGTGATCGAAGAGGAAGGGATTCCCATCGACATGATTTCAGGTTCGAGCATCGGCGCCATGTTCGGCGCCTTCTGGGCAGCCGGTTATTCTGCCGGAGAGATCCAGACGATCGTCCTGAAGAACAACAAGAAATCCTATCTTTTCGGCTTCGACGACCTGATGATGCCTCTGCGGGGGCTCATCCGGGGCAGACACATCGCCTCTTTTTTGAAGAAATATCTCGGCAACAGGACATTTTATGATTTGAAGATGCCGTTCCGGATCGTGGCCTGTGATTGCCGCTCGATGAAACAGACGGTCTTTGATTCCGGCAGGGTTATCGATGCGATTGTGGCCAGCATCTCTATCCCCGGCGTTTTTGCGCCTCACGCGATTGGCGGGAGGTTTTACATTGACGGTGGCGTCGTCGATCCCTTGCCGACGGATGTCCTGGTCGAGGCGGGTGCAAAAAAGATCATTGCCGTCAACGTGCTGCCAAGCCCCGAAGAGATCGAAAGGACTTATGATCTGTTGCAGAAGAAGCGGGTCAAGCCTGATTTTCAAAAGCAGGGGATTTGGCGTTACCCGTGGTTCTTTTTCAGGCACCGTTTTCATGAATGGCTGGACCCAAATATTTTCGGTATTATCGTTTCGACCGTGCAATCCATGGAATATCTTTTGGCCCAGGTCAGTTCCTTGAGTCAGTCTGACGTGGTCCTTCATCCGGATATGACCGGTATCTCTTGGTCCTGTTTTGAGCACGCCGAAGAGCTGATCTGCCGGGGCAGGCAGGAGGCACGCCGTTGTCTCTCCCAGATCCAATCTCTGACCAAGCTAGCTGAATAGCGCTGAATGAATATATTGACATCACAAGGCACTTTAGGTAAAATATTGACTTCAAATATGCCTTTAGTGCTTGACGTAACTGTTTTAATTTGAACGGGTAAAGCTCTTGCTGAGAATATGAAGAAAAACGGAAAGATCGTTGTTCTTGGGGACGGCGGGTGGGGCACGACTCTTTCTATTCTGCTCTGCCGTAAAGGGTTCTGCGTAACCTTGTGGAGCCCTTTCAAGGAATATGCTTTTTATCTGGCCAGGCACAGGATAAATCCGCGCTATCTCAAGGGGATTCCGATCCCCCGGAGCCTGGATATCAGTTCGGATATTTCGTGCCTTAAGGGCGCCGGTCTGGTCGTAGCTGCGGTGCCGTCAAAATATATCAGGGACGTGTTGTCGCGCGGCCGGGATTTTATCACGCCCAAGACACCCGTCGTCAGCGTCATCAAGGGCATTGAAGATCATACGCTCATGCTCATGACGGAAGTGATCCGGCAGGTGTGGGCAAGTAAGAGCATTGTTGTTCTTTCCGGTCCTACGATCGCCCAGGAAGTCGCCCGGGGCATCCCATCGACGGCTGTCGTGTCGTCTTCGGATGTCGCGCTGATGCAGAGAGCGCAGGATTTGTTTATGTCGAGAGCCTTCAGGATATACACGAATGCGGATACGGCGGGCGTGGAATTAGGCGGAAGTCTGAAAAACGTGATTGCCATCGCTTGCGGGATCTCCGACGGCCTTGGCTTTGGGACAAATGCGAAGGCGGCGATCGTCGCGCGCGGATTGGCCGAGATCTCGCGGCTGGGAGCGGCCATGGGCGCCAAGAGAGATACCTTTGCCGGTATTGCGGGTCTCGGAGACCTGGTGACAACGTGTTTTAATCCTTTGAGTCGTAATCACAGCGTCGGCGAGCGCATCGGCAAAGGGGAATCCGTCAAGCATATCCTAGCTTCCATGAAGATGGTGGCTGAGGGGGTCCTGACAGCGCGCTCTGCATGCGGATTGGCCAGAAAGTTCCGCGTGTCGATGCCGATCTCGACAGAGATATACAATGTTCTTTTTAAACATACGCATCCCAAGACGGCTGTCAGGAATTTGATGGAGAGAAGGAAGAAGTCCGAAGGGGTGTAGGAATTACAAAGAAGTATTTAGCAAATGGTTGCGCTGCAGAAAGGCATTTTGCCCGTTAACCCCAGAATATCGCGGGTGCAATGCCGGTTTGTAGAGAATAAGGTGGCAGCAAGACGGGGAGTAGCGCATCCGCCATCAAAGCGTTGGCGGATTTCGCCTCACCTTATGAATAGAGCAAGGTAAGGCTCAAGTTTTCCGCCGAAGGCGGATCCGCCTCGGCCTGGTTGACGCCAAGCCAGGCGGAGGTAGCGCACTTGCGACCTTCTTTAATATAAAATTTAGGAAGTCCCGCACCTCGATAGAGGTGAGGGGAATGGGGTTCCCCGTGCGCAAAAAAATGACGGGGAGTAGCGCAGTTTGGTAGCGCACTTGAATGGGGTTCAAGGGGCCAGCGGTTCGAATCCGCTCTCCCCGACCATTTTTTTAGCGCACGGGATTATTCCGGCAGAAGCATTAGTTAGGCGCGTAAGCGCTACGGCCCGACAAGGGCCGTAGCGAGTGAGAGTGTGGACATGACAGCGTATGTTTGGCGTGTTTTTGTCATCTTCAGCATCTGAACAAATCGGAGGAGGCATGATCTGGAGTGGATTGTCAAGTTTTGCTGATACTGGTTTATTGGCGATACGTCTTGTGTTCGGGTGCATGTTTGTGTATTACGGATGGCCGAAGCTTTTCGGGGGTCCTGTGTCCTGGGAAGGGGTGGGGCAGGCGATAGGCGCCGTGGGGATCCGTTTCGGTTTTGTTTTTTGGGGTTTTGTAGCCGCGGCAACAATGGTTCTCGGCGGTATCTGTGTTTTGACCGGATTTATGTTTCGGCCGGCCTGTCTTTTTCTTTTTTTCGTGATGGTTGTGGCTACAGCCATGCATTTTCGTCAAGGAGACGGGTTAAAGATTGCGTCTCATGCGATTGAAGACGGGATCGTTTTCCTGGGGTTGATGTTTATAGGGCCGGGTCGGTATGCGCTTGGCTATTTTTAAGAATGCTTGTTAAACAACGGGTGACATGTGAAAAGAATCAGCGTCGGAGTGATCGGGTTAGGGACCATTGGTTCCGGGGTCGTTAAGGCCTTAAGGGACAAGAGAGGACTTATTGCGGAGCGCAGCGGCGTGGACGCGCATCTGGCCATGGCCTGCGATGTGCGGCGTTCAAGGGGCGCCCAGCTGGGTTTACCCCCGTCTCTGTTCACGACGAATCCCCAGGATATCATTAAGAACGAGAAGATCGATTGCGTGGTTGAGTTGATCGGCGGCCACCACCCGGCCAAGGAGTTGATCCTTCAGGCCTTGAAGCACGGAAAACACGTGGTGACGGCCAATAAGGCATTATTGGCCAGCGATATCGCAGGAATCCTTTCCGCTGCGGCAAGGGCCGGCCGGCAGCTCAAGTTCGAGGCATCCGTATGCGGGGGCATCCCGATCATCAAGGCGCTCAAAGAGGGGCTAGTTGCCAATCGCATCGATTCGCTCTATGGCATTATCAACGGGACGTCCAATTATCTTCTTTCCAAGATGTCGCAAGAATGCCTGAGTTTTGCGGAGGCGTTGAGCCTGGCCAAGAAAAAAGGTTATGCGGAGCGACAATCGCGTCTGGATATTGAAGGGATAGATGCCGCGCACAAGCTGGTTATTCTGTGCTATCTTCTGTTCTCCAAGCTGGTTCCTTTGGATGCCGTCATCCGGGAAGGCATCTCTGATATCTCGGAGATGGATGTGCGCTATGCAGGTGAAATGGGGCTGGTCATTAAGCCTATGGCTATCGCCAAGAAAGACCGCGAAAACCTCGAGGCGAGGGTTCATCCGACCCTTTTGCCGAAGGCACATCCCTTGGCAGTCGTTAATGGCGTCTTTAACGCCATCCTTTTGAAGGGCGATATGGTCGGAGACATGCTGTTTTATGGAAGAGGCGCCGGTCAGTCTCCGACGGCCTCAGCCGTCATCAGCGATATCGTCGACCTTGGCCGCGATGCGCACGACGAGGGCAAGCGCAAACTGAAGGCGGAAGCCCGCGTGAGGCGTATCCGGCGCGTCGACGAGATCCAGAGCCGTTATTACCTGCGTTTCATGGCGATCGATAAGCCCGGCATCCTTGCCAGAATTTCCGGTATCCTGGGCAGGAATCATATCGGTATCGCGCAGGTCAGCCAGAAAGAACGCAAGCGGGCCAAGTTCGTCCCGGTGGTCATGATCACGCACCATGTCCTTGAGAAGAACCTGCGCAAGGCCCTGGAGAATATCGACCGCTTGGCGATCGTCAAAGGCAAGACTGTCAAGATCCACATGGAAGGTTTCTAAGGCGGACATATGGCATATCGTGGCTTGATCGAAAAATACAGGGAATTCCTGCCCGTGACGGTCAGGACGCCCGTCGTTTCTCTGCTCGAAGGAGATACGCCGCTCATCTATTCTCCTGTGTTGAGCCAGGCGGCGGGATGCCGTGTTTTTCTTAAATATGAAGGCCTGAATCCCACGGGTTCTTTTAAGGACCGTGGGATGACCATGGCTATCTCCAAGGCGAAAGAAGAGGGGTCAGAGGTCGTCATTTGCGCGTCGACTGGCAACACGTCCGCCTCTGCTGCGGCCTATGCCGCCCGCGCCGGAATGAAATGTGTTGTGCTTATTCCTGAAGGTGCCATCGCGATGGGGAAATTGGCGCAGGCCCTCATTCATGGCGCAAAGGTCCTGGCAATCAAGGGAAATTTTGACGATGCCCTCAGGCTGGTGCGCGAGATCGCATCCAAGTATCCCATAACGCTCGTGAATTCCGTCAACCCTTACCGCATTGAAGGTCAGAAGACAGGATCTTTCGAGATCTGCGACGATCTGGGGCATGCGCCTGCGTATCATGCCATCCCCGTCGGGAATGCCGGAAATATCACGGCCTATTGGAAGGGCTATAAAGAATATCGCGCCAAAGGCAAGATATCAAGCCTGCCGAAGATGCTTGGTTTTCAGGCTTCTGGCGCGGCGCCTATTGTTAAAGGCAAGCCTATCAAGCATCCTAAGACGATCGCAACGGCCATTAAGATCGGCGATCCCGCCAGCTGGGCGCAGGCGGTCGCGGCCAGGGATGAGTCGGGTGGGCTTATCGACACCGTGACAGACCGCGAAATCCTCTCGGCCTACAAGCTCCTGGCGGGCAAGGAAGGTGTTTTTGTGGAGCCGGCATCCGCAGCGTCTGTCGCCGGGGTCTTGAAGCTGGCCCGGGCGGGTTATTTTAAAAACGCGGGCAGCGCAGATTCGCAGGCGACTGTTGTGTGTATTCTGACGGGTCATGGCCTCAAAGACCCTGACCGCGCCATTGTTTCTATCAAGAAACCAAAGGTGCTGAAGGCGGATCTTAGGGCGATCCTGAAAGAAATGGGGTTCTCGCGATGAAGCGGCATCCTTTAGCCGGAAAAAAGATCCTGATTACGGCTGGGCCGACGTGGGTACCCATTGATGACGTGCGTGTGATCAGCAACACGTCTTCTGGGGAGATGGGAACACTTTTGGCCAAAGAGGCGCGCGCCTGCGGCATGGACGTTGACGTCATCCTGGGGCCCGTTACCTATTGTGAATCCCTGAAGGGCATGCGTGTGGAACGTTTCAAATATTTTGACGAACTGTTGAGATTGATTTCTTCTACGCTTGCGCGCAAGCCATACGATGTCATCCTGCATGCCGCGGCCGTGAGCGATTATCTGCTGAAGCCGGTGCCTGGAAAGATATCGTCGGCGAACCTTCAATTGATCTTGCGCCTGACCCCCGCGCCGAAGCTGATCGATTTGATGAGGCGCTTGAACCCGAAGGCACTCCTTGTCATGTTCAAGCTGGAAGGGGAGGTTACGGACGCTGTGCTGTTTAAAAGGGCCCTGGAGGCAATGAAGAAGGCATCGGCCGATCTTGTCATTGCCAACAGGTTCGAAGGCGGCCATTACAGGGGTTTTATCCTTGGCTCAAGGAATATCCTGGCCAGGTCTGCTTCCAAGCAGGCGTTGGCCGTATTGTTATTTAAGATTTTAAGAGAAAAGATGGCATGACTCTGTGCGGCCTAAAGCTCCGCCCTTTAGGGCGCAAGAGTGTTGTGGCCGCTTAGAGTAACCCGAAACAGTCCCGGCCCTGGCCTCGGCCTGCCCTTTGGGCAAGGCCAGGGCCGAGGCCGGGGAATATGGGTTGACTTCGCCGGGATCGTGATGCCCGGCGCCAGATCCGCCTCTGGCAGGATCAATGATGAAATATATTGTGCTTGTTCCGGACGGGATGGCAGATTATCCCGTCGAAAAATTAGGCGGCAAGACGCCTCTGGATGTTGCGGATACGCCGCACATGGATTATGTCGTCAAGAACGGCCTCCTGGCCCAGGTCACGACTATTCCTGAGCGGCTGGCTCCCGCCTCAGACGTCGCCAATCTTTCCATCATGGGGTATGACCCCAGGGAGTTTTATTCCGGACGCGCTCCTCTGGAGGCGGCCCATCTCGGTGTTGAGCTGACGGCGCAGGATGTCGCTTTCCGTTGCAATCTTGTGACGATTTCCGATGAGAAGATGGCCGACTACAGCGCGGGGCATATTTCTTCGCACGAGGCCGCCGTCCTTATCCAGGAATTGAATAAGGGGCTGGGGTCTGATGCGGTTAAGTTTTATCCGGGCGTCAGCTATAGGCATCTCACAGTGCTGCGTGGATACCCCGTCGAGGAATTAAGCCGGTGCTTATGTTCTCCTCCGCATGACATCCTGGGCGAGCCTATCCGCAGGCATCTGCCAAAAGGCAGGGGGGCGCAGGTCCTTCTCGACCTGATGGAGAAATCCAAAGATATTCTTTCGCGCCAGGAGATTAACCGCGTGAGGCTCGATTTGCGCGAAAACCCGGCCAACATGATCTGGCTTTGGGGGCAGGGACAAAAAAGCCATATGCCTCTTTTTCGCGAGAAATACGGTTTGACCGGCGCCGTGATCTCTGCCGTCGATCTCATCAAGGGGATCGGCAAGCTGATTGGCCTTGAGGTCGTCAATGTCGAAGGAGCCACCGGTTATTATGACACGAATTACGAGGGAAAGGCTGAAGCTGGTCTGAAGGCCCTGGAGCACCTGGATTTTGTTTTTATCCACGTTGAGGCCACCGATGAGGCGGGCCATAACGGCGATTTGCGCAACAAGATCGCCTGCATTGAACGGTTTGATAAATTGATCGTAGGGGCTATGTTGGATCATTTCAAATCCGCAGAGACCGATTGGCGTCTCATGGTCCTGCCGGATCACGCGACGCCCGTCGATCTGCGCAAGCATGTCGCAGACAAAGTGTGCATGGCGATGATGGGCAAGGGGATCGCCAGAAACGGTTTTGACAGGTTCACAGAGGAAGAAGCCAGAAAGAGCGAGGTTCATTTCGAGGGCCATCAGCTGATGGATGTGTTCTTAAGATGAGTTCTTTAATCGTTTTGTTCGGTGGTTTGGCGGTTTTTGCGCTGGGATATTTTTTCTACGGTGGCCGTATTGCAGCGCTTTTTCCTATAGATCCCAGGAGGGAGACGCCTGCCGTCAAAAAGTTCGACGGCGTGGATTATGTTCCTGCCAAGAACTGGCTTGTCTTGTTCGGACACCATTTTTCTTCTATCGCGGGCGCCGGGCCGATCATCGGACCGGTCATCGGATGCATCTGGTGGGGGTGGTTTCCGTCGCTCGTCTGGATCGTGCTGGGAACGGTCCTTCTGGGCGGGGTGCATGATTTTACGGCGCTCTTGATCTCTGTGCGTGAAGAGGGGGCTTCAATTGCCGAAGTATCGGCCGCGGTCGTCTCGCGAAAAGCGCGTTTGATTTTTTCTGTTTTTGTGTGGCTGGCCCTGATCCTCGTGATAGCGGTGTTTGCGGATTTATGCGCCAAGACATTCATCGCGCAGAAAAAGATCGTCCTGCCGTCTCTGGGCCTTATTCCTGTCGCGGTTTTGACAGGCTATCTCATCTACGTCCGGAAGGCAAATCTGACTTTTTCAACGGTGCTGGGCCTGTTGCTTTTGGCCGGACTCTTGTTTTTCGGGAATTATATCCCCGTTGATATCGGAGGCCATGGTTATGTCGTTTGGCTGACTATCTTATTGGTCTATTGTTTTGTGGCATCCATCACCCCGGTCAACATTCTTCTGCAGCCCCGCGATTATCTATGCAGTTTTCTTTTGGTCTTTGGTGCGGGAATGGGGCTCTTGGGGTTGTTGGTCTCGCGCCCGGTCATTACCCAACCGGCTTTTATTTCCTGGCAGACGTCCCAGGGTGCGTTATGGCCGATGATGTGTGTGACGATTGCCTGCGGCGCGATCTCGGGGTTCCATGCGATTATTGCCAGCGGCACGACATCGAAACAACTGGCCAATGAACGCCATGTCAGGAAGATCGGCTATGGCGCTATGGTGGCCGAAGGACTGGTGGCTTTGATTGCAGTTTTGGCTGTTGTGAGCGGCATCCCCGATAAGTCCCAGCAGGATCTGTGTCTGTTATTCAAAGACGAGGGGCCCATCTGTCTGTTTGGGACCGGGTATACGGGTTTGACGCGCGTCTTTTTCGGCGAGTACGGGCTTTACATCGCCATTATGATCCTTAATGCTTTTATTCTGACAACACTTGATACGGCGACCCGTGTCTGCAGGTATATCACCGAAGAACTGACGGGCGCATCCAATAGGTTGGTTTCAACCTTGATCGTTGTCGCCGCCGCGGGTGTCCTGGCGTTTTCCGGTGCCTGGAGTCGGATATGGCCCATTTTCGGCGCGTCCAACCAGCTTGTCGCGGCGCTGGCGTTATTTGTCGCAAGCCTGTGGTTTTTGATGAAGAAGAAACCGACGGCATACACGCTTGTGCCGGCCATTTTTATGTTTTTGACGACAGTGGCGGCGCTCGGCATGCAGGGTTTGTCTTATGCCAGAAGCGGACAGTATCTTCTGGCCGGATTGAGTGCGGTTCTTCTGGTTTTAGCGTTGGTGATGGTTGGAGAAGTCTATCAGGCATTCAGGAAAAGGACAAAGGGGTAAGAAGCGATGAAAGTTCTTGTTCAGAAGTTCGGAGGAAGTTCTGTTGCCAATGTCGACCGCATCAAAAATGTCGCCCGACGCGTCGTCTCCTACAGGAAAAAAGGCTGGAAGCTGGTTGTGGTCGTTTCCGCCCTTGGCGATACGACGGACGAATTGATCGAACTGGCCGGCCAGATCACGAGCGAGCCGCCGGCCAGGGAGATGGATATGCTTTTATCGACAGGGGAACAGATCAGTTGTTCGCTCTTGGCCATGGCGATTGAAGAGCTTGGGTATGATGCTATTTCGTTTACGGGCGGGCAGGTTGGCATCATGACGGACCAGACACATACCAAGGCCAAGATCGTCGATATCAGCGGCGGCCGTATCCGTAAGGCGCTTCAGGAAGGCAGGATCGTCATTGTAGCCGGTTTCCAGGGGGTGACCCAGGATCAGGACATTACGACGCTGGGCCGCGGGGGTTCGGACCTCACAGCTGTGGCCCTGGCCAAGGCGATCGGCGCCAGGACGTGTGAGATCTATACAGACGTGGAAGGCGTTTATACGACGGACCCCAGGATCGTGCCTGAGTCGCGCAAGCTCAATCAGATCACCTATGACGAGATGTTGGAAATGGCATCGCTGGGTGCGCAGGTCATGCAGGCGCGTTCCATTGAGGTGGCTAAAAAATTCGATATCCCCATTCATGTCAGGTCCAGTTTTAGCACGACGGAGGGGACGCTCATTTTAAAGGAGGCGGATAAAATGGAAGATTTTGTTATCAGCGGCGTCACGTTGAATAAAAATGAGGCCAAGGTGACCGTATGCGATGTCCCGGATAAACCGGGGATCGCGGCCAAGCTTTTCCGCGAATTGTCCCGTGAAGGGATCAACGTCGATACGATCGTCCAGAACGTCTCCCGCACGGGTTTCACGGATGTGTCTTTTACCGTTTCGCTTGCCGACCTATCAAAAACCAAGAAGGTGATGGAGAAGTTCTCTTCGAAGATCCGCGCCGGCAAGGTCCTTGAAGATAAGGATATCGCCAGGGTCTCGATCGTCGGCGTCGGCATGAAGACGCATCCGGGGGTCGCCGCCGGCATGTTTGAAGCGCTGGCGCAGAAGAAGATCAATATCGGCATGATCACGACCTCGGAGATCAGTATTTCCTGCATCATCAGGAAGAAAGACGCGGAAAAAGCCGTGAAGTCCATCCATGCAAAATTCGGTCTAGGCAGGCAGGCGTGACCAGAGAGGCCGTTATGAATAAGATAGAACTTTACGATACGACATTGCGCGACGGTTCACAGACGGAAGGGATCTCTTATTCCGTTGTGGACAAGATCAAGATCGCGCGCAAGCTCGACGAGCTGGGGGTCGCCTACATCGAGGGCGGATTCCCCGGTTCCAATCCCAAGGACAGGATGTTTTTTGAAGAGTTCAAAAAACATCCTCTTAAGAACGCGGCCTTGACCGCCTTCGGCGCCACGCGCAAGGCGGGTGTGACGGCCAAAGACGACCCTGTCTTTGCGGCGATCCTGCATTCGGGAGTGCGTGTCGCGACCATCTTCGGGAAATCCTGGGACCTCCACGTGCGCGACGTCCTGCGCGTGAGCCTGGAGGAGAACCTTGATATTATCAAGGACTCTGTCAAATTCCTTGTTGGAGAAGGGCTTGAGCTTATTTATGACGCCGAGCATTTTTTTGACGCATACAAACATAATCGCGACTATGCGATGGCGACCCTCCTGGCGGCCCAGGAGAGCGGCGCGCGGCTCTTGTGCTTGTGCGATACGAACGGCGGCACCCTGACGTCGCAACTCGTCGCCATCATCGCCGATGTCCGAAAGAACGTGAGTCTGCCTTTGGGGATCCATGTCCATAACGACCTGGGGCTTGCGGTTGCCAATTCCATCGCGGCGGTCGAGGCCGGCTGTGTCCAGGTCCAGGGGACGATTAACGGCTATGGCGAGCGGTGCGGGAATGCGGACCTGATCCCTATCGTCGGTATCCTGAAATTGAAAATGGGCTTCGATTGCCTCACGGATGAGCAACTCAAGGAGTTGACGGAAGTATCACATTATGTCAGCGAGATCAGCAATATGAAGCAGGCCGATAACCAGCCTTTTGTGGGCAAGTCTGCGTTCGCCCATAAGGCCGGCGTCCATATCAATGCGGTCTACAAGAACCCGAAGAGCTATGAGCATGTCGAGCCTGAGAGCGTCGGCAATGTCCGCCGGATCCTGGTTTCGGAGCTGGCCGGAAAGACACCCATTTTGACCAAGGCCGAAGAGCTTAAGTTGCAGCTCAAAAAGGATTCGCCCGATACCAAAAGGGTCGTCAAGCTGCTGCAAGACCTTGAACACGAGGGGTATCAGTTTGAGGCGGCAGATGCAAGTTTTGAGATTTTGGTCAAACGGGCCTTGAGGCAATACAAAAAATTCTTTGAGCTCGAAGGGTTTCGTGTCATTGTCGAGAAACGCCAGAAGGGGACGCTTACGTCGGAAGCCACCATCAAATTAAAGGTAGGGGGCGTCCAGGAACACACGTCATCCGACGGCGACGGCCCTGTGAATGCCCTGGATAACGCCTTGCGCAAAGCCCTGAAAAGTTTTTATCCTGCTGTCTCCAAGATGCATTTGTCCGATTTCAAAGTCAGGGTCCTGGACGCCAAGGAGGGGACCGCCGCGAAGGTGCGCGTCCTTATCCAGTCGCAGGATGAACGCGATTCCTGGACGACGGTAGGGGTTTCGGAAAACATCATCGAAGCCAGCTGGTTGGCGTTGGTCGACAGCATCGAGTATAAACTGTTGAAGGACGGAGCCGTATCGTCTCATGAATGACTCGCCCCGCGAACTGAACGCGCAATATAATCCCAAGGAGGTGGAAGAGAAGTGGGCAGAGCTCTGGGCCAAGTCCCCGCTCTTCCATGCCTCCGTCAATCCCGACAAAAAACCGTTTACGATCGTGATCCCGCCGCCGAATGTGACGGGTATCCTGCATATGGGCCACGCCCTGAACGATACTCTGCAGGATATCCTGATCCGCATGCAGCGGATGCGGGGGTATGAGACGCTTTGGATGCCGGGCACCGACCATGCGGGCATAGCGACGCAGAACGTCGTGGAGCGGCAGATCGCCAAAGAGGGTCTGACCCGCGATCAATTGGGGCGCGAGAAATTCCTGGAGAAGGTATGGCGGTGGAAAGAAGATTACGGCTCGACGATCATCAATCAGCTCAAGAGGCTGGGGGCCACCTGTGACTGGCAGCGGGAACGCTTTACGATGGACGAGGGGTATTCGCGCGCCATCACGGAGGTTTTTGTCTCTCTTTACGAAAAGGACCTGATCTATCAGGGCGATTATATCATCAACTGGTGCCCGCGTTGCCAGACCGCCTTGTCCGACGAGGAAGCGCCGCACCACGATCTGGATGGGGCCTTATATTATATCAAGTATCCCCTGAAAGAGCCGCAGGCCGCCAGCCGCAAGTCAAAAGGGAAAAATAAAAAAACAGCGGTTCAAGAGGACGGTATTGTCGTCGCGACGACAAGGCCGGAGACCATGCTGGGGGATACGGCGGTCGCGGTCAGCCCCAAAGACAAAAGATATAAGCACCTGCTGGGTGCCACGCTGGTTTTGCCATTGATCGGCAGAGAGATCAGGATCATTGCCGACGACCTGGTGGATAGGTCTTTCGGTACGGGGGCGGTCAAGGTGACGCCGGCCCACGACCCCAACGATTACCAGATGGGCAAGACGCATGAGTTGGCATTCATCAACATCATGCATCCCAATGCGGTCCTGAATACCAACGCCGGAGAATATGCAGGCATGGACCGGTTTGAGGCCAGAGAGGCCATTATCGAGGATTTGAAAGAGCGCAAGCTCCTTGTCAAGATCGAGCCTCACCGTCACGCCGTCGGCCATTGTTACCGGTGCCATACGATCGTAGAGCCGTATCTTTCCAAGCAGTGGTTTGTGCGCACCAAGCCGTTAGCCAAACCGGCGATCAGCGCCGTCAAAACCGGTAAGATTACCTTTACGCCCAGGCGATGGACAAAGGTGTATCTCAATTGGATGGAAAATATCAAGGATTGGTGCATCTCACGGCAGATCTGGTGGGGGCACCGGCTTCCCGTTTATTATTGTCAGCGGTGTATGGCAGAAACAGGAAGCAAATCCCAAGTCCCAATCTCCAATTTCCAAAAAAATTCAAAAAATACACAAAAAGGTATTATTGTTGCGCGGGTCAGGCCTGAAAAGTGTCCGGATTGCGGTGGAACGGACTTAAAACAGGACGAAGATGTGTTGGATACCTGGTTCTCGTCGTGGTTGTGGCCGTTCGCGACCTTCGGATGGCCGTTTTTGGGCCAGAACGCGCAGGAGGCAGGACAGAAGAGCGAAGAGCAAAAGAAGGAGCTGCGGTATTTCTATCCGACATCGGTCCTTGTG
>Ga0172375_10001107_pt1 | contig 43412 bp, 48 predicted proteins | sample LakKiv1m_FD_114537 | JGI IMG/M metagenome (GOLD analysis project Ga0172375, IMG submission 114537) | Freshwater microbial communities from Kabuno Bay, South-Kivu, Congo - kab_092012_11.1m | ecosystem: Environmental > Aquatic > Freshwater > Lake | place: Democratic Republic of the Congo... | reverse complement strand
GCCGATTGAAGGTTTTGACGTTGATGACGCCACCAAAAAAATTACGAGAGAGACTAAAGATGATGTGCCTTTTTCGGCCTTGGCTTTTAAGGTGGCTACCGATCCTTTCGTCGGACAATTAACTTTCTTTCGAATTTATTCCGGTTCTCTTCAGGCCGGCTCTTATGTTTTAAATACTTCCTCTGGTCAGAGCGAGCGCATTGGCCGAATTTTACGCATGCATGCCAAACACCGGGAAGAAGTCAAAGAAATGTTCTCGGGTGAAATCGCGGCAACAGTTGGCCTCAAAAATACTGGAACTGGTGACACTCTCTGTGATCCGGAGCATCCTTTAATTCTGGAAAAAATGGATTTTCCTGAACCAGTTATCTCTTTGGCGATTGAACCAAAGACCAAAGCGGATCAGGAAAAAATGGGCATTGCTTTGCATCGCTTGGCTGACGAAGATCCAACCTTCAGAATTAAGGGCGACCCCGAAACTGGCCAAACCGTTATTTCTGGCATGGGCGAATTGCACTTAGAAATTATTGTTGACCGGATGATGCGGGAATTTAAGGTGGAGGCGAATATCGGTCGCCCGCAAGTGGCTTATAAAGAAACCATTAAAGGATCGGCGGAAGCGGAAGGCAAATATATCAGGCAGTCTGGTGGTCACGGTCAATACGGTCATGTCCGTCTGCGAGTCGAGCCGAAAGAGCATGGCTCCGGTCTTGAATTTATTAATGAAATTAAAGGTGGCGTTATTCCTCAGGAGTTTATTCCGGCCATTGAAAAGGGCGTTAAAGAAGCGACCGATAAAGGCGTCTTAGCCGGTTACCCGTTGCTGGATTTGTCGGTTACTCTGTACGACGGCTCTTACCATGACGTCGACTCATCGGAAATCGCTTTTAAGATTGCCGCGGCGATGGCCGTGCAGGAAGCAGCCAAAAGAGCTAAGCTGGTCTTGCTTGAGCCACTAATGAAATTACAGGTAATTACACCGGAACAATTCATGGGCGATACGATTGGTGATATTAATTCTAAACGCGGTCGGATTGAAAATATGGCTGATCGGGGAGAAGGGATTGCTCGGGTTAAAGTTATTGACGCTTTTGTTCCATTGGCAGAAATGTTTGGTTACGCTACCGCTTTAAGATCCATGACGCAGGGCCGGGCTTATTTTACGATGGAATTTGATCATTACGAAGAAGTGCCGAATAATATTACGCAGCAAATTGTGGAGGGGAGAAAAAAGTAATTTAAAAGGTAATTTTCAAAATGTAAAATTTAGATATTTCGCTTTGCGGAATTAATTTGCGGGAGTCTAAATTTTACAGGATCACTTTTAATTTTGATTTTTACACTTTACATTTTTATGTGGGAAACCATTAAAAATATCTTGAAAAAAAATAATGGTACTTGTATCATTGTGGAAGATGGCAAACCGGTTTACGTTGTAACGCAATTTGAGGAATATGAAAAAATGCTTAACGAACAATCGCTTGTTGAGGCGCCAATGGCTACACCGGTTAAAAAAATAATTGCGGAAAAAGAAATTGAAATGGCGGAAAAAATCAATCAGGAAATTATTGACTGGAAGGCCAAGCAGGCTGAAAATAATCCCGAAATAACCTTGTCCGATCTGACCGAAAGCGAAGAGTTAAAGATTGAAAATTTGCCTTTTGTTTAAAGCCTTCTGAAACAGCGGGAACGAAAGAGTCGGTTTTGTCCAGGATAAGAAAAGCGGTTTAGCCCAGTCCAAGCGCTGTCTTGGGTGAAAAGCCGGGTTGGAAAACGATCCAGTTTACCGCTTTGCCGCCAAGATAAATCAACTTTTGGCGGAAACTCTTAACGGGGTTTGACTTTTTTGAGAAAATAAGATAGGATATATAAGTTGTAAAAAATAGCTTAAAATAAAATTAATTCACAGGTATTTGCTGAATAATCGCCAATAATTCTTATGAAAGAATATTAGCGATTAGGCGGCAAAATAATTTGTGATCAAAGATGGCAGAAAAATTTGAACGCACTAAGCCCCACGTAAACGTGGGCACCATTGGTCACGTTGACCACGGAAAAACGACCTTAACGGCCGCCATGCTTCACGTCATGGGATTGGCCGGATTGAAGGCGTCTCAAAAAGGCGTTGATCAGATTGACGCGGCGCCGGAAGAAAAAGCTCGTGGGATTACGATTGCTACTTGTCACGTTGAATACGAGAGCGAGAAGCGCCATTATGCTCACATTGATTGTCCAGGTCATGCTGACTATATCAAAAACATGATCACCGGAGCAGCTCAAATGGACGGCTCAATTTTGGTGGTAGCCGCGACTGATGGTCCGATGCCTCAAACTAGAGAGCACATTCTTTTGGCTTACCAAGTAGGCGTGCCTCAATTAGTTGTCTTCTTGAATAAAGTTGATCAGGTTGACGATCCGGAATTGATCGATTTGGTTGAACAGGAGATCAGGGAGCTTTTAACCAAATACAATTATCCGGGAGATAAGACGCCAATTATTCGCGGTTCTGCCTTGAAAGCTTTGAATGCTAAATCGATAGACGATCCAGATGCTAAGCCGATCATGGAGCTATTAAAAGCTTTGGATGATTTTATTCCGGAACCAGTTCGGGATACCGCCAAGCCATTCTTAATGCCGATTGAAGATGTCTTCTCAATCGAGGGACGAGGAACGGTTGCGACCGGCCGAATTGAAAGAGGTATGGCTAAGGTAAATGAAGATGTGGAAATTATCGGTTTGCGGCCAACTCAAAAAACTGTTATTACCGGCATCGAAATGTTTAATAAGTCCTTAGACGAAGGTTTGGCCGGAGATAATGCAGGTATTTTATTGCGCGGTTTAAAAAAGGAAGATGTCGAACGCGGCCAGGTTATCGTTAAGCCGGGTTCGGTTAGCCCGCACACCGAATTTGAGGCGGAAATTTACATTTTAACCAAAGAAGAAGGCGGTCGGCATACACCGTTTTTCAAAGGATACAAACCGCAGTTCTATGTCAGAACGACTGATGTGACGGGTGAAATTGAATTACCGGAAGGAACGGAAATGATTATGCCGGGCGACACGGTTAACTTAAAAGTAAAATTAATTAACGCGGTTGCTTTGGAAGAAAAACAAAAATTTGCGATCCGCGAAGGCGGCCATACGGTTGGCGCTGGAGTGGTGTTGAAAATCATCAAATAAATAATTTATTAATTTAGTTCTTTGCGATTATGCCTTCAGTCAAGAAAGAAAACGAAAAAGAAGAGATCAAACAAAGGATCAGAATAAAGATTCGGGCCTATGATCATAAGTTGATCGATCAGTCGGTTAAACAGATTGTAGAGACGGCTCAGCGATATGGTGCGCAAATTTGCGGCCCAGTTCCCTTGCCGACCGAATTTCACAAATACACGGTTAACCGTTCTACCTTTGTTCACAAAGATTCGCGCGAACAATATGAAATGCGGGTTCACAAGCGCTTGGTTGACATTTTAAATCCAGGCGCGAAAGTCATTGATTCTTTGATTAATCTGAATTTGCCGGCTGGCGTGGATGTGGAGATAAAAATGTAGAAAAGTTTCTATCTGGAAAAAATTTTTTGCCAAAGAGGGAGTGAAAGAAATCTTCTAGGCGAAAAAGATAAAGCTGGCAAAATAATATTTAGTCAATTTATGATTTTTTCAGAATCAAATTTTAATTAAGTTGAATAAAATTGGTAGCTACCCAAAATGCCGGGTGAGTGCCCGGTATTTTGTTAGAAAGCTTGTATGGGTATGAAATTCATTTTAGGGAAAAAAATTGAAATGACACAGATGTTTGATAAGGACGGACAGGCCGTGCCGGTTACTTTTGTGCAGGCTGGACCCTGCTTTGTCACTCAGAAAAAAACGAAAGAAAAAGACGGTTATGAATCTTTGCAAATTGGCTTTGGCGAAGTGAATCTTAAAAAATTGACGAAGCCAGAGCGGGGACACCTGAATGGAAAAGCCTTAAAATACTTGCGAGAGTTTCCGGCTGTTACCGGTTCGGAAATGGAAGTTGGTAGCGAAATCAAGGCGGATATTTTTAAGGAAGGGGACTTAGTTAAAGTTGCCGGAACGAGTAAGGGTAAGGGTTTCGCTGGTGTTGTAAAAAGGCATCACTTTGGCGGCGGTCCGGCTACTCACGGTCAAAAACACAGTCTGCGGGCGCCGGGTTCAATTGGAGCGACTTTTCCTGAGCGGGTGCCGAAAGGCCGGCGCATGGGCGGTCGGTTAGGAAATGAACGAGTTACGGTTGATGGTCTAAAAATTTTTAAGATAGACGCGGAAAATAATATTTTAGCGATTACGGGTGCTGTGCCGGGAATTCGTGGCGCATTACTGGAGATCATTAGCGAAGAGTAACTATTATGAAATCAGTTTCACTTTATAATCAGCAGGGAAAAGAAGTTGATAAGCTGGAATTGCCGGCTGGGATTTTTGATTTAAAAATAAATTCTGATTTAATTTCTCAGGCCTTAACGACCCAATTGGCTGTCTCTCGGCAATCTTTGGCTCAAACCAAAGATCGTAGCGAAGTAAGCGGCGGCGGTAAAAAACCTTGGCGGCAAAAAGGAACGGGCCGATCCAGGCATGGATCAAATCGTTCGCCTATTTGGGCGGGCGGCGGCATAACTTTTGGTCCGCGGACAGAAAAGAACTTTTCTAAAAAAATTAACAAGAAAATGAAGCGGCAAGCTTTGTTGATGGTTTTGTCGGGCAAGTTAAACGACGACGAAATAATTTTTTTGGATGAGTTGAAGTTAAAGCAGCCGAAAACTAAGGAAGCTTTTGGGATAATTGGAAAGCTGAACAAGGCTTTGAAAAAAGAATTGAACAAGGGAACGTTGATTGTCCTGCCAAAAAAAGATGAAAATATTTTCCGGGCGGTAAAAAATCTGAAGAAGATTTCGGTTATTGGCGCGGCTAATCTAAATGTGATTGATTTATTGGAAAAAAGATATTTATTAATCCCGAAAGAGTCGGTGGAAATCATCAAGCAGACTTTCAGCAAAATTTAAAAATATGGGAATTTTTGATAAATTTAAAAAAGAAGAAGCGCCAGTCAGGGCTAAAAAAACGGTAAAAAAAGAACCAATAAAAAAGGCTGTTTTGAAGGAGAAAAAGGTAAAAGAAAAAAAGACTTCAATCGGAAATCGAAAAGTTGTTAAAAAGGAATTTTCGGATGCTCATAAGGTTTTACGGCGCCCGATGGTGACAGAAAAAGCTTTTAACTTAGGCGGAGCCTTAAATCAATATATTTTCGAGGTCAGCAATGAATCGACCAAGAACGAGATCAAAAAAGCCATCCAGGATTTGTACGGCGTTAAGGTCAATCGGGTGAATATTATGAATGTTTCGGGTAAGAAACGAAGAGTGGGTCAACACGAAGGATTCAGGCCGGGTTATAAAAAAGCGATAGTTTTTCTCCCAGCCGAAGAAAAGATTGAAGCAGTTTCACGATAAAATTATTTAGATACAGTTATGTTGCAAAAATATAAACCAACCAGTCCCGGAATCAGACAGCTCATCAGGGTGAAAGCCAAGTTGAGCAAGGGCAAGCCAGAAAAAACGCTGGTGGTTTCGAATTTCCGTTGCAAGGGAAGAAGCGCTGCCTCCGGTCGAATTACCACCCGTCACAAAGGCGGCGGACACAAGAAGCTTTATCGAGTAATCGATTTTAAACGTGATAAAATTAATGTTCCAGCGAGAGTGGTCACGATCGAATATGATCCTAACCGTAATTGTTTTATTAATTTGTTGCATTATCGAGATGGCGAAAAACGTTATATAATCGCGGCAGAGGGAGCTAATGTTGGTGACGAAATTATTTGTGCCGAAAATGCACCCCTGAAACCAGGCAATCGTTTAATGATTAAAAATATTCCGGTTGGTACCCAGGTTCACGATGTTGAACTTTATACGGGTAGCGGCGGTATCTTGGTCCGGAGTGCCGGTTCGGCCGCGCAAGTTTTATCAACCGAAGGGGGGCACGCTCAGTTAAAAATGCCGTCAGGCGAAGTTCGAATGATAAAGGAAGATTGTTTCGCTACGGTTGGACAGATAAGCAATTCAGAATTTAACGCGCAGGTTTTCAGTAAAGCCGGCCGTTCCCGATGGATGGGCAAACGGCCGCATGTTCGCGGTTCGGCGATGAACCCGGTTGATCATCCGCACGGTGGCGGCGAAGGCCGGGCACCAATTGGTTTGCGCCGTGGACCAAAAACTCCGTGGGGCAAGCAAGCCTTGGGCGTTAGAACCAGAAGAAGGAAAAAACCGGGCAGCCGATTTATTCTACAACGCAGGAAGAAATAATTTTTTAGATAAAATATTAGCATGTCACGATCACTTAAAAAAGGTTTATATGTTGATCCTCGGCTTCTGAAGAAGATTTCGAATTTAAAGCCGGGCGATAAAACAATTATTAAAACTTGGTCTCGCGCCTCGGCGATTGCGCCCGAGATGGTGGGTTTTACCTTTGGCGTCCATAACGGCCGCGAGCATATTCCGGTTTTCGTGACGGAAGAAATGGTTGGCCACAAACTCGGAGAATTTTCTTTAACGCGTAAATTTGTTAGACACGGCGGTAAGATGCAGCGAGAAATAGAACAAGCCCAGGCTCAAGCACAAGCGGCTCAGCCAGTCGCAGCGGCTCCGGCGGCTAAAAAATAGAGTTAAGAATTTTAATGATTATGTCCGAAATAAAAGCAAGTTTATATAATATAAGAATGTCGCCCCGCAAGGTACGACTAGTGGCAAATCTGATAAGCAGGATGCCGGTGGCTAAGGCTAAAGCCCAGCTAACTTTTTTAGTTAAAAAGCCAGCTCCTTTTATTTTAAAATTATTAAACTCAGCCGTGGCTAACGCGAAACATAATTTTCAATTGGAAGAAGACAACTTAAAAGTAGAAAAAATAGTAGTTGAAGCGGGCGCGACCTTAAAGCGCTGGTTGCCGCGAGCCATGGGCCGGGCGTCAGCTATTCATAAAAGAACTTGTTCAATAACTTTATGGTTGGGAGAAATTAACCCGACCGCCAAAACGAAGAAAAAGAATGCTAAGCCCGAGGTGTTAAAAGAAGCGGAAGCTTTGCCGGCGGCTGATACTGCTAAAATTAAAGAAATCGAAACCGAAAAAACGGACGATAAGAAAATTAAAGAAATTGCCCCGGCCAGACCTTATGGCGCGTTAGGGGAAGCCAAAAAACGTAATTTTTCCAGACAAACAGTCGGTAGTTTAAAGAAAGTTTTTAGAAGAAAATCAATTTAAAAAAATATGGGACAAAAAGTTCATCCAGTCTCTTTCCGGTTAGGCATTACGCAAAATTGGAAATCTCGCTGGTTCAATAAAAAACAATATCAGCAGTTTTTAAAAGAAGATTATTATATCCGGGAGTTTTTGGTTAAAAAATTAGCGAAAGCTGGTATTGACCGAGTTGAGGTTGAGCGACTGGCGAACGCTATTAACATTATTATCCAGGCGGCTCGTCCGGGTTTGATCATTGGTCGGGGCGGCACGGGTATTGAAGATTTGAAAAAAGACTTGAAGAGTCTTTTGCACAAAAAATTGAAAGTCGCCTTAAAGGTGGATCTGCGCTTAACAGTTGAAGAAGTGAAGGGAGCGGAAACCAGGGCGGCGGTAATTGCCCAAGGGATTGCCGAGCAAATCGAAAAAAGAATTCCTTTCCGGCGCATCTTAAAACAAAGCGTTGAACGCGTTTCTCAATCAAAAGATGTTCAGGGTATTAAAGTCATGATTAAGGGCCGGCTCGACGGTAATGAGATTGCCAGAAAAGAATGGCTGCGTAAGGGGCGGATTCCGCTGCAAACCTTACGGGCCGCGATTGATTACGCGCCAGCGACGGCTTTTACGACTTACGGAACAATTGGTATAAAGGTTTGGGTTTATAAAAAAGAAGTTTTTATAAAAGAAGAGAAAAAAGAAGAGTAGTTTTGTAAAAATATTTAGATATTAGATAAAGATTATGTTATTCCCCAAAAAGGTTAAACATCGAAAATGGCAAAAAGGAAATTCCGGCGGCCGCTCTAAGGGCGGTACCGAGCTGGCTTTTGGTAGTTTCGGCTTAAAAGCAATGGGAACTTGTTGGTTGACTTCCCGGCAAATTGAAGCAGCCAGACGCGCTATGACGCGATATATTAAGCGCGGCGGTAAGATTTGGCTTCGAGTTTTTCCCGATAAACCGGTAACCAAAAAAGGAGCGGAAACCCCGATGGGCGGCGGCAAGGGTGGCGTAGAGCATTATGTCTGTGTAATCAAGCCGGGCCGGATTTTGTTTGAAATGGATGGCGTGACGGCTGAAATAGCGGCGGAGGCTTTAAGATTAGCTGATCATAAATTGCCGGTTAGGACGAAATTTATTTCCAAATAAGGGTTAAAAGCATGAAAATTAAAGCGAAAGAATTAAAACAAAAAACAGCGGAGGAGTTGGCGATGATCCTTAAAGAGAATCACGAAAAAATTCGTGCCATGCGTTTTGACTTAGCTAGCAAAAAACTGAAAAATACCAACGAGCTGGCGGTGTCAAGAAGGCAAATTGCCCAGATTTTGACAATTTTAAAAGAAAAAAATAAATAAATATTGAAAATTAGTATTTTGTAAAACGTTAAACGAAAGATATGTCAAAGAAGCAACTAAAAGGTGTCGTAGTCTCCAATAAGATGCAGAAAACTGTCATCGTGGCGGTCACGCGTTTAAAAGAGCACCGGCTATACAAGAAAAAATACAAGGTAACGAAGCGTTATCAGGCGCATGATGAAAAGGGCCAATACAAGGTTAACGATCAGGTTATTATTGGAGAAATCAGACCAGTCTCTTTGAATAAGCGTTGGAATGTTTTAAAGAAGATTTAAATTAATATTATGATTCAGCCAAGATCAATTTTGAAGGTTGCGGATAATAGCGGAGCGAAAACCGTGCGCTGTTTTAAGGTGCTTGGCGGAACGCGTCGCCGCTGGGCGCAACTGGGTGACATTATTGTTTGTTCGGTTCAGCAGGCAGAGCCAAGAAAAGCGGTAAAAAAGGGCGATGTGGTCAAGGCGGTCATTATCAGACAGCGCCAATCTTTTAGGCGGCTGGATGGAACTTATGTCCGATTTGACGATAATGCAGTTGTTCTGGTTGACGGGCTTGAGCCGCGGGGTGGACGTATTTTTGGGCCGGTTGCCCGGGAGATTAGAAATAAGGGATTCATGACGATTATTTCTTTAGCGCCAGAAGTGGTGTAGTCTAAATATTTTTATGAAAATCAAGAAAAACGATCAAGTTTTAATAATTTCAGGCAAAGACAAAGGCAAAAAAGGAAAAGTGCTGGAGGTTTTTCCCGTAAACTCAAGGGTTATTGTGGAAAATATTAACTTAGCGAAAAAGCACCGCAAAGCGCGCAAGCAGAACGAGAAGGGGCAAGTAGTAGAAATCCCGAGGCCTTTACATGTTTCCAATGTTAAGTTAATCTGTCCAAAGTGCGGCCAGTCATCTCGCTTAGGATATCGCTTAACCGATAACGGAAAATACAGAATTTGTAAAAAATGTAACCAAGAAGTATGAATAGGTTAAAGGAAAAATATATAAAAGAAGTTGTCCCGGCAATGAAAGCAAAGTTCGGCTACCAGAACAATATGGCAGTACCGAAGATTTTGAAAGTGACGGTAAATACCGGTGTCGGAAAATATCGCCAGGATCAAAAAGCGATTGAAGAAATCGAGAAAGACATAACCGCTATCGCCGGTCAAAAAGCGGTTTACACTAAAGCCAAGCGAGCGATTTCCTCTTTTAAGACCAGGGAGGGCCAGGTCGTGGGCGTCAAAGTAACGTTGCGAGGCCGGCGGATGTATGATTTTTTGGACAGATTGATTAGCTTGTCTTTGCCTAGAACCAAAGATTTTCGAGGCCTATCGCCAAAGGCAGTTGATTCATACGGCAATTTGAATATTGGCATTAAAGAACAGATAGTTTTTCCGGAGATTTCGCATGAAAATATCAGAACGATTTTTTGTTTGGAGGTCTGCGTCTCCAGCTCGGCCACTTCCGCCAAAGAAGGATTTGAACTATTTAAATTATTAGGCTTTCCAGTAAGAGAAAATAAATAATTATTATGGCAACAGTTGCTCAAATCGCAAAATCAAAAAAGAAACCCAAATTTTCTTCACGAATTACCAGGCGTTGTTTTCGTTGCGGCCGCAAGCGAGCCTATATGAGGGCTTTCGATTTATGCCGGATTTGTTTTCGGGAAATGGCTAGCCGGGGAGAAATACCGGGAATTAAAAAGAGCAGCTGGTAAATTTTTAACACAGATTTTTGTAACCTAAGAAGATTATAATTTTATGGATCCAATTGCTGATTTATTAGTTAGAATAAAAAATGCGCAAGCTTCAGGTCACGAAAGCGTAGAGATTCCTTTCTCTAAGGCTAAATTGGCGATCGCTAAAATTCTTGAACGGGAAGGATTTGTCGGCCAGGTTGAAAAGAAAGGTTTAAAAAATAAAGAAAAAATAGAGATTATTTTAAAATATGATCAAGGAGCGCCGGCGATCAGCGAGTTAAAACGGGTAAGCAAGCCGGGTCAGAGGATTTACGTATCAGGTGATAAAATTCGATCGGTAAAACAGGGTTATGGTTTAGCAGTAATTTCAACTTCGCGGGGATTGATGACTGATAAAGAAGCGAAAAAAAATAAAGTTGGCGGGGAAATTTTGTGCCAGGTTTGGTAAGCTATTATAGATTCAAAAATATTTTTCAAACTTAACGAAATTAAAATCATTCAATATAACAATATCTAAACAGTGGTATGAGCAAAATCGGCAAACAACCAGTAACAGTTCCGTCTGACGTCGAAGTAAAGATCGATGATAGCTTTGTCGTGGTCAAGGGTCCGAAGGGACAATTGGAGAGAAGGTTTCCGCGGGAAATAAAAATTGAAAAAAACGACAGTCAATTAATTACTAGCATTGCTAAAAAAACTAAAAAAAGCGCAGCGTTGTGGGGATTATCCCGGGTTCTTTTGGTCAATATGGTTGAAGGGGTAAAAAATGGTTTTGAAAAAAAATTAGAGCTGGAAGGCGTCGGCTATAAAGTCGCGATGCAGGGCAAGGATTTGATTTTGAACCTGGGCTATTCCCATCAGATTGAATTTAAAGCAATCGAAGGAATCAGTTTTAAGGTAGAAAAAAATATGATTACTGTTTCCGGTATAGACAAAGAAGCCGTTGGCCAAATTGCGGCTAATATCAGAAAATTACGAAAGCCGGAACCGTATAAAGGCAAGGGAATCCATTATCTGGGAGAAGTAATCAAGCGTAAGGCTGGTAAAAAAGCGGTTAAGGGAGGATTTTAAAAAATCATGAAAAATAGTCTAAAAACTTTAAAGATCAAAAAACAGCGGCGGGCGGACAGGACTCGTGCCAAAATTTTGGGTACGATTGAGCGGCCGAGATTATCAGTTTTTCGAAGCAATCAGCATGTTTATAGCCAGCTAATCGATGATGAAAAAAGCATTACCTTAGCCAACGCTAGCGATTTGGAATTAAAAAAATCCGGCAAAAAAACCAAAATAGAGTTAGCCAAAGAAGTGGGCGCTCTGCTGGCAAAAAAAGCAGCGGATCTCAAGATAAAGAAAGCGGTTTTTGACAAGGGCGGCTATCGATATCACGGTATTGTTAAGTCTTTAGCGGACGGCGCCAGAGAAGGCGGAATGGAATTTTAATAATATATATTAGAGTATAAAATTATGGCAAGACCAATGGGCCGACAAGGCGGCAGACAAAGAAACGAAAAAGAAAAATCTGAATATGATCAGAAGGTTTTGGATGTGGCTCGCGTGACTCGAGTTGTGGCCGGCGGTCGCCGTTTTAGTTTTCGGGCCACGGTTGCTGTTGGTAATCGCAAAGGGAAAATTGGAATTGGTACGGGCAAGGGTTTGGATTTTTCTCAATCGGTAGAAAAGGCGGTAGCGGATGCGCGTAAAAACATGATGATCTTACCAATTAAGGATGGCACGATTCCTCACGAAGTGCAGGCTAAATATGCCGCCGCCAAAGTTTTTATGAAGCCGGCTTCCAAGGGTAACGGTTTAGTAGCGGGCGGCTCAGTTCGGGTAATCTGTGAATTAGCCGGAGTGGAAAATATCTGTGCTAAAATTTTGAGCAAGTCAACCAATAAATTAAACAATGCTCGAGCAACCATGTCGGCTTTCTCTAAAATAAAAAGTCAGGCTAAATAACTTTCTATGCAATTACATCAAATTCCTGCCTTGCAGGGAAACAAAACTAAAAAAAGAATCGGCCGAGGCGGAAAACTGGGAACTTATTCTGGCCGGGGTATTAAGGGTCAAAAATCTCGATCTGGCCGAAAACTGCGTCCGGAATGGCGAGACGCCTTAAAGAGCATTCCTAAAAAGAGGGGTTATAAATTTAACAGCCATAAAACCAAGCCGGTTGTTTTGAATTTGTCTATTCTGTCCAAGGTCTTTAAAGACGGCGAAATAGTGACTGCTAAAAGTTTAGAGCAGAAAGGATTAGTAGAAAAAATTAGCGGGCGTTTGCCGGAAATTAAAATCTTAGGTGGCGGTCAGCTATCAAAAAAATTAAGCTTTAAGGGACTTGTCATCTCGGCTGGTGCCCAAGAAGCGATTGCCAAAATTAAAGGAGCAATTAGTTAGTGGTTAATTTAAAAAAATGAATTGGTGGCAAAAAATTGCGCAAATATTTAAAATTAGAGAGCTAAGAAATAAAATTTTATTTGTCTTGGCTGTTTTTATTATTTTTCGTTTGGTCGCTAATATTCCGGTTCCGGGCATCGACGCGGTGCGGCTTAAGTCATTTTTTGAAGGTAACCAACTTTTTGGTTTGATGAATATGTTTACCGGTGGAGCCATGAGCAATCTGTCTATTGCGATGCTTGGCATGGGGCCATATATCACGGCGGTAATTATTATGCAATTGTTAACGATGATTTTTCCGAAACTGGAGGCAATCTATAAAGAAGAAGGAGAAGCCGGCCGGCAAAAATTTAATCAATACGGTCGAATTTTAACGGTTCCATTGGCAATTTTACAGGCTTACTCAATGATCATGATTTTACAGGCTCAGCAAATCATTGGCAGATTAAGTTTCTTTCAGCTAAGCACGACGATTTTGACGATTACGGCTGGAACTTTATTTTTAATGTGGCTGGGCGAACTGATTTCAGAGAAGGGAATTGGCAACGGTGTCTCGCTTCTGATTTTTGCCGGAATCGTATCCGGTTTTCCAACAGAATTAAGGCAGATTCTGGTTAGTTGGGATCCGGCGAAAATTCCAACCTATATTGCTTTTGTCGCAGTTGCTGTACTGGTTATTGTTGGCGTGGTTATCATTACCGAAGGCCGGCGGAATATTCCGGTCTCTTATGCTAAGCGAATTCGAGGAAATCGAGTCTATGGCGGCGTCTCCACTTATTTGCCGTTGAACGTTAATCCGGCGGGTGTGATGCCAATTATTTTCGCTTTATCCTTTATGTTATTGCCGGGAATGATTGGCAGTTTTTTAGCCAACGCTCATACTGCTTGGGTGGCAACGATAGCGAAGTTTCTGCGTGATTTGTTCAAGCAGGGAGAATTTACGTATACAATCATTTATTTTTTATTAGTAGTTTTATTTACTTATTTTTATACGGCGGTTACTTTTGATCCGAAAAATATCTCTAACAATTTGCAAAAAATGGGGGGTTTTGTTCCTGGCATTAGGCCAGGTCGCCCGACTACGGATTTTCTAAATTTTATTTTAAACCGCGTATTATTGTTTGGTGCCATTTTTTTAGGCTTGATCGCTATTTCGCCAAGCCTCGTTCAGGCAGGAACGGGCATCACCGCTTTTCAGGTTGGCGGAACATCTGTCTTGATCGTCGTCTCGGTCGTACTTGAGACCATCCGGCAAATTGATTCTCAGTTAGTCATGAGAGATTACGAAGGGTTCTAACGATCAGTTTGTTGATTCATCAATAATCGATAAACTCAGAAAATAGACTATGCCAATAAATGTTTTTACGCTACTGGGCCGCGCCGGTTGCGGCAAAGGAACGCAGGCCAAACTTTTAATGGAAAAGTTTGGTTTAATTTATATTGGCAGCGGAGAAATCTTGCGGGCGATGGGTAAAAAGGAAGATTTTAACGGAAAGAAAATTCGAACAGTTGTAGAGCGGGGAAAATTAGCACCAACTTTTTTAATTTTTCAGCAATGGATTAATCGTTTGAGCGAGATAAAATTGTCGGCTAATGCCGATTTCAAGGGAATAATTTTTGACGGCAGTCCCCGTAAATTAGTCGAGGCGCAGATGATGCAAGAAGCGATGGTTTGGTATGAGTGGGATAAAAATTTTAAAGCAATCCTAGTCGATATTTCCCGCGAAGAAGCTTTTAATCGCTTGACCAAGCGCCGCCAATGCAAGGGTTGCAATCAGCTGATTCCGTTTGTCGGAACGTATAAAGATTTAGTTGTCTGCGATAAGTGCGGCGGCGAATTAGTGGCTCGGCTGGATGACAAGCCGGAAGCGATAAATTTGCGCTTGGACTTATTTGATCAGGAGGTTATGCCAGTGGTTAATTTTTTTGAGCAAGAAGGATTTCTAATCAAAGTTAATGGTGAGCAGACAATTGAGGATGTCCAGAAAGAAATATTAAAGAAAATCGGCTAATTTTCATGATAAAAATTAAAAATGAAAATGAAATAGATATAATGCGCCAAGGTGGAAAGATCTTGGCGTCTGTTTTGTCTAGCCTGGCGAAAGAAGTTAAACCGGGGGTAGAAACAAGGCATTTGGACGAGGTAGCCGAAAGTTTAATCTATCAATACGGAGCCCTGCCAGCCTTTAAGGGATACGACGGCTATCCGACGGCTCTTTGCGCTTCAGTCAATGAAGAGATAGTTCACGGCGTCCCTTCTGATAGAAAATTGCTTAAAGGCGATATTATCGGTTTGGATCTTGGAATTATCTGGCCGCCAGAAAATTGTGCTCACTGCGCCATGAATCATGGCTGTTCAAGTCAGCAGGGAATGTTTACGGACGCGGCTATAACCGTGCCGGTTGGAGAAGTCAGCCAGGCGGCGGAAAAAATTATCGCTACAACCAGGGAAGCTTTGCGCGTGGCGATCGAAACAGTCAGTCCGGGCCGAAAATTAAGCGAAGTTTCTTCGGCTATTGAGAAGTGTGCTAAAGAGAGAGGCTTTGTTCCGATTCATGATTTAGTCGGGCACGGAGTCGGCTACGCCTTGCATGAAGATCCGGAAATTCCAAATTTTAAAGCCGGCTGGGCGAAAGAAACTGTTTTGAAAGAGGGAATGACGCTGGCTATCGAGCCGATGATCTCTGCCGGAAGCTATAAAATTAAAAAATCAAAAGATAAGTACGGATATCTGACTGAAGACGGTTCTCTCTCCGCTCACTTTGAGCACACGGTGGTCGTGACGAAAAACGGATGCGAAATTTTGACAAAAATTTAAGCAAGGCAATTTTTTAAGAAGGCTGTCCTTCGGCGGGCCAGCCTTTTTTCTTTTAGTGCTTATGATATAATAAAAGAGCGAGCAGATAATTTAAAAATTATGCGAATAAAATACAAGCGCCACAAATAGGGAGGTTTTTATTCATGGCATTTGAATAATTCGTAGAACATCTTTGTCTTATGGAAAATCAACCATATTTGTCGGTCATTATCCCAGCGTATAACGAGGAAAAGCGGATCAGCAAAACTTTGCTAGCTGCCGAGCAATACCTGCAGAAACAAAATTTTTCTTATGAAATTTTGGTTGTTTCTGATGGATCAGCGGATAAAACCGGCGAAGTTGTCGCCAGTTTTGAAAAAAGAATAAACGGCTTGCGGCTTTTAGATAATAAAGAAAATCACGGCAAGGGGTGGGTGGTTCGCCAGGCTATGCTTGAAGCCAAGGGGCAGGTTCGACTTTTTATGGATGCCGATAACGCCACGACGCTGGATCACTTTGACAAGATGAAGCCTTATTTTGACGAAGGATCTGATGTAGTAATCGGAACGCGGGATTCGAAAGATGCCAAGGGGGCCAAACAGGCAGTGACGCAACCATGGTTAAAACGGCAGCTTGGAAACGCCAGTAATATTCTAATCCAAATTTTTGCGGTTTGGGGAATCTGGGATACGCAGTGCGGTTTTAAGGCTTTTTCGGCGGCGGCGGCTCAGGATCTTTTTTCAAAAACCAAAATTGACCGTTGGGGGTTTGACATTGAAGTCTTGGCGCTTGCCCGGAAATTAAAATATAAAATCAGCATTATTCCGACTTATTGGATAAATGACCCAAACAGCAAGGTGAGTCTAGGCGGATACGTCAGAACATTTAAAGAACTTTTTCAAATTTGGTGGTGGTTGATAACAGATGCTTACGGCATTAAAATTAAAAATTCTAAATAATAAATTAGCATGGATGACGTTAATAAAAAATCTGTTTCTGAACTTAGACTTGACCTGGTAAACAAAAACTGGGTCGTGATCGCGACTGGCCGGGCGCGACGCCCGGAAACTTTTGCCGCTCAACAGCGCGAGAAGCACGAAGCTTCAGAAAAAGATTGTTTTTTTTGTAATTTGGACTCGCAAGAAAAGCCGGTGCTAGAATATAAAAGCGAGAATGGTGAAAGAGAAGTAACGGTAGTTCCCAACAAATTTCCGGCTTTTTCCCATGCCGATAATCTTCGCGAGCGAGTGGAAGGGCCGTATTCTTTAATGGACGGAGTCGGATTTCACGAAGTGGTTATAACGCATGATCATAAGAAGTCGTTGGCCGAAATGACTGCTTTGCAAATAAAAAGAGTGATTGATGCTTATCAGGAGAGGTATTTAGATTTAGCTAACGAAAAATTTGTTAATTATATTGCAATCTTTCATAATCATGGCCGCGAAGCCGGCGCTTCCGTCGCGCATCCTCACTCTCAAATAATTGCCATGCCCATAATCGATCCGGATTTGCGGCAGAGCCTGGATGGTTCTCGGATTTTTTTTGAAAACCAAGGAGAATGCGTTCATTGCAAAATGATAGAATGGGACAGAAAAGACGGGCGGCGAATCATCTTTGAAAATGAAAAATTTGTTGTTTTGACCCCTTTTGCTTCGCGGGTTGCCTTTGAAGTGCGTATCTGTCCCAAAGAGCACCATGCTTATTTTGAACGAATTAAAGAAGAGGACAAGATTTTATTGGCGGAGGCCTTCAAAGAAGCCCTGGAGCGCCTTTTTAAGGGGATGAATGATCCGTCTTATAACTTTTTTTTGCACACGGCGCCGCCTGATGGCCAGGACTACAACCACTATCATTGGCACTTTGAAATCCTGCCTAAGACTTCAACCTGGGCCGGTTTTGAACTAGGAACTGGAATTGAGATTTCAACCGTTCAACCGGAAGAGGCGGCTAAATATTTGAGAGAAATAAAATAATTTTTTAAATTTTAAAAACTAAATTTTAAGCAGATTTTAAAATTTGGAATTAAAAATTTAGAGCCAGATAAATGATTGCGGCAATTCTTGCTTGGTTAAGTTCTTCGGTGATTTCAATAATCTCAACGGCTGGCTATTCCGGCGTTTTTATTTTGATGGCGCTCGAAAGTGCTTGTATTCCCATCCCCTCGGAGGTAATTATGCCTTTTTCCGGTTTTCTGGTTTGGGAGGGGCGGTTTATTCTTTGGCAAGTTGTTTTGTGGGGAGCGATAGGCAACCTGGTCGGTTCAATCGCTGCTTACGCGGTAGGCTATTTCGGCGGTCGCAGAACAATCGAAAAATACGGTAAATATATTCTGATTTCGTCTCACGATTTAGAGCTGGCGGATAATTGGTTCAAAAAGTATGGTCAGGCAACAGTTTTTTTTAGCCGTCTTTTACCAATCGCCAGAACCTTTATTTCATTGCCGGCCGGCATCGCGCGAATGGATTTTAAGAAGTTCTGTTTCTACACGTTTGTCGGCTGCCTTCCCTGGTCCTGGTTTCTTACTTATTTCGGGGTTCTGATGGGAGAGAACTGGGATCAGTTAAAGGTTTATTTTCATAAATTTGACCTAGCTATCGGCCTTTTAATAATTATAGGGGTGGCCTGGTGGGTCAGACGGCATTTTTTACAAAGAAATCAAACATAATATTTATTAAAAAATAAATGAATAAAATTCTTATTATAGCCAACTGGAAGATGAACCCAAAAACTTTTAGGGAAGCCAGCAAGCTTTTTGAGGCGGTAAAAAAATCCGTAAAAAAGTCTAACGATGTAAAAGTTGTTATTTGCCCGCCGGCCCTTTGGTTAAAAGAACTGGAGCCGGGGTCAAATTTTAATTTGAGCTTGGGCGTCCAAAACTGTCACTGGGAAGTAAGCGGCGCTTACACCGGAGAACTATCTCCTCGGATGCTAGCCGATGCCGGCGCTGAATTTGTCATTATTGGCCATTCGGAGCGGCGTAATTTTATGGGAGAAAATGATGAAATTGTAAATTTAAAAATTAAAGCGGCTTTAAGCGCTAGACTCCGGCCGATTCTGTGTGTCGGTGAAAGAGCTGGCGAAGAAATGAGCCTGGTGGTTGAGAATCAGTTAATAAAAGACTTAGCCGGTTTGAGCGTTAATCAAACGAAAGAGATTGTTATTGCCTATGAGCCGGTTTGGGCAATCGGCACGGGAAATAATTGTTTGCCGGATAATGCCCTAAGCGCCACTTTGTTTATCAGGAAGACCTTAACTAAGCTTTATAGCCGTTTTTTAGCCGATAAAATTTCAGTCATCTATGGTGGAAGCGTTTGCGCCGATAACGTGGATGGTTACATTAAACAGGCAAGAATGAATGGCGTTTTGGTTGGCGGAGCAAGTCTGGAGGCCAGCGAGTTTGTAAAAATAATAAATGATTTAAGCTAGCAGTATGAAGGTTTTAAGAAACGTTGAAGTAAAAAATAAAAAAGTATTAGTTCGGACTGATTTTAACGTCTCGCTCGATGAACAAAAAAATGTTCTGGACGATTTTCGACTTCGCTCTACTTTGCCGACGATTAATTATCTAAAGCAGCAAAACGCTAAAATTATTTTAATGTCGCATCTTGGCCGGCCGAAAGGAATGGTTACGCCAGAATTTAGCCTGGAGCCAGTGAGAAGAAAATTAGAAGAATTGCTAGGCCAGCCGGTTAGATTGGCGCCAGATTGTCTGGACGCGTCGGCTGGGCAATTAGCATCAGAAATGTCTGGCGGGGACGTTCTGCTCTTGGAAAATTTACGTTTTCACGAAGAAGAAGAAAATAACGATGAGGTTTTTGCGAAGCAATTGGCATCATTGGGGGAAGTTTTTGTGAATGACGCTTTTGGCGTTTCACACAGGGCGCATGCTTCGGTACAGGCCATCGTCAAATTTCTGCCTAGCTGCGCCGGTTTTCTGCTGGAAAAAGAAATTAATAACTTAACCCAAGTTCGCGATAATCCTAAACAGCCGCTTTGCGTGATTATCGGCGGATCTAAAATTTCAACTAAGATAAAATTAATTAAAAATTTTTTAGGTAAAGCCCATGACATTATTTTGGGCGGGGCTCTGGCGAATACGGTCTTGCGCGCCCAAGGTATTTCGGTCGGCAAATCTTTTATCGAAGAAGAAATGATTGACGAAATAAAAAAATTGCAGATTACCGACACAAAAATTCACTTACCGTCGGACGCCGTGTTCTGCGCCGATAAAGAGGCGATTGGGCGATGTCGTTCCGGGCTGATAGGCGGAACCGGTGAAAATGAGATGATTCTAGATATTGGTCCGGACTCAGAAAGATTTTTTGCTGATATTATCAAACAATCGGCCATGGTGCTTTGGAACGGGCCGATGGGGCTGTTTGAAAAAGAAGCTTTTAGTCATGGCACCAGGGCAATCGCGCAGGCTATTAGCGAATCGACGGCTTTTTCGGTAACAGGTGGCGGCGAGACGGTCAGCTACCTGGAAAGCTTGAATTTAGTTGATAAATTCGGTTTTGTCTCGACCGGCGGCGGAGCAATGATGGAATTCTTATCGGGCGAAGAATTGCCGGGAATAATTATTTTAGAAGAATAATTTTTTTAAAAAAATTATGTTGAGTCAGGATCTGGTGGACTATATCAAACAACAATTTCAGGTGGGGATAAGCGAGGGCGAGATTAAAAATGCTTTGATTGCTGCCGGCTGGCAAGAAGACAATATCAAGGAGGCGTTTAGCTACTTAAAACAAAACCAGCCGCTGGAAAGCCAGAATAAATCAAAAAACAAAAAAAGATGGCCTTGGTATTTGTTAATTATGGCGATAATTATTGTTGTCCCGATTTTATTATTGGGAGCATCTTTCTTGGTTTTGCGTAATATCAGAACGGATGTCGCGATAGTCGATGATGGTGATTTGCAGTGGAAGGTTATTACTGTTGCGCAAGAAAATAATGCTTATTTTGATTTGTTAAAGACGTTAAAAATTGATGAAGAAGGTTATAAATTTAAAGATTACGTAGCCGGTAAAACCTGGAGCCAGAGCGTCGTAAATAAAAAATTAGAAAAAAATAAAGTAGCGCTTAATTATTTTGATGCAGCTGCCAAAAAATCGGCATATCAAATCCCTGAACTTGCTGATCCGCCAAAGATTTCGTTTGCGGCAATGCCGGCTGCTCCATACAAGGACTATCAGGCCATTTCAAGGGTAGAAGCGCTAAAAGCACTGTCTCTTTTTGGCCAGGGCAAGGAAAAAGAAGCTTTTGAGGAGGCGTTTAAAATTTTGAGTGTGGCTCAAAAAATTCATGATTCTCAATGTTCTTTGGGCCAGTATTTAATGGCTTTATCTATGAAAGATATCGCGCTGCAGACAATACAAAGATTGGCCAGACTGACAACTTTGTCATCCGCTGATTTAATTAATTATATTAGTCAATTGGAAAAGTATAAACAAAGCGATGAGGGGCTGAAGACGGCGTTTAAGGGAGAGTATCTTATTCTGGCCGCATCGATCGATTTGATGTCCGCAAAAAGTAATAATATAAAAAATCAGCAAGAGTTTAACGATTTGCCTGCGGCCAGTAAATATTTAGGAATAAATAATTTTTATTTTGAGCCGAACAACACTAAAATTCTTCATGCCAATCGGATTCGAGGATTGATTAGCGGCATTTCCGATTCTCAGTATGGAGAAAGCGGAAAAATTTCTTTTCCTTTTTTGAGCGAAATCAATAAAACAAAATCAATAGGAAATGATCTGTTCAGTCGTTCCTATAAGATGTATTACACGAGAAACTCTATTGGAAAAATTCTTTATAGCCTAGCAATTCCATCTCCTTCTTTATCTAGCGCAATTGGCAAAAAATATAATCAAATTTTCCAAACCGAAGCGACGCAGACGACTTTAGCCGTCAAGGCTTATTATTTGGATGTCCGGGCCTACCCTGAATCATTAGAAAGGCTTGTGCCTAAATATCTTTCGCAATTGCCGGTTGATCCGTTTAGCTCGGATAAAAAATTGATCGAATATCTTAAGGATAAATTAATTTTACGTTCCAACGTGGCGAATTTAAAAACATTTGATTATATTGATTTTAGCGTCAATTTTTTTAATTAATGGTTATGCTGTGGAATTTGAAGCCAGTCGCACCTCAAGAATTCATTGATCGTTTTCCTGAGTATCTGCCCGCTGTTTTAACCCTTTTGTATCATCGAGGGCTTAAAAAACAGGCGCAAATTGATGAATTTTTTAATCCGGACTACGAAGGGGATCTTCATGACCCTTTTTTGATGTTAGGGATAAAAGAGGCGGTCAAGAGGATAAAAGAAGCCATCGAGAAACAAGAACAAATTGCTATCTTTGGTGATTATGATGCGGATGGTGTTTGCGGCTCGGTTGTCTTAAAAACAGTCCTGGAAAAATTGGGCGCCAATACAGCCGGCGGTGTTTTTATTCCGAATCGCCTGAAAGAAGGCTATGGTCTAAGCGCGACGGCAATCGAAAAAACGATTAAAGGCGGAACAAAAATAATCATTACGGTTGATTGTGGCATCTCCAGCATTGAAGAAATAGTTTTGGCAAATAAGCTTGGAGCGGAAGTTATTGTAACTGATCATCATCAGATTGGTAAAACTTTGCCAGCGGCTAAGATTATTATTAATCCATGGCAAGTCAAGGACAAGTATCCTTTTAAGGAACTGGCTGGAGCCGGTGTTGCTTTCAAGCTGGCTCAAGCGCTGGTTTCGAAAACTCATGAAATTAATGCCGGCTGGGAGAAATGGTTATTAGACCTGGTCTCCTTAGCGACGGTTGCCGATTACATGCCGCTTCTCGGAGAAAATAGAACATTAGTTCGTTATGGCCTAATCGTTTTAGCTCAAACCAATCGTCCGGGCCTGCAGGAGCTAATGAAGGTTGCCCGCTTAAGTCCGGTTTTTGAAATTGAAAAATTATCGACTAATTTAGATGCTTACTCTTTGGGTTTCGTGCTGGCGCCGCGGCTCAATGCCGCCGGCCGCATTGAGCACGCCGATCTGGCCTTGGATTTACTTCTGACAAACGACCGAAAGAAGGCCAAGGAAATGGCGCAAAAAATCAATGAACATAATCGGCAGCGACAAAAAATAACCGATGAAATTGTCGCTGAAATCGAAAGTAAAATAAAACAAACGGTTTTTGATAAGCAGAAACCATTTGTCATGGAAAGCAGTAAAGAGTGGTCGCCGGGAATTATTGGCTTGGTCGCTGGAAAAATCGCTGATCGTCATCACCGGCCGACAATGATTTTTCACGAGCAAGAAGAGGGTTTTCTCCGCGGTTCGGCCAGGAGCGTAGTCGGTTTTAATTTAGTTGAAGCGATTAGTAAATGCCAAGACTTGCTGGTTGAATTCGGCGGTCATCCGGGCGCAGCTGGATTGACTTTGAAGAAAGAAAATTTTAATAAATTTGAGGCTAAGATAAATAAAATTGCCAGCGCCCAATTACTCGATAAAGATTTAACGTCAATTCTTGAAATTGATTTTGAGCTTCAGGCTGAAGAAATTAATTGGCCGCTTTTTGACGAATTGGTTAAATTTGAGCCGTTTGGTAAAAATAATGAGGCACCGATTTTTTTAGTTAAAGATCTGATAATCTCTTCTTTGAGGGTCGTGGGGAACGGTTCGAAACATTTAAAATTGGAGCTAAAGGCCAGCAAATTGCCAGGGAAGACTTTTAAGGCGATCGGTTTCGGTCTGGTTAAAAATAATCAAACCGAATTTAAAATCGGAGACAGAGTCGATTTAGCTTTTGAAATAATAAAGGACGAGTGGAATGGTCGGCGAGATTTGCAGCTGAGGGTGGAAGACATTAAGAAAAAAGAGTAAAATTAATTTGTTCCGTTAGATATTTAAATTATAAAAATGAAATACATAATTTATACTGATGGCGGGTCTCGCGGCAACCCCGGGCCGGCGGGAATTGGCTTTGTGATTTGTAACGAGCAGGGTGAAGTTTTGAAAAAACATGGCGAGGCGATCGGAGAAACAACCAATAATGAGGCTGAATATCAAGCTTTGATTTTCGCGCTTAAAAAGATTAAAGCGTCTTTTGGCAAGGATAAAATGAAAGTCGCGCAGATTGAGATTCGGATGGATTCGGAGCTGGTCGTCAGCCAAATGCTCCACAAGTATAAAATCGAAGATGCGAAATTACAGCCGTTATTTCTGCAGGCTTGGAATTTATTGATTGGTTTTGGCTGTTATGATTTTGTTTCTATTCCGCGCGAGCAAAATAGCGAAGCGGATCGCCTGGTCAACCAAGCATTAGATTTAAAGCAGGAAAGTCTATTATAGCGTGCTCGGTATGGGTTGACAGCTTTTTGGCAAGGCTTATAATAGCCAAAGGATTATTAATCTTTTGCCATGATAATAATTTTTTGCGGAAAAACGGTAAGCGCCTAAGGGCGCTTTTTTTGTTGGTTCTTTTATAAAAAGGAGGCAGCATGAACAAGAAAAAATTGGAAGCCAAGATGGGTATGGCGCTGAAGGGGATGCTCGAAAAAACCAGACGAGTCGGTTTCAGCGGTCGGTGCTGGGGGACGACAAGCGAGAATGCTTTTTGGGGCAGCCATGTTGACTTGGGGCTAGAAAATGAATTTGTAACAGTTTTTGTCAAAGACGGCAAAGTGGTAGTAGCGGAATACGCCAGAAGCCAGGGAACGGAGCTCGGCCAAGAAGTAAAAAAAGTTCTTTTAGAAAATAATATTTTAATTAGCGGTTGATTTCCGGTAATTAAAAAACCCTCGGAATGCCGAGGGATTTTTAATTATCCAAGCAAGTCTGTAAGCCGAATTTTGTCTTTCGCCGCATAGGGCGAATAGGTAATCATCTGTCTGGGTCTCGAATTGCTTCGGGACTCTGGCGATTTACTTTTCTTATGAGATTCAAGCTTGTTGGCTATCCCATAGTTTAATCTTGCTCTCGATAAGGATTTAGCCGTTTCACCTCCGACGTTTCCGTTGGAATTCACCCGTTTCCGGTTTTTTTGCGGAAGGGGTGCCCGCCCCCTTTCGGGCTGCTCGGGCGTCACTGTTCGCACCTCGCATCTTGCGATGGACGGCTGTTAGCCGCTACCTTTTTTAATCTCGCTTTAAGCGAGAAGAGAGAGTTCGGACTTTCCTCCCTTCGCAAAGCGAAAGGCGATTACCCGACTTGCTTGGATATCGATATATTAATATCAAAATTATAATGTGTCAAGTTATTGATTTAAGGTCGTTTTTGGGGTTAAAATAGGACTATCGATATGAAAAAAGCGGAAACTATTTTTACGGTCGCTTTGGTGCCGATTGATTATTTGATGATGGTCGGGGCCGGGGTTGTGGCTTATTTTTTACGGACGAGCGATTTAATAGCGGCCGGCCGGCCGGTTCTTTTTGGTATAAATTTACCGTTAGAAAAATATTTGTGGTTAGTTTTTTCGATGTCATTGTTGATGGTAGCCATCTTCGCTTTATCCGGCCTTTATCGAATCAGGCGGGCGAATGGCATTTTTGAAGATTTAGTGCACATTATTATTTCAATTTCAGCGGGTCTGGCCGGTATCATTATTTATAGCTTTGCAAGGCGAGAGTGGTTTGACTCTCGCTTTCTGATTTTTGCTACTTGGTTCCTGGCTATTTTGTTTGTTGTTTTCGGCCGCCTTGTTTTACGGGCGATTCAGCATTTTTTGGTCAGCCGTTATAAAATCGGCGTACATAATGTTCTGGTGGTTGGCGGCGATGGCATCTCCGATGTTTTGATAGAAGAGATGAAGAATCGGCCGGCGCTGGGATATAATTTGATAAATTATTTTCGTGATTTAGATGTAAAAAAAATAAAAGAAATAATTGCCCAGAAATCAATTGACGATATTATTTTAGCCAACCCTGATTTTTCGCGCGAAACGGTTTTAGATTTGGTCGATCTTTGCGAAGAGCAGCATTTAAATTTTCGTTTTGTTCCCAATCTTTTTCAGGCCTTAACGGTTAACGTACAGTTTGATACGCTGAGCGGCATTCCGATGATTGAGTTGCGGCGGACAGCTCTGGGCGGCTGGGGCAAAGTAATAAAGAGGTTGTCCGACGTGATTATTTCTTTGCTTTGTATTATCATTTTTTCGCCCATTATGATTTTGGTTTTTATTCTGGTGCGACTTGATTCTCCCGGGCCGGTTATTTATAAAAATCAGCGGGTTGGCCCCAGGGGGCTTTTTAACACTTATAAATTCCGTTCAATGAAAATTGAATACTGCACCGGTCCCGAGTACGATAAAGACGGCAAGGCCAGCCAGTTGGAAGACGAATTGGTTAAAAAACAGAGTGGTCGGCAGGGTCCGGTTTTTAAGGTAATTAATGATCCGCGTCGGACCAGGCTGGGGCTTTTTTTAGAGAGATCTAGCCTGGATGAATTACCGCAATTTTTTAACGTACTGGCGGGGAACATGAGTTTAGTCGGGCCGCGACCCCACATGCCCAAAGAAGTTGCCGGATACGAGAAGTGGCATAAAAAAGTTTTTAATATTCAGCCGGGGATTACGGGTCTGGCTCAAATTTCTGGCCGATCAGAAATCAATTTTGACGAAGAGGCAAAATTAGATATTTATTATATCGAAAATTGGTCATTGTGGCTCGATTTAAAAATTTTATTTAAAACCCCCTTGGTTGTTCTATTCGGGAGGCATAGATGATCCAGGCGAAGAAAATTCGTTATTATGAGAGTCGCATTAGTGCACGACTATTTAAATCAATACGGAGGGGCGGAGCGCGTTCTGGAGGCTTTCTGTGAAATTTGGCCGGAAGCGCCGATTTTTACGCTGATTTATGATAAGCAAAGAACAGGGCTGGCTTTTGAGGGGCGAAAGATAAAGACTTCTTTTCTGCAGCGGGTTCCTTTTGTTAAATCTCATCATCGTCCTTTTTTGATGCTGATGCCGCTGGGAGTTGAAAAATTTGATTTATCAAAATACGATCTAGTGGTTTCCGATTCGGCTAGTTTTGCCAAGGGCGTAATCGTTCGGCCGAAAACTCGGCATATTTGTTACTGCCACACGCCCACGCGCTATGTTTGGGATGACAGCCACAAGTACATCAGAGAGTTTAGTTACCCCGGTTTTATAAAAAACCTAGTGCCGCCATTTTTAAATTATTTGCGGCTTTGGGATGAAGCTGCGGCTGCTCGGCCTGATCTATACTTAGCGAATTCTCATTTTGTTGCTCAGCGGATAAAAAAATATTATAACCGGTCAGCCACGGTTATTTACCCGCCGGTCAGAACCAATCATTTTTTTATCTCTAAAAAAATTGAAGATTACTTTTTATTAGTATCCCGTTTTTTGCCTTATAAAAAAATTGATTTAGCTATTGAGGCCTTTAATAGACTCGGTTGGCCGCTTAAAATTATCGGTGACGGGCCGGAAGGAAGGCAATTGAAAAAAATCGCGAAGGCGAACATAGAATTTGTCGGTCTGGTTCCGGAAAAAAAGCTGAAAGATTATTATGCGCGTTGCCAAGCTTTAATCCTTCCCCAAGAAGAAGATTTTGGAATCGTGGCAGTTGAAGCGATGGCAGCCGGCCGGCCGGTTATCGCTTATGAGGCTGGCGGAGCCATGGAAATAGTCAAGGAAGGGGAGACGGGAGTATTTTTTAAAGAGCAGACGGTAGACTCTCTGGTGACGGTTTTGAGAAATTTTAAAATAGAAAAATTTTCTCCCCAGCGGATTCGAGAGCGGGCTCTGCAGTTTGACAAAGAAGTGTTTAAAAAAAAGATAAAAGAATTTGTCGATCAATCATTAAAAGTCAATCATTAAAAAAATGAAAATGATTAACGAAAAAATAAAAAGAGAGGTTCAGGAATATAAAGGAGTTTTAATTTTTGCCCTGGGAGTGGCTTTGGTGGCCGGAATTTTTACTTGGCAAAAACAAGAAAAATACGAAGTTTCTTTGTCTTTAAATATTAGCCGTTCCGATGCGCAATCGGCTCAGGACTATAAATACGACAATTATTATGCTCTTATGGCCAGCGATGAATTCGGCAATACAGTGGCCGGCTGGTTTAAGATGCCGGAAATGACGCAAGCCATTCTGAAGAGAGCTGATCTTTGGGCCGGCGCTCAAAGTTTGGATAGTTTGAAAAAAAGATTTAAGGCTGCCAAAATTTCGCCGAACTCAGTGGAGATTCGCTTCTCGGCCCAAGATGAGTCGGCGGCTAAAAATTTAGCCGAGGCCGTGGTAGCTATCGTCTCTGATAAAACGGGCCTGCTAGGCAGTTCCTCTTCGCGAGGAATCGCTTTTGCCGTAACGGGTAGTGAGCCGGTAATAGTCGAAAATCATTCGGTTATTTGGTGGAATATGCTGGCAGGAATTCTGGTCGGATTGGTTGTCGGATTTTTTGTCAAAGTAAGTCGTGAATATTTTTCTGTTTCAAAATTAAACGGAAAATAAGCATTAAAATTATTAATGACGGTTGGCATCGATATCAGATTTTTGGCTAAAGGATCGCGGACCGGGATAGAAGAATATACAATCAATCTTCTGTCCCGCCTTTTATCATTGGATGAAACCATAAAATTCAATCTTTTTTACAACGCTTTTTCTAAGGCGAAACTTGATTACGACTGGTTGGGGCTTCCCAATGTAAAGCTGTTTGAATTCCATCTGCCAAATCGTTTTTTCTTTGATCCTCTGGCTAAATTTTGTCGCCAGCCTAAAATCGACCGTCTGCTGGGCGGCGTGGACGTTTTTTTTGATCCGCATTTTTTATTGTCGCCGCTTTCAAAAACTTGCCGCAGAGTGGTGACTTTCCATGACTTGTCTTTCGAGTATTTCCCAGAATTTTTTTCTTGGCGGAAACGCTATTGGCATGCCTTTCTATCGCCCAGAGCGCGAGCGCTTGAGGCGGATAAAATCATTGCCGTTTCCCAGTCAACGAAAGACGATTTAGTCAGTATCTATAATTTGCCGGCTGAAAAAATAAAAGTTGTTTATTCCGGGATTGAAAAGGGACTGCAAAAAAAAGAACCGGCAGACGAGCGAAAAGTATCAATTAGAAAAAAATATAATTTGCCAGAAGATTTTATTTTGTATTTTGGCACGCTTGAGCCAAGAAAAAATTTAATTGGCCTAATCCGCGCCTACGAAATTTTTCGTCAGCAGCCGACGGGCGGCGCAAAGCCGTCTCTGGTCTTGGCGGGGAATCCCGGCTGGCTTTGCGACGACATCTTTGCTGAAGCTAAAAAATCGGCTTTTGCTCGAGACATCTTTTTCACCGGTTTCATCGACCCGGCGGATAAGGTTTATCTCTATAATTTAGCTTCGGTTTTCGTCTATCCGAGTTTTTTTGAAGGATTCGGTTTCCCGCCGCTGGAAGCGATGTCTTGCGGCGTTCCCGTTATCTGTTCTCATACCTCGTCTTTTCCGGAAGTGGTGGGCGAAGCTGCTTTGATGATTGATCCTTATAATTTTAATGAGATTGCGTGGGCGATAAAAGAAGTTTTGATTGATAAAAAGTTAAAACAGAGCTTAATTGAAGATGGCTTTGCCAGAATAAAAAATTTTTCTTGGGATCGGTGTGCGAAAGAAACCCTAGGGCTTTTAACCAAATAACATGCGAATTGGTATTGATGCTCGTTTTTTCGGTTCAAGAGCCAAGGGGCTCGGCCGGTATACGCAAAAATTAATAGAAGAATTAGAGTTGGTGGATAATCAAAACGACTATGTTATTTTTTTGCGTGAGGAGAATTTCGATGAGTATCAGCCGCATAGCTCGCATTTTAAAAAAATCTTAGCCGATTGGCGTTGGTATTCGTTAGCCGAGCAATTGTTCTTTCCCTGGCAGATTTATCGCCAGAAGATTGATCTGATGCATTTTGCGCATTTTAATGCGCCGCTATTTTACCGCCGACCGCTGATCGTTACTATCCATGATTTAATCTTGCAACGTTGGCCCACGCATAAAAAAAATGTGTTAAGCCGCATTAAATATTTTTTTAAAAGTTTAGGTTATAAAATTATCATTCGTTCAGTCCTAGGTCGCGCCCAGAAAATTATTGCGGTTTCTCAATTTGTAAAAGACGATATCGTCAGATCATTCAGCGTGGCTGAGGAAAAAATCGAAGTTATTTACGAGGGAACATCCAGGCACCTTTCCGACTTTCAGCCACCGCTTTCTAGTTTGGCAAAATATAAAATAAACCCCCCTTATTTGCTTTATGTCGGCAATGCTTATCCGCATAAAAATCTGGCTCGCCTAGCGGAAGCTTTTAAGCTTTTGAGAGACGGAAAATACCGAGATTTGCAATTAGTCCTGGTCGGCAGTGAGGACTATTTTTATAGAAAAATAAAAAAAGAAAATTGCGACAGCAACGGTACCTGTTTTGGCGGGGGAGTCATCTTTACGGGCTACGTGCCAGACGAAGAGCTCGGCTCTCTGTATCAAGACGCTAGCCTTTATGTTTTTCCGTCGCTGTGTGAAGGATTTGGCTTGCCGCCGCTGGAGGCTATGGCTCGAGGCGTGCCGGTAGCTGCTGCCAGAGCAACATGTTTGCCAGAAATTTTAGGCCAGGCTGCGCATTATTTTAATGGTGAAAATTTGCAAGATATAGCGGCCAAGATTGGCGAGGTTTTAGGCGATGATGTTTTGCGCCAGCAACTGGTAAGGCAAGGTTTTGAACAAATTAAAAAATATTCTTGGCGGAAAATGGCGGAAGAAACTGGTCGAGTATACGGAAATGCTCGCCTCAACCGGTAAGCTTTTTAACGGTGCCGAGAAAGCAAGCAAAAAAGGTTTCGGCAACCTGATTCTCGAGGTTGTTTTTTGATGGTCCAAAGTCAAGCAGCCTCTTTTATTTTTGTGGATTAAAATGCGTTAGCGTTGTGATATAATCAAAGCAATGGCTAAGGGAATTATTTCGGATCAAGACTTGAAGGTCGCTTCTTGTCAGCCAGGCGGGGAAGAGAATATTTCTCCGTTGGTTTTAGGTTTGAAAAAAAATAAACCAGAGGCAAAAATTGATACTCGAACTATAAATTTAAAAGATAAGATTTCCGGATTTTTAATCGAAAAAACAATAGTTGCCAGTCTTAAAAAAAGAGGCCGACCCAAGAAGCAAGTTTTTGAATTTTCGCTTGAAGCTGAAAACAAAAAACCCATAGAACTTTATTTTGGCCCTCACGATAATTTTGAACCGTTAGAATTGTCTTCTCCGAATCGGGCGGAGATTTTGGCTACTTTTAAAGAAATCGAAGCGTTGAATAACTATTTGCGGGAATATTCTCTGGAAGCAGCCACCGCTGAGCCGCTGGAGGAAGACATTCTGGGTGAGCTTCTAAATGTTTGGCAAACGGATGATTTTTTAATCGCCAATAAAGAAATTGAAAAAAAAGTTGAAGCAGTTGAGGAAGAAGATTTTTTAACTGCCTTAATAGCCGAACCCGATATGATCGAACGGGTTTCGGCTCCTCCGGCTCAAAGCGGCTGGTCATCGGATTTTTTGAGAGATGAAAGATTGAATAGCCTTGAACAATTTTATAAACCGAGGATAGTTTTAAAAGAATCATTACTTAAAGAAAAATGGGATAATTTAAAATTATTTTTTAACCAGTGGAATGGCTTGAGGCAGGGAGCGGTTTTCTTAAGTGCCGGCTGTTTCATCTTTTTGGTGGTTTTTGGTATGTCTCTGGCCGGCCAAGGTCTTTCGGCCAAAGACAGTATTTTGGGTTCTGCTCTGCAGGCTTATCGGGCCATGCTGGCTGCCAAAGATTCAGCTTCCAGCTTGAATTTTTCATCGGCTCAGGTTAATTTCGATACGGCTTATCAGAATTTTTTAGTGGCTGATCAAGAATTAAACAAGATGGGGCGGGGGATTATCTCTCTGTTAGAAGCTTTGCCCGGCGGTTCGCAGGTAACATCCGGCTCTTCCTTGGTTCGAGCCGGAGAAAATTTAGCTCAAGCCGGCCAGAGTTTTTCTAGGATAGCCAATATCTTTTTGCTGGAAAAAATAAGCGATTATTTTTCCGATAACCAGTTATCGTTAACGCAGAAAATCGTTGAAGCGAAAAAAGACATTGGCCTAGCCCAAAAATATCTGGCGCAAGCGAATCAAAGCTTAGCTCAAGTCCAGAGCGGCGACCTGCCGACGGAGCTGGCCCCCAAGATTGAGGATCTGAAGAAAAAACTGCCAGTAGTCGTTGAGGCTACGGGACAACTGGGAACTTGGAGCGATATTTTTTTGAGCGTCTTGGGACACGAAAAAGCTAAAAAATATTTATTGGTTTTTCAAAATAATTCTGAAGCTAGGGCGACAGGCGGCTTTATTGGAACTTATGGCGTGGTTGACTTTGATGAGGGCCGTTTAAAAAATCTTTTTATCGACGGGATTTTTAATCTAGACGGTCAGCTTTATGAAAAAGTGATTCCGCCGCAGCCGATCCAAAAAATTTCTACGGCCTGGTCAACACATGACGCTAATTGGTTCGCGGATTGGCCGACTTCGGCAAAAAAAATCAGAGGTTTTTATGAGGCGGCTGGCGGAGAGACAGTTGATGGCGTAATTTCCTTAACACCGACGGTCGTGGAAAGGTTGCTGGCCCTGACTGGTCCGATAAGCTTGCCTCAATATGGGGTCACGCTGGATCAGAATAATTTTTTAGAAGTTGTTCAATATAAGGTAGAGGTAGATTACGACAAGCATCTTAATCAGCCGAAGAAGATTTTAGCTGATTTTGCGCCTCTGTTTTTAGAAAGGCTTTGGCAGATTTGGCCGGATAGGTATCAAGAAATATTTAAAATTTTAATTGATTCTTTGGCCGAGAAGCACATACTTTTTTATTTTACGGATTCTCTGGTTGAGAACGCTTTTAGGGAGCAAGGCTGGACCGGAGAAATTTTAAATACAGAAAAAGACTATTTGAGCGTGGTGAATACCAATATTAACGGATTTAAAACAGATAAAGTCGTTGAACAAAAAATTTATCATAAAGCCGTAATTCGGGAAGACGGGTCGGTCGTTGACACGGTAAAAATTATCCGTACTCACCAGGGCGGTCAGGCTAGCCAGGACTGGTACAACAAAGTTAACGCTGATTATTTGCGAGTTTATGTCCCATTTGGCTCAAGACTTTTGTCGGCTCAGGGGCAGACGCTGGAAAGTCGTGTTCCGCCAATTGATTACGCGGCGGCTGGTTTTAAGTCGGATCCTGATGTTCTGGCACAGGAGCAAGGCATGACGGCTGATCAAACAGGGACGCAAGTTTTCACGGAGTCGGGCAAAACGGTTTTTGGCAATTGGACTTATGTAAGCCCCGGCGAAAGCACGGAAATAACTTATCAGTATCTATTACCGTTTAAAATCAATTTGAAACAAGAATCAGATAGTTATAGTCTCTTGGCACAAAAACAAGCGGGGGCTTTTAGCAGCTATTTTGAAAGTTCGTTAAGTCTGCCGCTCAACGCCCAGGTTAACTGGCAATACCCGGAGGACTTGCAGCTATCCAATCAAGAAATAAAATTTATTTCTGATCTGGCGAAGGATAGATTTTACGGTTTAGTTTTTAGACAATAAATTTTTGATGGCTAATTTTTTCAGTAGCAAAATTTTAACTGGGCGAGCGCAAACTATAACCGCTGCGGCAATAATTTTAGCGGTGGCTTCCGTCCTGAGCCGCCTGCTGGGGCTGTTGCGTGATCGCTTACTGGCTGGCAGTTTTGGCGCGGGAGACACGCTGGATGTCTATTACGCGGCTTTTCGTCTGCCGGATCTGGTCTATAATCTATTGATTATGGGCGCTCTCTCCGCCGGTTTTATTCCGGTTTTTGTTAGTCTGTGGAATAAAAACGAAGAAAGCGACGACAATAAAGAAGCTTGGCGTTTTGTCTGCAGTATTTTAAATATTTTATTGATTGGGCTTTCGTCTTTGGGCGTTCTATTCTTTATTTTGGCGCCGTTTCTGATGAAATTGATTACACCGGGTTTTGATAGTGAAAAACTGAACTTAACTGTTTTAATGACTCGCCTGATGTTCTTGAGTCCGATTCTATTGGGAGTCAGCGCAATTTTTGGCGGAATTTTGCAGAGCCTAAAAAGGTTTTTAGCTTTTTCTCTGGCGCCGATTTTTTATAACCTTGGCATAATTTTTGGCATCATATTTTTAACGCCGCATTTTGACGTGCTAGGGTTAGCTTTCGGCGTTCTGCTGGGTGGCTTTCTTCATCTTCTTATTCAGTCGGCGCCGATTTGGTTTTCCGGTTTTAAATATCAGCCGGTAATTGACTGGGGGAACAAGGGAGTTTTGCGGCTGGCCAAAATGATTATTCCTCGTTCTTTGGCTCTGGCTGTCTCGCAGCTTAATTTTTTAGCGATTACGATTTTAGCCTCCACTCTGACCGTCGGCAGTCTGGCCATTTTTAATCTAGCTTATAATATTTGGACTTTTCCGCTTGGCGTCTTTGCCGGTTCTCTGGCGATGGCGGTTTTCCCAACTCTTTCAGAAAACGTGGCAAAAAAAGATTGGTCTAGTTTTGCCGCTAATTTTTCAGTAAATTTCAAGCAGATCTCTTTTTTAACTATGCCGGCCAGCGCTTTTCTGATTGTTCTGGCCGGGCCCATTATCCAGGTTGTTCTGGGCACTGGAAAATTTGGAACGGCCGACATAATCTTAACGGTTAAATCTTTGATTTTTTTATCAATTGGCCTTTTGGCGGAGTCTTTAATTTTGCTCTTAACGCGTGGATTTTTTGCTTTCGATGATACCAAAACTCCTTTTTGGCTGGGACTTTTTAGCTCGTTAGTTAGAATTGGCGGCGCTTGGCTTTTCTCTTTTTATTTTGGCGTCGCTGGCTTGGCGCTCGGCTACGCCTTGGGCGGGATTATCTACATGGCTCTGCTTTGGGTCTGGCTGCATAAAAAAGTGGGCAATTTGAAAGAGGGAGAAATTTTCCTCGGTCTTTTTAAGATGGCGGCTAGCTCGTTGTTGGCCGCTTCGGTTGTTTCAGCTTCTTGGCAAATGTTAATTTTAAAATTTTCTCCGGCAACAGCTCAAGTCGTTTTGCTTGATGGCCTGCTGGCCGGCTCGGCAGGCATTTTAACCTATCTTTTAGCCAGCTTAGTGCTAAGGCTGCCGGAAGCAACTTGGTTGTGGAAAAAATTAAAAAACAGCTGCTTCCCAGTAAAGATTTAAATTAATAATATTTTTATGCCGGCGCCGATTACCCATATTGTTCTAGCAGAAAAGATTTTTAAAAAACATTTTGGCCAAAAAGACCGAGCGGAATTTATGATTGGCACCAGTTTGTCGGATATCCGGTATTTTGACAATCTAGATCGGAGCCAGACTCACTTTTTGGGTTTAAAATTGGCTGATATACAAAAAGAGGATTCTTTTATGGCGGGTTTTAAATTTCACTCTTTGGTAGACGAAACCCATGATCGTTTCTTCTCGTTTAAGGACAATCCTTTTTTCCTGGAACCGATTCATATTACCGCGACTTCTCTCAAGTTTTTTGAAGACGAGCTTTTTCGCGATTGTGTTTTAGACTGGGCGGGAATTAGCGATTTTTTTGGCAGAAGGCTGAAGGAAGAAGCTATAGTTATTAGCGATGAGGAAAGCGTTATGATCTGGCAAAAAGCCCTGGGGGACTATTTCCTGGCCGAGCCAAGCCCGGAATCTCGCCAGAAAATTTTGCAAAAGACGAACTTTCCTGATGATATTGCTTCGCAAGTCGAAAAATTCATTGACCAAATGAAGAAGAGGCCGGAAATAAAAGAGGTGGCGCAAGAGTTTTATGATAATTTTGAGCGATTAATTTGATTATTCGGCGCTAATTTTATAGTTGATAAAATCTAAGAAATATGTCAAAATGCAATCGTCCTTTCGGACGATTTTGTTTATGAATAATATTAGAAATTTTGCCATAATCGCGCATATCGATCACGGTAAATCCACGTTAGCGGATCGTTTTTTGGAATTGACCGGGACAATTGAAATGCGAAAAATGAAGGAGCAGTATTTAGACACAATGGACCTGGAGCGAGAACGAGGCATTACCATCAAGCTGCAGCCGGTGCGCATGAATTACCGTTTTGCCGGTCAAGACTATATGTTGAATTTAATCGATACCCCGGGCCATGTCGATTTTTCTTACGAAGTCTCTCGTTCTCTGGCGGCCGTTGAAGGGGCAATTTTATTAGTAGACGCTACAAAGGGAGTGCAAGCGCAAACTCTGGCTAATTTGTATTTGGCCCAGCAGCAGAAGTTGGCGATTATCCCGGCGATAAATAAAATTGATCTGCAGGGCGCGCGGGTTGAGGCCGTGGAACAGGAAATCAGAGAAATTTTAGGGTCAGAAGGAGAAGAAGCGGAAATATATAAAATTTCCGGTAAAGAAGGAACCGGCATCGAGGCTCTGCTTCAGGCGGTTATAAAAAAAGTAGCTCCACCAAAAATTGATGCGCAAAAGCCTTTCCGGGCCCTAGTCTTTGATTCTAACTATGATTCTTATAAAGGCGTGCTGGCTTACGTCCGAATGGTCGATGGTCAAATTAAAAAAGGCGATAAAATAACTTTTATGGCTTCGGGCGCGCGAATCGAAGTAATCGAGGCGGGGATTTTCACGCCGGCTCTCAAATCAACCGATAAATTGTCTTCGGGCGAGATTGGCTACATCGCCACCGGCCTCAAAGAAGTAGCCCTTTGCCGCGTGGGCGACACCATTGTGCACTGGCCGGCCGCTAGCGCCTTGCTGGCTCTGCCGGGCTATAAAGAACCAAACCCTATGGTCTTTGCCAGTTTTTATCCGGCGGTTTTGGAAAAACAGGAGGCGCAAGATTATAATTTATTGCGCGATGCGCTGTCTAAATTAAAACTCAGCGACGCGGCTTTGGTTTTCGAGCCGGAAAGTTCCGATGCGCTGGGCCGGGGATTTAAATGCGGTTTTTTGGGTATGTTGCATTTAGAGATCGTTTCGGAAAGATTGCGCCGGGAATACAATCTGGAATTGATTGTCACGACGCCGAGCGTGGTTTATCAAGTCAAGAAAAAAAGCGAAGAAGAAGTGACAATTTATTCTCCCCAACAGCTGCCTGATCCGAGCGTGATTGATGAAATCCGCGAGCCCTGGGTAAAACTGGAAGTAATCGGTCCGAGCGAGTACTTGGGGGTGGTCATGAAATTATTGCAGACAATCGGCGGGACTTATTTGGACACGCAATACATCGGCACTCAGCGGGTAGTTATTTCCTACGAAGCGCCGTTGCGGGAGATTATCGTGGATTTTTATGACAAATTAAAAAGTGTCACGTCAGGCTATGCCTCAATGGGCTATGAGCTAATTGGCTGGCGCCGGGACGATCTGGTGAGGCTGGATATCTTAGTGGCGCAAGATCCTGTAGAGGCTTTTGCCCGGATTATTCCTCGGCGCAAGGCGGCAAGCGAAGGCCGAGTTATCGTGGAAAAATTAAAAGAAATTTTGCCGCAGCAGATGTTTGCCGTTTCACTGCAGGCGACGGTCGGGGGGAAGGTTGTGGCTCGGGAAGACTTGTCCGCTCGGCGCAAAGATGTCACGGCCAAACTTTATGGCGGAGATGTCACGCGTAAAAATAAATTATTGGACAAGCAGAAAAAAGGAAAAAAGAAAATGCGGGACCGAGGAAGCGTCAATATTCCGCAGGAAGTCTTTTTAAAGGTTTTGCGCAAGTAAACAAAAAACCGCCGTTAGCGGTTTTAAAAAATAAGGGGATTTGTTATTATCCAAATAAGGGGGCGAACAAAAAGGCCACCATGCTGAAGATGACAATGGAAGCGACGATTATCCAGAAGATACGAACAGTTTTTTTGTGGCGAGTGAGATCCATAATGACAGAATGATTATAAAAATATTTTTTACTTATTTATCTTATCAAAATAAATGGGAGAGAGCAAGTTTAAGAAAATATTATATTCGCGATGGTTTATTTTTTTGTCTCTGCTGGCTTTCATCTGGCTGGGATTAGTCTTGACCAAGGCGGTCTATAAAAAATATCAGTTGGACCAAGAGATTGAATCGCTCAAGATCGAAATTAATAAAATGGATAAAAAAGAGCAAGAATTAACCAATTTGATTAATTATTTGGGCAGTCAAAATTCTCTGGAAAAAGAAGCGCGAGAGAAATTAAATCTGAAGAAAGAAGGGGAGAGCGTGTTGATGGTTTCTGAAACGGATTTGGCGAAGGATCTAGCCGGTTCTTCCGGCCAAAGATCGCCAGCTAGCAGCGAAGAAAAATTAGCGCCGGAGAACAATTTGGTTAAATGGTGGAAATTTTTCTTTAAGAGGTGATTATCTTGATTTTAGCGGATTTATAGGCGGGTATGGTTCAGTGGCAGAACGCGACCTTCCCAAGGTTGAGATGCGGGTCCGATTCCCGCTACCCGCTCAAAATTTAAATAAGACGCAAGCCGGTAGTCCCTACGACAATGGAACAGCCAGGTTTTATAAAAGAATTCTCAAAACAAAAATCGCCGGAAGATCGTCATCAATTAGCGCAGGAAATCCTCGAAAAAAGGAAGGACTATTTTGGTAAAAAAGAAGAGATCGAAACGAAGGAACAAGAAAAAAATGAGCTTGTAAAAGAACTCGAAGTCCTGCAGCATCGGATAGAATCATACAATAGCGCGTCTTTTTTTGTAAAAATAAAGGATTTTCTCGCTATTAAAAAAATTAAAGCGGAGATGCGATCAAAATCAGAAAAGCGAATCTCTGCGGAGGAGGACCTCTCGACTTCGATAGAGGAACGGCCGGATCTGGACGAAACAAGGCGAATGCTCTCGGGTTTCTATTCCAGAGAGAAGAAAAATTGGAGCGAAGCTCCTTACTCTAAAGAAGACATTGCCAAATATTTCACGGAAGAACATCTGGCTTCTCTTTCTCTGGATGATTACGCTCTTCTTCTTCAGCGATTTCCCGGTCAAATGGTTTGTCATATCACGCGGCAGGGTGTTCGAGACCACTACGGCATGTTTGAACACATGAAGGGCCTGGGAAAGGGGCAAAATAGTTTTAAAAAAATGCTGGAGTCAAAGCGTTTGCGGTCTCCGCTCGGAGTTGCTCTGTCGCAGGCTCTGTCATATCATGATATTTGCAAATTTTTAAATGGCGGGGAAGAATTGGTGACGAATCGAGACGCGATAGAGCGGAAGACCGAGCCAGTAAGGGATTTGCGCCTTCTCGTTAAGAATTTAAAGCATTACACGGATAACGGCAGCAATAAGAATTTCGACGATAAAGACGCTATCCATTTTGCCGTCGAAAAAGTACTGAACGGGATTTATGGAGGAGAGAGCGGTAACGAAATATTTATTGCTTATCCTTCGGCCTGCATTGCCTCCCAGTACTATTTTAAAAATTGGGGGAATGATGTTTTAAGCCAGCCGGATGCAAGCAATGATAATCATAATGATTTGTACGTCTGGGCAAAAAATGAAGCCGATGGAATGAACTTGGACGCGGGCATCGTTTTTATCCCGGAAAATGTATCCGTTGACGTGGAGAGCGGCTCACAGTATGAATTTGATGCTCTCGGCAATCCCGTTGAAACTGATGGGGTTTTAAAAAAATCAGAAAGAACGATGCCATCTAAGGGCTATTGGGAGAATTATTTTTCTAGAAATTCCAACTCTCGTCCCTCGAAAATAGTTTATTATGACGCCAGCCTGACTCCCTCCGAGGCTTTATGGGATTGGAAGACAAAAAATAATATTATAAACAAAAAAGATTCGGCCACTCTTGGTTTTGACGAAAACGCTATCAACACGGGCTTTGAAAGGCCGGGCGGGGATAAAGCCCTAGTCCAATTTCATCAATTAGCGCTTGCCGCTTTGGAACATGAATACGGGTCGGCGGATTTAATTCACGCGTACGATAAAGATTTTTTTGCCAGGCCGAAAGACGAGTGGCAAGATTCGATAAATAAAATATATAAAAAAACAGGCACAGACGGGTAAGATAGTTTTTCCTTCTGCGATTTAAAAATCATCAGAAAGAGAGGAGAGGAGAGCCAGCCGGCTCTTTTCTTTTTGAGTAAAAAATGATAAAGTGAAGCTGAAAATTAATGAAATATTAAGCCACCTTAGCTCAGTTGGTAGAGCAAGCGCTTCGTAAGCGTTAGGTCCCCAGTTCGACTCTGGGAGGTGGCTCCAGCAATAGCGCGAAGAGAAGAGCCTTAAAAAACAAATGATTAAAGCAATATTTTTAGATTGGGGGAAAACTTTTAGTCCGGGCTATAGAAACGTTGAAAAAGAATTAGACCAAATTTTAGCGCCTTATGACTTAAAATGGTCTGAGCTTTATCCTTGTTGGAAGAATTTTTATTATTTACGGACACGGGGGCGCCTGAAGAACGACCAGGAGATGTTCTCGCAAATCCAGCAGATCATGCAAAAGGATATCCCGGCGCAAGAAATCAAAAATTTATTGATTGATTCTTATCTGGTTCCCCAAGAAAATATTGATGTGATCAGACACCTGAGGGGAAATTATAAAATTGGCTTAATCTCTAACCATATCGAAGAATGGTTGCGCGAATTTTTGAAAAGAGGCGGGCTGGACAAGCTCTTTGATTCTATTATTATCCCGACGGCGATTGGCATAAAAAAACCGGACGCGGAAGTCTATTTCATGGCCTTAAGCTCTCTGGATCTTAAGCCCGAAGAAGTCGTTTTTGTCAGCGATGAGTTAACGGATGATCTGGTTTCGGCCAAGGGTTGCGGCATTAAAACGGTCTGGTATTTACCGAACCATGAAGACTCCAGAAAACAACGGGAAATAGAAATCGCCAAACTTTTTAAACCGGACGCCATTATTAAAGATTTTGCGGAAATTGAAAGAGTCGTCAAAGAATTAAATCATGACAACTAAATAAAATGGAAAAAACAGGATATCGATTAAAAGAATTAACCGACCGGATCCAAAAGATCAAGGACTGTCTTTGACTTGGCCGCTAAAGAGCGCAAAATAAAAGGCCTTGAAACGCAAATGGCCGATGTTGCTTTTTGGCAGGATCACGCCAAAGCGGCTCAATTCAGCCAGGAGCTTAGCGAGCTTAAAAGCGAAAGGGAAAAATGGGACGAGATAGACTTACGAATTAATCTAGCCGGAGAAGAATTAAAAAAATTAGAGAACAATCCCGACTCGGAAAAAGAAAAAGGCTTTGAAAAAGAAATGCGCTGGCTGGAGCAGGAAGTGGCTGGCGAGGAAAAGAAAGCTTTTTTCTTTTTTCCTTATGCCAAAAACAGCGCCTGGCTTTCGGTCTATAGCGGGGCGGGCGGAACCGAGGCTCAAGATTGGGCGCAAATGTTGCTCCGAATGTATCAGCGTTATGGCGAGCGAGCGGGATTCAAAGTAAAATTGCTGCATCAACATGAGGGTCAGGAAGCGGGGATTAAAAGCGCTACGCTTGAAATCAAAGGATCATTTGCCTATGGCTATTTAAAAAATGAGTCCGGCGTTCATCGCTTGGTCCGCCTTTCACCTTTTAACGCAAATAACTTACGGCATACTTCTTTCGCTTTGGTCGAGGTCTTGCCGGAGATGGAGGAGGTCGGCAGTATTGAAATTAAACCGGAAGACTTAAGAGTCGATAAATACCGGTCATCCGGCCCGGGCGGGCAGAACGTTAATAAATTGGAGACGGCGGTTCGCTTAACACATCTTCCTTCGGGATTAGTGGTTGCGGCTCAAAGCGAACGGTCACAAAGCGCCAATTATGATCAGGCTATGAAACTTCTGGCTAGTCGTTTAAATCAGCTGGCACTAAAGAGGCAGCGACAGGAAGTTGATAATTTAAAAGGAGAGATTCAGAGCGGTGAAGGCACGGCCGAATGGGGAGCGCAGATTAGAAATTATGTTTTGCATCCCTATAAATTAGTTAAGGATTTGCGGACGAATATCGAATCAACCGCCCCGGAGCGGGTATTGGACGGGGAGCTGGAAGAATTTATCGAAGCGGAGATAAAAATCAGTTAAGCTCGGAAAAATTAAAAACTTGGTTTTTTAACCGTTAAGATGTAAAATGTTAATATGATTGTTTTCCAAAAGGTTTCAAAAATCTATAACGGGTATTCGGCTCTAAACAACGTCGATATAACAATTAAAGCAAAAGAATTCATCTCCCTGGCCGGACCATCAGGCGCTGGCAAATCTACTTTGCTTAAGCTGTTAATTGGCGAGCTTCAGCCTAGTCGTGGTAAGGTCTTTTTGGACAAACAAAATGTGCACTTACTGAGAGAAAGCGAGATGCCGATTTTACGCCGCAAGATTGGGATGGTTTTTCAAGATTTCCGGTTATTGTCTGACCGGACAGCCTACGAAAACGTGGCTTTTGCCATGGAGGTTGTCGGGGCAACGGTTCGGGAAATAAATCAGGATGTGCCGCAGCTTTTGGAGCTAGTTGGTTTAACTGATAAGGCAACACAATTTCCGTATCAACTTTCCGGCGGCGAACGCCAGCGGGTGGCGATTGCTCGGGCGCTGATTCATCGTCCGTCGGTCATTTTGGCAGACGAGCCGACAGGAAATTTGGATTTGCTAAACTCTTGGGACGTCATTCGGCTTTTGTTGAAAATTAACGAACTTGGCACGACCGTTATTTTAGCCACGCATGATCGAGAAATTATTAATAATCTTGGCCGGCGGGTAATTACCCTAGATAAGGGACGGGTAATTCGAGACGAAGAAAATGGCCGATACATTCTTTAATCGTCAATTATCAATTTACAATTTTTTAATCTTATGATTAAAACAACTTTATTCCGCATCATCAAATCAGGCTGGCAAAGCTTTGTCCGCAATTATTGGCTGTCTACCGCGACGGTTGCCGTGATAATCTTGGCGTTGCTTGTAGTAGTCGGACTTTTGCTTTTTAACGTGGTTACACAGGCCGTTGTGGCTAATCTGGAAGGAAAAGTTGACGTTAGCGTCTATTTTAATAAGGATTCCGATGAAGCAAAAATTTTGAGCCTTCGCCAAGAGTTGGTGGATCTGAAAGAAGTCAAAAGTGTGGACTATGTTTCAAAAGACGAAGCCCTGAAGCGTTTCCGGGAATTGCACAAAGACAATGCGGTTTTATTGCAAAGCCTGCAAGAGCTTGACCAGAATCCTTTGCAGGCCAGTTTGAATATAAAAGCTAACTACGCTTCGCAATACGAAACAGTGGCTAATTATTTATCCCAGGACCGATTTCAGGGAGTAATTGAGAAAATAAACTATAAACAAAACAAAGAAATCATTGACCGCTTAACTCGCTTAACCGGTAATATTCAAAAAGGCGGGATTGCTATCTCTCTATTCTTGGCTCTGTTGGCCGTTCTGGTTTCTTTTAACACTATTCGTTTAACTATGTATAACTGGCGCGATGAGATTTCGGTTATGCGTTTTGTCGGCGCCAGCAATTGGTTTATCCGCGGCCCGTTTATTGTTGAGGGTATTCTATACGGAATTTGCGCTGCTATTATTACTATTATTTTCACCTTTCCGATTTTATATTTTGTTTCACCTAAGATTACTAGCTTTTTGCCGGAGGTTGACCTGATGTATTTTTACCAGAGCAATTTTGGAGAATTTTTATTGTTGCTTTTTGGTATCGGCATTGTGCTTGGCGGTGTTTCCAGCTTAATTGCAATTCGGCGGTATTTAAAGGTGTAGGGCTGGCGGAGAAACAGAAAAGAATGATATACTTTTTATTCCCGCGGAAGCGGGAATCCAGGTTTTAAGACCAATGGGGAGTAGCCAAGTGGTAAGGCAATGGACTCTGAATCCATCACCGGGGGTTCGAATCCCTCCTCCCCAACTTAGTAATTTTTGCCGCTCGTAGGGCGGTAAAAATTAGTATATTAGGAGGGATTCGAACGCCGGAGCGCTGTCGAGCCAGCAGGCGAGACCGCGAGGCGGTGCCCAGACAAAAATTTTC
>Ga0172375_10001106_pt1 | contig 43451 bp, 44 predicted proteins | sample LakKiv1m_FD_114537 | JGI IMG/M metagenome (GOLD analysis project Ga0172375, IMG submission 114537) | Freshwater microbial communities from Kabuno Bay, South-Kivu, Congo - kab_092012_11.1m | ecosystem: Environmental > Aquatic > Freshwater > Lake | place: Democratic Republic of the Congo... | reverse complement strand
GCCGAGATTCATGACGGCGAATTCGTGGTCATCGTCGGCCCCTCGGGTTGTGGCAAATCGACGCTGCTGCGCATGGTGGCCGGATTGGAAGAAGTTACTTCGGGTGAAATTTCCATCGGCAACCGGGTCGTCAACCAGCTCGAACCGTCCGAGCGCGACATTGCCATGGTGTTCCAGAACTACGCGCTGTATCCGCACATGAGTGTGTATGACAACATGGCTTACGGTCTGAAGATTGCCAAGGTGCCTGCTGCCGAAATCAAGGCGCGGGTCGACAAAGCTGCCAAGATTCTGGAGATCGGTCCGTTTCTGGCGCGCAAGCCGCGTGAGCTGTCGGGCGGCCAGCGCCAGCGCGTTGCCATGGGGCGCGCCATCGTACGTCAGCCCCAAGTGTTTTTGTTCGATGAACCCCTGAGTAACCTGGACGCCAAATTGCGCGCCCAGACGCGCCTGGAAATCCAGAAGCTGCACCGCGAACTGGGCATTACCAGCCTGTTTGTCACGCACGATCAGGTCGAAGCCATGACGCTGGCGCAGCGCATGATGGTGATGAACGCCGGCGTGATGGAGCAATTTGGCACGCCCGACGAGGTCTATAACCGCCCGGCCACCGCGTTTGTGGCCAGCTTCATGGGCTCTCCGCCGATGAACCTGCTCAAAAACGCCCCGGGCGCGCAAGCCCGGACCATCGTCGGTGTGCGACCGGAACATCTGGACATAACCTCCACCGGTTGGGCGCTACAGGTAGAGGCCGTTGAAATGCTGGGCGCTGAGCGCTTGACGTATGGCCGCTGGCTACACGGTGCGGCAGACGAACTGGTGATTGTGCGTACCGACGCAGCCGTCGCCAGCGCCACACCGGGCAGCACGCTGTACGTGACACCGCGCAGCGCCTGCATGCACCACTTTGACGCCCGCTCGGGCCAACGCATCGAGGCACAGCCATGACACGACCGCTTCAACCCGGCCAATGGCCTTACCCGCGCTGGATTGCGCACCGCGGCGCGGGCCAATTGGCTCCTGAGAACACCCTGGCAGCGTTTCGCGTGGGTGCCGCGCACAGCTACCGCATGTTTGAGTGTGACGTCAAACTCAGCCTGGACGGCGTGCCCTTTTTATTGCACGACGACACCCTCACACGCACCACCAACGCGCTGGAGGCGCTGGGAACGGGCTTGAGCGCGGTGGCGGGTGAGCACCCCTGGGGCACGCTGGCGCTACTGGATGCAGGCAGTTGGCATTCACCAGGGTTTGCGGGTGAGCCCTTGCCCACATTTGAAGCCATTGCCCGCTATTGCCTGCACAACGATTTTTTTCTGAACATCGAAATCAAACCCACACCCGGCACCGAATACCACACGGGCCAGGTGGTGGCCAGCCACGCGGCTCGCCTGTGGCACGGTGCCGGCGTGCCGCCGTTGCTGACATCTTTTGATGTGCCAGCGCTGGAAGGCGCCATGCAGACGCAACCCAACCTGCCGCGTGGTTTGCTGCTGGATCAACTCTGGAGCGGATGGCTGCAAACCGCGCTGCGTCTGGGCTGCGTTGCGGTGGTGTGTGACCACACGCTGTGGAACACCGCCAGCGTGACGCAAGCGCGCGATGCGGGGCTGAAAACCCTGAGCTATACCGTCAATGACGCACTCGCAGCACAGCGGCTGTGGGCGCTCGAAACGGACGGCATCATCACCGACCGCGTGAACTTTTTCCCCGCAAGCACCCCCATTGCAGCGTCGCCAGCGCCCACACCAGCGCCAGGTAGGTGAGCATTTTGGCGTCACGCCCCAACAGGACCAGTCCAGCCACAAGCACGCCACAGCCAACTACAAACATCATAGCTACTTGTGCTTTGTAAGTGTAGGCTACAGGGCGTTTTTTAATGAATAAACGGGCGACGGCCGGGAGCAACAATGCGAGCCAGAAAGCCGGTGCCAACAAGTTGACCGTGTGGTTGAGCAAGGCCCAAAAACTCATGCGTGATGCATTTTCTCTGTGTGTTTCAAAAAATGATGCAGGTCAACCTGCATCGCAACTGATTTTATAATTCCCCCCATGGCAGTCTGGGCCTTAGGCATCAATCACAAAACCGCCCCGCTCGATCTGCGCGGGCGGTTTGCGTTTGCCATCGAACAAGTCGCCCCTACCCTGAACGCGCTGCGCGACGCTCTGCCAAATCATCCCGAGGCCGCGCTCATCTCCACCTGCAACCGCACCGAAATTTACTGCGCCTGTGAGCAGCCCCAGTTGCAGCACACGCTGGACTGGCTGGCGCAAAGCGGCGGTGTTGACCCTGAGCAACTGCGCCCGCATGCCTACACGTTGCAAGACGGCGTGGCCGCGCGCCATGTGTTTCGGGTGGCGTGCGGACTCGATTCGATGGTGCTGGGTGAAACGCAAATCCTGGGCCAGATGAAAAATGCGATCCGTGCGGCAGAAGAAGCGGGTGCGCTGGGCAACACGCTCAGCCAGCTTTTTCAACGCACCTTTGCGGTGGCCAAAGAAGTACGCAGTTCCACCGAAATCGGTGCGCATTCGATCAGCATGGCCGCCGCTGCCGTACGCTTGGCAGGCCAACTTTTTGAAGACCTGAGCAAAATCAAGGTGCTGTTTGTCGGTGCAGGCGAAATGATCGACCTGTGCGCCACGCACTTTGCTGCCAAGAGCCCCCAAAGCATGGCCATCGCCAACCGCACGCTGGCCAACGGCGAAGAACTGGCCAGCCGCTTTGGTGCTGAGGTGATGCACCTGTCGGACATGCCCGAGCGCCTGCACGAGTTTGACGCCGTCATCAGCTGCACCGCCAGTACGCTTCCGCTGATCGGCCTGGGGGCGGTGGAGCGCGCCATCAAAAAGCGCAAACGTCGCCCGATGTTCATGGTTGACCTGGCGGTACCGCGTGACATTGAAGTCGAAGTCAAAGAGCTGGAAGACGTTTATCTCTACACGGTGGACGACCTGGCGGGCGTGGTGCAAGATGCGCAGGCCAACCGGCAGGCCGCCGTGGCGCAGGCGCAGGCGATTGTTGACGCCGGTGTACAAAGTTTCCTGCATTGGGTGGAACAGCGCAGCACCGTACCGCTGATCCAGCAACTCAACGCACAAGCTGACGAATGGCGTGCCCTGGAGATTGCCCGTGCCCGCAAGTTGCTGGCCAAAGGGCAAGACGTGGAGTCGGTTTTGGAAGCGCTCTCACGCGGGCTGACGCAAAAGCTGCTGCACGGCACCCTGGCCGAGCTGCGCGGTGGTGACGCGGCCGCACGCGAAAGCGCCAGTCACGCGATGCACCACTTTTTTCTACGCAAAGAGCGTTAGCGACGCACCGCCCCGGGCTGACGCCGCGTCGCCAGCTTTATTTTTGGGCCATTCCTGGCCACCCCGCTTTGCCTTGTGCCCCGCTGTCTCATGAAACCGTTTCTTCGCCAACAACTTTCCCGCTACGCCGACCGCTTGGGCGAACTTGAATTTTTACTGTCGCGTGTGGACATCATGGCCGACATGACGCAGTTTTTGAAACTCTCGCGCGAGCACACCGACGTGGCTGCCGTGGCCGGGCGCTGGCTGCGTTACCAGCAGCGCGAAGCCTACCTGGCTGCCGCGCATGACCTGCTGGCCGACGCAGCGGACGACGCCGAAATGCAGGCCATGGCGCAGGATGAACTGGACAGCGCCAGCACCGAACTGGCGCAACTCGAAGTTGAGCTGCAACGCATGTTGCTGCCCAAAGACCCCGACGACGCGCGCAATGCGTTTGTTGAAATCCGCGCCGGCACGGGGGGGGATGAATCAGCCCTGTTTGCCGCCGACCTGGCGCGCATGTACACCCGTTACGCCGACCGGCACGCCTGGCGCTGCGAAATTCTGAGCGAATCCGCCAGTGAACTCGGGGGCTACAAGGAAGTTGTTATCAAAGTCGAAGGCGAAAACGCGTATGGCGCGCTCAAGTTCGAATCGGGTGGACACCGCGTGCAGCGCGTGCCGGTGACCGAAACCCAGGGGCGCATCCATACCAGCGCCGCCACCGTGGCTGTGCTGGCCGAGCCTGATGAGGCGCAAGCGATCCAGATCAACCCCAATGACCTGCGCATCGACACCTACCGCGCCAGTGGTGCCGGTGGCCAACACATCAACAAGACCGACTCGGCGGTGCGCATCACGCACCTGCCCACCGGCATCGTCGCCGAGTGCCAGGACGGGCGCAGTCAGCACAGCAACAAAGCGCAGGCGCTGCGCGTGTTGACCGCGCGCATCCAGGAAAAAGACCGCAGCGAGCGCGCTGCCAAAGATGCGGCAGAGCGCAAAAGTCTGGTCGGCAGCGGCGACCGCAGCGACCGCATCCGCACCTACAACTTTCCGCAAGGGCGCCTGACCGACCACCGCATCAACCTCACCTTGTACAAACTGCTGGCCATCATGGAGGGTGACCTGGACGACGTGGTGCACGCCCTGCAAGCGCATGAAGCTGCCGGGCAACTCGCAGCGTTGGAACTGAAGGCCTGATTCTTGTATGAGAAATCGCGCTGTAGCACTTATCCAATAATCGCTTGTAGCTCTACAATTAATAGCATTCATGAGCACCCAACCCGGCATCCCTTGCCTATCGCAAGTGCTGAGCGAACTGCAACAGCAGGGTCTGGACCGGCTGGATGCACAGCTACTGCTGCTGCATGTGCTGGGCTTGCCTGACGCCCAGCGCGGCTGGCTGCTGGCGCACGACACCGACCCCCTTGCGCCCGCACAGGCTGCGCTGCTTGCGCCATTGGTGCAGCGCCGTTTGGCCGGTGAACCGCTGGCGTATCTGACGGGTCACAAGGAATTTTTTGGTCTGGATTTGCAGGTCGATGCGCGTGTGCTGGTGCCCCGCGCCGACACCGAAACCCTGGTGCACTGGGCGCTGGAGGTGTTGCAGGATCGGCAAGTTCCGGCAACACCCACGCCGCTGTTGCGCGCACATCCAAGTACAGCGCAACGTCCAACAAGCGATGGTCCTGTATTGCTGGATTTAGGCACAGGCAGCGCAGCGGTTGCCCTGGCCGTTCAATCCAGCAGGCCGGACCTGCACGTTCACGCGACCGATGCCAGCGCGGAGGCCCTGCAAGTAGCCCAGGCCAACGCCCAGCGGCTGCACCTGGCGGTCACGTTCAGCCAGGGTAGCTGGCTGGCCGCCCTGCCAACGGCTGCACCGCGCTTTGACTGCATCGTCTCCAACCCACCCTACATTGCCGAGGCAGACGCCCACCTGAGCGCCCTGCGCTTTGAGCCCACCCGGGCGCTGATCAGCGGCCGCGACGGCTTGGACGACCTGCGCCAGATCATCACCCAAGCACCCGCCCACCTGCAGCCCGGCGGCTGGCTGCTGCTGGAACACGGTTACGATCAGGCGCAACGTGTACGCGCCCTGCTGCGGGCAGCCGGTTTTGACCCGGTCCAGTCCAGGCGCGACCTGGCGGGTATCGAGCGTTGTAGCGGTGGCATGTGGCCACTCACCCATGTGTAAACCCTTTTCAAACCACACCAACGATGCATTTGTCACCCACCCTGGAAAACCGTTTGATGGCGCTGGAAATCAAGGCCAGCTTTGCAGAAGACCTGCTCGACAAGTTCGACCAGATCGTCATCCGCCAGCAAGACCAGATTGACCGTCTGACGCGCGAAGTGCTTGCGCTGCGCCAGCGCGCACCCGCCGATGACCTACCCACCTCACGCAACCTGCGCGATGATTTGCCGCCGCATTATTGAAGCCGGCTCCCCCACAACAACCTGGCGTTGCACCAGGAACCAACGCCAACCCTGCGGGCAACGTGGACATGCCGGGCGCACCGACTCCGACAATGGAATAATCCAGTCCATTCTTTTTGCAAGGACACCTTCCCTATGAGCGACACCCAACAACGCATCGACGACCTGGTCAAAGCCAACGACATTCTTTTGTTCATGAAAGGCACGGCCAGCTTTCCGCAGTGCGGTTTTTCCGGGCGCGCGGTGCAAATCCTCAAGGCCTGCGGCGTGGACCCCAAGGCTATCAAGACCGTGAACGTGCTCGAAGACGACGCCATTCGTGCCGGTATCAAGGACTACAGCAACTGGCCCACCATTCCGCAGTTTTTTTACAAGGGTGAGTTCATTGGCGGCTCGGACATCATGATGGAGATGTACGAAAGCGGTGAACTGCAAACCATGCTGGGGCAGGCCAGCTGACATTCAGTCTGGCCACCGGCGCGGCGCTACTTCCAGCGCCGCTGCGCTGCGGCCACTGCGTTGGGGTAGGCCACCTTGCCACGCGAGCCGTTGTAACGCCCCAGCGCCAAAAACAGGTTGCCTTTTTCGCGCTCCAGATAGTGGCGCAGGATGACACAACCAAAGCGCAAATTGGTTTGCATGTGAAACAGGCGGCCTGCGTCTGCGTCGCCAATCAGACGGCTCCAGAACGGCATCACCTGCATGTAGCCACGCGCCCCCATACGGCTCACGGCAAATTTGCGAAAGTTGCTCTCGACCTGGATCAGCCCCAGCACCAGGGACACCTCCAGGCCAGCGCGTTTGCTTTCGTACCAGACGGTTTGCAAAAACTCGCGGCGCGTGTCGAAATCGGGTTTTTGACGCCTGAGCGTCTCGCTCATGCGACCCAGCCAGCGCAGGTAGTCCAGCCGTGCTTCGGTCGTCACAAACTCGGGCACAGGCGGGGCGGCGTTGGCGACAGCCGAGCTCAGCGCCGAGCGTACCGAGTCCATCAACGGTTCTTCCAGCTGCGCACCGGCCCAAATTTGCTCTGACAAAAATAGCTGCCCGCCGCCTAACCACAGGGGCAAGAGCCTTAAAACACCCTCAATGAACTGGCGTCTGTGCAATCCGACACCTTTGCCGACGGGCCCGCTCACCCGCGCAGCCGCTCCAGCAGCATGGGCAACACCGCGTCGAGCGCCACGGCAGTCGCTGCGCCGTCGCGCCGATGCTGGTATTCCACGTGGCCTTCTTTCAGAGCGCGGTCACCCACGTTGATGCGGTGCGGCACACCAATCAGCTCCCAGTCGGCGAACATGGCACCCGGGCGCTCGCCACGATCGTCCAGCATCACGTCCACACCCTGCGCCAACAGCTCGACGTAGAGCTTTTCAGAGGTTGCTTTCACCTCTGGCGAGCGCTCGGCGTTGATCGGGCAGATCACCACCGTAAAGGGTGCCAGCGCGTCGGGCCAGATGATGCCGCTCTCGTCGTGGTTTTGCTCTATCGCCGCTGCGGGCAAGCGCGTGATGCCAATGCCGTAACAGCCCATTTCCATCGGCTTGGGTTTACCGTCGGTATCCAGAAAGGTGGCTTTCATCGCGGCGCTGTACTTGGTGCCCAGATAGAAGACGTGGCCCACTTCAATGCCGCGCTCAATCGCCAAAACGCCTTTGCCGTCGGGTGACGCATCCCCCGCCACCACGTTGCGCAGGTCGGCCACCAGATCGGGCTCGGGCAAGTCGCGCCCCCAGTTGACGCCAGTGAGGTGAAAGTCTTTGTCATTGGCGCCGCACACCCAGTCGGCCAGCACCGCCACCTCACGGTCCACCACCAGTTTGACGGGTTTTTTGAGGTTCAGTGGCCCCAGGTAACCGGGCTCGCAGCCAAAGTGGTCAACGATCTCGGCCACGCTGGCAAACCGGAACGCCGCCAAACCGGGTAGCTTGTTGACTTTGACTTCGTTCATGTCGTGGTCACCGCGCAGCAGCAACAGCCAGACTTGGGTTTTGACCACCGCGCCGCGCTCGTCCAGCGTGTCGCTGGCCAGCACCAGCGACTTGACCGTTTGCGCCAGCGGCAGCCCCAGCAAAGCAGCCACATCGGCGCAGGTGCTTTTGCCGGGAGTGGGTGTCTTGGTCATGGCTTGCGTCGCGGCCGGGCGCGGACCAGCCGGAGACAGCGCTTCGGCCTTTTCCATATTGGCGGCGTAGTCACTGCCCGGGCAATACACGATGGCGTCTTCACCGGTGGAGGCAATCACCTGGAACTCTTCGCTCAAATCACCCCCAATGGCACCGCTGTCGGCCGCCACTGCGCGGTAGCGCAGGCCAAAGCGGTCAAAGATGCGCCGGTAAGCGGCGGCCATCACCTGATAACTGGCCTGCGCTGCCGTCTGGTCGCGGTCAAAGCTGTAGGCGTCTTTCATGATGAACTCACGCCCGCGCATCAGGCCAAAACGCGGTCGGCGTTCGTCACGAAACTTGGTCTGGATCTGATAGAAATTTTTGGGCAACTGCTTGTAGCTGCGGATCTCTTGCCGCGCAATGTCGGTCACCACTTCTTCGCTGGTGGGTTGCACGACAAAGTCGTTGCCATGACGGTCACGAATGCGCAGCAGCTCAGGCCCCATCTTGTCAAAGCGGCCCGTCTCTTGCCACAGCTCGGCGGGCTGGATCACTGGCATGGTCAGTTCCACCGCACCAGCACGGTTCATTTCTTCGCGCACGATCGCTTCTACCTTTTTGACCACGCGCAGGCCCATGGGCATCAGCGTGTAGATACCGGCACCGAGTTTTTTGATCAGGCCCGCGCGCATCATCAACTTGTGGCTGACGACTTCGGCGTCGGCGGGGGCTTCTTTGAGGGTGGAGATAAAGAACTGGGAGGCTTTCATGGCGGCAATCCGGGGCAATGGCAGGGTTGTTTCTCTTGATGCAGCTCAAACGCTGTGCATAATGGAACCAATTTAAAAATTGGGGTTTGATTATGCTTGACCGGGACGGCTTTAGGCCCAACGTCGGCATCATCTTGCTCAACCAGAAGAATCAGGTGTTTTGGGGTAAGCGTATCCGTACGCACTCCTGGCAGTTTCCGCAGGGTGGTATTGATCGGGGCGAGACCCCGGAGCAGGCCATGGTGCGGGAGCTGCATGAAGAAATCGGGCTGCTGCGCGAACACATTCGCATTGTGGCCCGCACCCGCGACTGGTTGCGCTACGAGGTGCCGGACCGTTTTATTCGCCGCGACTCACGCGGCTTCTACAAAGGCCAGAAACAGATCTGGTTTTTGTTGCAGTTGCTCGGTCACGACTGGGACCTGAACTTGCGCGCCACCAACCACCCGGAGTTTGACGCCTGGCGTTGGAATGACTATTGGGTGCCGCTGGAAGCGGTGGTCGAGTTCAAACGCGACGTCTATGTGTCTGCTTTGAATGAGCTGGCGCGCTTTCTGCCGCGCAACGAACAGCGCAACCGCTACCTGCGCCAGGGCATCCGGCCCGTGTTGGGTGAGGCGGGCCACACCGATATCCCCGACGCCAGCTTTGAGTTACCCCCGGGCGCCACTTATGAAACTCAGCAAACCACACCAAACGATCATGAACACTGAATCCTGTTGTTGGCGCGGCACACGTCTGAAGACAGCCGCCAGCGCGCTGCTGTTGACCAGCGCTGGCTTGTGCAGTGCGCAGAGCCCAATGGACAACCCCGACTGGCAAGAGTCGCAAGAACCGCCACCACCGGCTTTCAGCACAAACATGCTGCTGCCGCTGGACATGCCCCCGTTTGTGAGCCTGAAGTTTGGTGTGGATCCGGCCACGCTCTCGATCACCCCTGACGGCATCGTGCGTTACGTGGTCGTGGCGCGCAGCGCAGGTAGCGCCGTGACCGCTTTTTATGAAGGCATTTTGTGTGCGCGTGGCGAAGTCAAGCGCTACGCCCACACCCTCAGCGACGGCAGCTGGCGCGCAGATGCCAAGCCCGCCTGGCGCGCGCTCAACGACAACCAGCCATCTCGCCATGCGCTGGTATTTGCGCGCCAGGGCGCGTGCGACGGTGCCACGGCAGCCAGCTCGGTCGCCGACATCGTGCGTGCGCTCAAGAAGTAAAGCTGCCTATTTACTCAGCACAAGGTTGTCGCGGTGCACCATTTCAGGCTCTGCGGCGTAACCCAGCAAGGCTTCAAATTGGCTCGAAGGCTTGCGGCAGATCAGGCGCGCCTCGGTGCTGGCGTAATTGGCCAGGCCGCGGGCGATTTCAACGCCATCCTCGCCCCGGATGGCGATCACATCACCGCGTGAAAAATCGCCTTCCACCGCAGTCATGCCGATAGGCAACAGGCTGGAGCCGCCGTCGCGCAGACGGGCAACCGCGCCAGTATCCACCATCACGGAACCCTTGAGCTGCAGGTGGTCGGCAATCCACTGCTTGCGTGCCTGTGTCTTTTGCGTCGGTGCCACCAGCAGCGTACCGATCGACTCACCCTGACACAACCGGATCAATGCGTCTGGCTCACGCCCCCATGCAATGACGGTCGATGCCCCGGAACCTGCCGCGCGCTTGGCCGCCAGAATCTTGGTGATCATGCCGCCGCGCCCCACACTGGAACCCACGCCACCGGCCATTGCCTCCAACGCAGAGTCCCCCGCCTGAGCCACTTGCACAAATTCTGCCGCCGGGTCCTTGCGCGGATCGGCCCGGTACAGGCCCCGCTGATCGGTCAGAATGACCAGCGCATCGGCTTCCACCAGATTGGCCACCAGCGCGCCCAGCGTGTCGTTGTCGCCAAACTTGATTTCGTCGTTGACAACGGTGTCGTTTTCATTGATGACTGGCACCACCCCGAGCTTGAGCAGGGTCAGCAAGGTGGAGCGCGCGTTGAGGTAGCGCTCACGGTCAGCCAGGTCGGCATGCGTCAACAGCACCTGCGCGCTGCCCAGGCCGTTTTCACGCAGCTTGGTTTCATACATCTGCGCCAGTCCCATCTGACCGACGGCGGCGGCGGCCTGTAGTTCATTGACCTCTTGCGGTCGCTCGCGCCAGCCCAGGCGCTTCATGCCCTCGGCAATCGCGCCGCTGGAGACCATGATGACCTCACGCCCCTGGCACACCAGCACCGACAGTTGCCGGCTCCACTCACCAATGGCATGCTCGTCAAGCCCACGGCCTTCGTTGGTCACCAGGCTGGAGCCCACCTTGACCACCACACGACGGGCGTCACGCAGCACACAAGCGTCAAATTCTTCGGACATTTATTAACTTTTTTAACTCTAGCCCTTGCAGCATAAGCGCAAGCTGCTATCTTTTCAATACCATTCAGGAAGCGTCCGGAGGCACAGCGAAACGCGGATCCACCACCTCGGGCGGTTGCTCCGCATGCTGCTGGGCGTTGATGTGCTGGTACACCGACTTGATCAACGCCTCGCAGCCTTCACGCGTGAGCGCCGAAATCTCGAACACCGGTCCTTTGAATCGCATGCGTTTGACAAAATCTTTCACCACCTGGGCGCGGTCTTGCTGCTGCACCATGTCGAGCTTGTTCAGAACCAACCAACGTGGCTTGTCGTAGAGCGCTTTGTCATATTTTTTGAGCTCACCTACGATGGCCTTGGCCTGCGCCACGGAGTCCACCGCGTCGTCAAACGGTGCCATGTCCACCACGTGCAACAGCAAACGGGTGCGCTGCAGGTGACGCAAAAACTGGTGTCCCAACCCAGCGCCCTCTGAAGCGCCTTCAATCAGCCCGGGCAGGTCGGCTACCACAAAACTTTGCTCCGGCCCAACACGCACCACACCCAGGTTGGGGTGCAAGGTGGTAAAGGGATAGTCGGCAATACGCGGGCGCGCGTTGGAAATGGCGGTGATCAGCGTGGATTTGCCGGCGTTGGGCATGCCCAGCAAGCCCACGTCGGCGAGCACCTTGAGCTCAAGCTTGAGGTTACGCTTTTCACCTGGCCAACCGGGCGTGCGCTGGCGCGGTGCACGGTTGATAGCGCTCTTGTAACGCAGGTTGCCAAAGCCGCCGTCGCCCCCTTTGGCGATGGTGATGACCTCACCCGGCTTGAGCAACTCAAACAGCACCTGGCCGGTTTCGGCGTCGCTGATGATGGTGCCTACCGGCATTTTGAGCGTGATGTCATCACCCGCAGCGCCAAACATGTCCGAGCCCATGCCATGCTGGCCACGCGGCGCGTCGTAACGGCGCGAAAAGCGGTAATCCACCAAGGTGTTCAGGTTGGGGTCGGCCACGGCAAACACATGGCCACCGCGGCCACCGTCACCCCCGTTGGGGCCGCCAAATTCCTTGTATTTCTCGTGACGAAACGAGACGCATCCGGCACCACCGTCTCCGGCAGAGACGTCAATCCAGGCTTCGTCAACGAATTTCATGATGGGCGGTCAGTTGGGGACAGAGCAAAAATTCACTACGTGTCATTTTTGGTCTGTCCCGCAAGAATTAAACAGTTGGGGACAGAGCAAAAATTCACTACGTGTCATTTTTGGTCTGTCCCGCAAGATTTCACAAATGAAAAACCCCGCGCCAGGCGCAGGGTCTTGCGTGGGGGAACACGTGTAGCCAATCAGGCGGGTGTCACGCTCACGGTATGACGGTTCAAAGCGCCCTTGATGTCAAACGACACGTGCCCCTGCGCCAGTGCAAACAGCGTGTGGTCTTTGCCTACGCCAACATTCACACCGGGGTGGAACTGGGTACCGCGCTGGCGCACGATGATGGCGCCGGGGCTGACCAGTTGCCCGCCAAACATCTTCACACCCAGCATCTTGGGCTTGGAATCGCGCCCGTTACGCGTCGAGCCGCCGCCTTTTTTATGTGCCATGATTCTCTTTCTTAATCAGTTGGGGACAGAGCTAAATATCTGTCCCGCAAGGTTAATCAGTTGGGGACAGAGCCAAAGATCTGTCCCGCAAGGTTAATTAGTTTGGTACAGAGCTAAAGATCTGTCTCGCAAGGTTAATCAGTTGGGGACAGAGCTAAAGATCTGTCCCGCAAGTATCAGGATGTGATCTCGCCCACCAGCAATTCGGTAAATTGCTGACGATGCCCTTGCCGTTTTTGATAATGCTTGCGACGGCGCATCTTGAAGATGCTGACCTTGTCGTGCTTGCCGTGTGCCACCACCGTGACAGTGACCGATGCGCCGGACACCAAGGGCGTGCCAACCTTCAGCTCTGCGCCGCTACCGACAGCCAGAACCTGGTCCAACACAATCTCTTGGCCAACGTCCGCAGCAATCTGTTCTACTTTAATTTTTTCGCCAGCAGCAACTCTGTATTGTTTGCCGCCGGTTTTTATGACCGCGTACATATGAACCTCTTGAAAGAAACTCCACGAACGGATTTTCGCAGAGCCCGGGATTATCACATAAATCAACAACTTGTCGTCACCTTAGCCCAGAAGCCTGTCGGACTTGGGGCGTCGATAGCGAGAATCGGCCCCAGCGAGACCAGTTTTTGATGGATTTGCAGGCCCATAGTCGAACTATGGGTCAAAAAGACAGCAAAAAATGGGCCGCTGCGGTTGATTCGCAGCCGACGATGCGCACAGGGTTCGAGTGTCGCCAATCACGCAAAACTGAATTGCCCCGGCGCATTGATCGGGTCCACCGACACGTGAATAATCGACTTGGGCAAAAACTTGCCTTCAAGCAGCAGCTTGGACAGCGGGTTTTCAATGCGCTGCTGAATCGCCCGTTTGAGCGGCCGTGCTCCAAAGATCGGGTCGAAACCCACCTTGGCCAGCTCGGCCACGGCCGCGTCACTGACCTCAAGCGTCAGCTCCATGTGCGCCAGGCGCGCAGTCAACACCGCCAGCTGAATCTTGGCAATGTCGGCAATGTGGCTGGCATCCAGGCTGTGGAACACCACGGTCTCGTCAATGCGGTTCAGAAATTCGGGGCGGAAGTGGTTTTTAAGCGCTTCAGTCACCGCGTCTTTCACCTCTTCATACGGCTGTCCAACCCTGTTTTGGATCATTTGCGAGCCAATGTTGCTGGTCATCACGATCACGGTGTTCTTGAAGTCCACAGTGCGCCCCTGGCCATCGGTGAGGCGGCCATCGTCAAGCACCTGCAGCAAGACGTTGAACACGTCCGGGTGCGCCTTTTCGACCTCATCGAGCAACAGCACGGCGTAGGGTTTGCGCCGCACGGCCTCGGTCAAATGACCACCTTCTTCATAGCCAACATAGCCCGGGGGCGCGCCAATCAATCGTGCCACGCTATGCTTTTCCATAAACTCGCTCATATCGATGCGCACCATGTGCTCGTCACTGTCAAACAAAAAGCCCGCCAGCGCCTTGCACAACTCGGTTTTGCCCACGCCCGTGGGGCCCAGGAACAGGAAGCTGCCGGTAGGGCGATCCGGGTCACTGAGCCCGGAGCGTGAACGGCGGATGGCGTTGGCCACGGCGCTGATGGCTTCGTCTTGCCCCACCACACGCTCATGCAGTTTGACCTCCATTTGCAGCAGCTTGTCGCGCTCGCCTTGCATCATCTTCGATACCGGGATGCCGGTGGCGCGGCTCACTACCTCGGCAATTTCTTCGGCATCCACTTGCGTGCGCAGCAGGCGCGGCGCAGCGCCTTCGGCACGGTTGCCTTCTTTGGCCTGCGCTTCTTTCAGGCTCTTTTCCAAAGCTGGCAGCTTGCCGTACTGCAGCTCGGCTACCTTGTTGAAGTCGCCCTTGCGGGTGAGTTCTTCAATCTGGAATTTGAGCTTGTCGATTTGTTCGCGCAGGTCACCGCTGCCTTGGGCGCTGGCTTTTTCAGCCTTCCAGATTTCGTCCAGGTTGGCGATTTCTTTTTGCAACGAGGTGATTTCTTGGTTGATCAGTTCCAGGCGCTTCAACGAGGCTGCGTCCTTTTCTTTTTTGACCGCTTCGCGCTCGATCTGCAATTGAATCAACCGACGATCAAGCTTGTCCATCACCTCGGGTTTTGAGTCCATCTCGATCTTGATCTTGCTGGCAGCCTCGTCGATCAGGTCAATGGCCTTGTCGGGCAAAAAGCGGTCGGTGATGTAGCGATTGGAAAGCTCCGCCGCAGCTACGATGGCCGGGTCAGTGATATCGACATTGTGGTGCTTTTCGTAGCGCTCTTTCAGACCACGCAAGATGGCAATGGTGGCCTGCACTGAAGGCTCACCCACCAATATCTTCTGGAAACGACGCTCCAGCGCGGCGTCTTTTTCAATGTATTTGCGGTATTCATCCAGCGTGGTCGCGCCCACGCAGTGCAGCTCGCCACGCGCCAGCGCGGGCTTGAGCATGTTGCCCGCGTCCATGGCACCCTCAGCCTTGCCCGCACCCACCATGGTGTGCAGCTCGTCAATGAACACAATGGTTTGCCCTTCGTCTTTGGCCAGGTCTTTGAGCACGCTTTTCAGGCGTTCTTCAAACTCGCCCCGGAACTTGGCACCGGCCAAAAGGGATGCCATGTCCAGACTCAGCACGCGTTTGCGCTTAAGACTGTCGGGCACTTCACCGGCCACGATGCGCTGCGCCAGCCCTTCCACAATAGCGGTCTTGCCGACACCGGGCTCACCCATCAACACGGGGTTGTTTTTGGTACGGCGTTGCAGCACCTGGATCGCGCGGCGGATTTCGTCGTCGCGGCCAATCACCGGGTCGAGCTTGCCCGCGCGGGCACGTTCGGTCAGGTCAATGCAATACTTTTTGAGGCTTTCGCGCTGGTCTTCAGCGTCAGCGCTGTTCACGCTCTGGCCACCACGCACGGCATCAATGGCCGCTTCAAGGCTCCTGCGCGTCAGACCATTGGCACGCGCAGTGTCTCCCAGCGCGCCCTTGGATTCGCTCAACGCCAGCAAAAACAACTCGCTGGCAATATATTCGTCCTTGCGCTTGATGGCTTCTTTTTCGGTGGCTTGCAGCAGTTTGCCCAGCTCCGGCCCGCCCTGCACCTGGTCTTGGCCGGTGACCTGCGGCAATTTTCTTACCGCGGTTTCGGCCGCGGTCAACAAGCCCTGCACATTGACCCCGGCGCGTTGCAACAGGGCTTTGGGGCCATCAACCTGCTTGAGCATGGCAGCCAGCACATGCGCTGGCTCGATGTAAGCGTGGTCCTGGCCCAACGCCAAAGACTGGGCGTCAGACAGGGCCTCCTGGAACTTGGTGGTAAATTTGTCGGCACGCATGAGGCACTCCAAAACATTTTGAACTGCCCAATACATGGGGCATGAGGGCTGGCTTTTCAAGCTGCCAGGTGGCGCTGCAGCGGCACATTTGCACGCCTGTCGGACACCCCGATCGGATCCACTTTGAGGGCTACTATCCTTAGGCTGGTCAGCAAGCAGCGCCAAGACCAAGACCCGAATGTGCAAGCGCAAGACGCGGTCTGTCTGAAATCTCTCTGAAAACCCTACTTGACCAGTTGATTGAGCTCAATGATCGGCAGCAGCACCGCCAGCACAATCAACATCACCACCAGCCCCATGGCCACGATCAGGAGCGGCTCCAGCAACGTGGCCAGCTGCATGGCGCGGCGTTGTACCTCGGCGCTGAGCTGGGTGGCAGCGCGTTGCAACATCACCGGCAGTTGGCCAGTTTGCTCACCCAAGCGGGCAAACATGGCCAGCAACGGCGGAAAGCGCTTTTTTTGCGCCAACGCAGCAGCCAGCGGTGCCCCCTCGCGCACCAACACGAGTGCGTCTTGCGCGTCGGCACGCAGGGCACGGTTGGACAGGGTTTGCGCGGCGGCTTGCAGCGCTTTCAGGATCGGCACCCCGGCCCCGGCAAGCATCGCCAAGGTGCTGGCAAAACGCGCCGCGTTGTAGCTGCGTGACAAGCGCCCAAGCAGCGGCAAGTTCAGCCAAGCTGCGTCAAACTTCAAGCGAAAAGCGGCTCCAGACAAGGCCAGACGTGCGCTAACAGCTCCCATAACAAGAGCAAGCAACAGCACCCAGCCGTAGCGGCGCAAAAAGTCGCTGGTAGCGATCATGATCACGGTAAGCAGGGGCAACGCACGCTTGCTGCTGGCAAACACGTGCGCCACTTGCGGTACCACGTAGGTCACCAAAAACAGCACAATCACCACTGCCACCAGCGACACAATGGCTGGGTACAGCGCCGCACCGATCAATTTGGACTTGAGCGCTTGCTGCTCTTGCAGGTCGTCGGCCAAGCGTTCCAGCACCAGCCCCAGGTTGCCGCTTTGCTCGCCTGCGCCAATCACCGCCACAAAAATGTCGGAGAACTCGCGCGGGTGCTGCGCCAGCGCCTTGGCAAATGGCGCGCCACCGTTCACGTCGGCACGCAACGTGGCCACCAGTTCGCGCTCAGGGGCTTTTTCGGCTTCGTCAGACAGGCTGGTCAAGGCGCGCTCCAGCGGCAGGCCTGAGGCCACCAAACCGGCCAATTGGCGCGTCCAGATGGCCAGTGTCGTGGCATTGAAAACGCGCTGGCGCGACGTTGCGTTGGCACCGCTTTGACCGGTCACACCCGCCTGGACGCTGACCGGCTCAACCCTCAGCGGCACCAGCGACTGGCCGCGCAGTTGGGCGCGCGCGCCCCGCGCTGAGTCGGCCTCGATGACGCCCTTGCGGGTGTCACCGGCGCTGCTGATGGCTTCAAACGAATAGACCGGCATGGTACAGGGCGCGCTTTATTGCTTTAGTCCCGCGTCACGCGCAGCAGCTCTTCGCGCGAGGTAATGCCACTGCGCACCAGGCGTTCACCGTCCTCGCGCATCAGCACCATGCCCGCCGCTTGTGCGGCGGCACGGATATCGGCCTCTGACGCACGCTGGTGAATCTGCGCGCGGATGGCGTCGTTGGCCACCAGCAGCTCAAACACGCCGCCGCGCCCGCTGTAGCCGGAGTGGCCGCAACTTTCGCAACCGACGGGGTGATAAGCGTTATTGGGGTCAGAGCCCAAGTTTTGCGGTGCAAAATTGGCATCCGACCCCAATAACGCCGAAGCAGGCTGCTTGCACTGCGGGCACAGCTTGCGCACCAGACGCTGCGCCAGCACGCCCAGCAAGCTGGAGCTAAGCAGAAACGGCTCCACCCCCATGTCGGTCAGGCGCGTGACGGCGCTGGCGGCGTCGTTGGTGTGCAGCGTGGCCAGCACCAGGTGGCCGGTCAGGCTAGCCTGGATGGCGATTTGCGCGGTCTCAAAGTCGCGGATTTCGCCGATCATGATGATGTCAGGGTCTTGTCGCAGGATGGCGCGCAAGGCCTTGGCAAAGTCGAGTTCGATCTTGGGGTTAACCTGCGTCTGGCCCACACCCGGCAGCTCATATTCGATCGGGTCTTCCACCGTCATGATGTTGTTGCGCGCGGCGTCAAGCCGACTCAGTGCCGCGTAGAGCGTGGTGGTCTTGCCCGAACCCGTGGGCCCGGTCACCAGCACAATGCCGTGCGGCTGGGCGATCAGGTGCTCAAATTGTTGTAACACCTCGCCCTGCATTCCCAAAGCCTCCAGGCTCAAACGGCCCTCGGATTTGTCCAGCAGGCGCAGCACCGCGCGCTCGCCGTGGGCGCTAGGGATGGTGCTCACACGCACATCCACCGCGCGTGTGCCAATGCGCAGGCTGATGCGCCCGTCTTGTGGCAGGCGACGCTCGGCAATGTCGAGCTCGGCCATGATTTTCAGGCGACTGATCAGGGCCGCATGGAGCGCGCGGTTGGGCTGAACCACCTCGCGCAGCGTACCGTCCACCCGAAAGCGCACCGACGAATGGCGCTCGTAAGGCTCGATGTGGATGTCGCTGGCGCCGTCGCGCGCGGCTTGCGTCAGCAGGGCGTTGAGCATACGGATGATGGGCGCGTCGTCGGCGGTTTCCAGCAGGTCTTCGATGGCAGGCAGCTCCTGCATCATGCGGCTCAGGTCGGCGTCGCTTTCTACCTCGGTCACTACCGCCGCGGCGCTGGATTCACCCTGCGCGTAGGCGGCACTGATGCGCTGCACCAGGGCATTGGCCGACTGCGCCTGTAGCTGACTTTGCGGGTATTTGCGCAGCACTTCACTGATGGCCGCAGCAGACGACTGCGCGTGCACCAGCAGCGTGAGCTGGTCCGCGTCTTCTTCCAGCAGCAGTTGGTGCGTGCGCGCAAAAGCGTAAGGCAAGGGGTAGCGCATGGCGGGTGTTGCTTATTGCACCGGTTGCATGAGAGGTGCCAAGGGTTTGGGTTCGCCGGGCGCTTGCGCACCGTTGGCATCACTGGCGGCGGCCTTGGACAAAGGCGCCGGCGGCAGCGTGGGCGAGGTGTTGATCGGCACCAGACTGCTGGGCGCTGGCTGGTTGGCCTGCAGCCCGGTGCTCATCAGGTCGTAGCGGTCCAGCGACAGGCGGTTGGCGTCGCGCGCATCACGTACCACCACCGGGCGCAGAAACACCATCAGGTTGGTTTTCTTGCGCGTGCGCGCTTCGCTTTTGAACAGATTGCCAAACAAGGGAACGTCGCCCAAGCCCGGCACTTTTTCGGCGTTGCCAGAGTACTCATCTTGCAGTAAACCGCCCAGCACAACGATGCTGCCGTCGTCCACCAGCACGTTCGATTCAATCGTGCGCTTGTTGGTGGTGGGGCCATTGGCCGCGTTCACGGTGGACGCCAGCACGCTGGAGACCTCTTGGTAAATGGCCAGCTTGACGGTGCCGTTTTCGCTGATCTGCGGCTTGACCTTGAGCGTCAGGCCCACGTCCTTGCGCTCAATGGTCTGAAACGGGTTCACGGTGCCGGTGGTGTTGTTGCCGGTATTGGTGAACTGCCCAGTGACAAACGGCACGTTCTGACCGATGACGATCTTGGCTTCTTCGTTGTCCAGCGTCAGCAGATTGGGCGTGGACAGCACATTGCCGCTGCCGGAATCTTCCAGAAAACGCGCCAGAAACCCCAGCACATACACGCCATTGGTACGCTGTGCCAAGCCTATGTTGACGCCGCGCGTGGGCGCTACAGTGCCCGCAGCCGCACCCGTGGCCAGGTTGATGATGTTTTTGCCGCCGGTGCCAAAGTTGCTGCCCAGCAAGCCGATGACACCGTCGCCGGCGTTGCCCAGTGCGCCTTGCCACTGGATGCCAAACTCCGCCGCTTTGTCCTCGCTCACTTCGGCGATCAGGCTTTCCACAAACACCTGGGCACGGCGCGCGTCTAGCTTGTCAATGACCGCACGCAGCTGACGAAACTGTGGCTCGGGCGCGCTGATGATGAGCGCGTTGGTGGCGGCGTCGGCCTGAATCTGCCCGCCCGTGGCGCTGCCCGCTGCGGCGGCTGCCACGCCTGCTGCGCCAGTGGGCGCTACCGCAGTGGCCGCGTTGCCGATGGCCGCGCGCAGCGTGGTGGCCAGCTTGGTGGCGTCGGCGTTTTTCAGGTACACCACATGGATGTTGCCGCCTGCACCGGCTTGCCCGCTGGCCGTGGGCCGGTCCAGCTTGGCCACCAGGGAGCGCACCAGCGCCAGTTGCGCCTGGTTGGCCGCCCGCACGATGAGTGCGTTGGCGCGTGGCTCGGCCAGCAGCACCGTCTGGTAGCCGGCACCGGTACCTGCGGGCGCAGCAGCCGTGGCCGCACTGCTACCCAGCAGGCGCGACACCAGAGGTGCCAGATCGGTGGCAATGGCGTACTGCAGTGGGATGATGTCGAGGTCGCTGGCGTTGGCCACGTCCATGGCAGCAATGATGCGCCCCAGGCGACGCAGGTTGTCGGCGTAGTCGGTAATCACCAGCGTGTTGTTGCCCGGGTTGGCGTTGATGGTGTTGTTGGGGCTGATCAACGGGCGCAATACCGGCACCAGGTTGTTGGCAGATTCGTGGTTGAGCCGAAAGATCTGGGTGGCGATCTGGCTGCCGCTGGCCACCGCCTGCGCGTCGGGTTCGTCCACGGTGACGACGCCTGTTTGCAGCTTGGCTTCGGCCTCGGGCACCACCTTGTACAGTCCGGCGGATTCCACCAGCGTAAAGCCCTGCAAACGCAGCGCGGCCACAAACTGGGCCATCGCCACAGCCCGGCTGACGGGTTTGTCGGTGATCAGTGTGAGCGTGCCCTTGACACGCGGGTCCACCACCACGTTCTTGCCGGTGATGCTGGCAAAGGTGCGCGCCACCGCTTCAATCTCGGCCCCCTGAAAATTCAGCGTGATCGGTGCGCCGGGCTGTGCAGTGGCCGCCGTCTGCGCCTGTACATTCAATGAAAATACGCCCGCAGCCCCTGCCAATAAAGCGCAAGCAGCTACTGATAAAATAGCATTTTTAATGCTTGAGGTTGCTGTGTGTGTCATGTCGATTCAACCAATCTTGATGATGGAACGCGCGCCGGTGCGCCGCCCGATGATGGCCAGCAGATTGGCCAGAACTTCTTGGGACTGCGGCGCAGCGCTGGCCTCGCCGGCAAAACGCAGACGCCCACTCACCCACTGTCCCTGGCCCGTCAGCTGCAAATCGCCCGCCAGGGTGGACAGCTGCAGCGCGGGTACGTTGCCGCCTTGCACCAAGAGCCGGTAACTGCCCATCGGGCGCAGCGTAGAAAGGCGCGACGACATTTCCAGCGCGTCCAGCTGGGCGCTGCCCGCCATCTGCAGCCGCCCGGCCGACCAGCCGAGCACCAGGGCGCGCGTGCTCAGCAGAAGCTGGCCTTGCGCGGCAATCGTATTCCAGGGCGTACCCAGCCCGGCCAGCAATTGGGCGGGCCACTGCGACTGGCTGTCAGACGCGACCACTTGCACCCCCGTCCAGCGTGGCACCAGTGTCCATTGCCAGGGCTGCTGCAAGCAGCAATCCGCACCCAGGCGCAGCGACAGAGCGGCACCACTGGCCCAGGCTGGGCGCAAGCGCCACTGCACGCGCCCCGGTAGCTCGGCAGCGTCCAGGCTGCCCGTGCCAGCGGCGAGTGCCAGGCGCGCCGAACCGTCCCACAGCGTGCCGCGCGCGTCGTGCAACTGCACCTGCCCAGCGCTGGCCTGTTGTACGCCAGATACCAGCCAGCGCGCCGGTAAAAACAGCAGCAATGCCAGCAACACCCCGAAAGCCGCACCCGCGCTGGCCCAACCCCACGGCGCGCGTGCGCCCTGGCGGGTCACCAAACGGGTAGCAAGGGATACGCTGGCCATCATGCAGTGGTGGGAGCTTTGCCTAGGACGCTGGCAAGGTAAAGACCAGCGTGCCGTCCCACAGCGCGCCATTGCGTTTGAGGTGCGCCTCGGCCGCCACACGGTGTGCGTTCTGGCGGCTGGCCGACAGCGTTTGCGCCAGTGCCTGCGGCGTGACCCCCTGGAAGGTGACGCTCAACCGCTCCCCCTGCGTGCTGACTTTTGCGTCGCTGCCCAGCGCTTGCAGGGCAGCGTCGAGCGCACGCCGCGCGGCAGCAGCGTCGGGCATGGGCAAGGCCTGCAGGGTGCGCGCCTGCGCCTGCAAGGCCAGCATGTGCTGCAACTGGCCATCAAGCTGCCGGTGCTGCGCCGGGGCACTGCGCCACAGCGCCAGGGCCGATGCCAGCGCCAGCCACCACACCAGTGCGGCCCCCAGCACCGCTGCGGCCAACAGCAGGCCGCGCCGCTCGCGCTGCGAGGCGCGTTGCCAATGGCTTTGCATAAACGCGCGTGCGCTCATGGCCTCTCCTGTGCCCGCAACACCCACCGCCCGCCCTGCAGCGCCGCCGCCACACCCTGTGAGCGCAGCGCCGCAGTCAGGCGCTGCTGCGCGTCTGGCGGTATGGGTGGGCCACTCAGACGCAACTCATTTGCTGCGTAATCAATAGCTGTCAGCGCATATCCAACAGGGGCCAGAGCCGAAAAAGACGACAACATGCTTTCAAGGTCGGAAGCGTAGCCTGCGCCCCTGGCACGCTGCAGAGCCGCCACCTCACGCGCCATCTGCAGCGGCGCATCAACCACCACTGGCACGTGGGCGAAGGTGTCAGTCAGCACCGCACGCACCTGCACGCGCTGCGCCTGCAGGAGACCTTTTTCACGCAGCGCCCAGGCGTTCAGCCCGATCAGATTGGTGAGCACCAAAAGCGCCAGCGCCCAGCGCGCAGCGCGCCATTGGGGTGCGCGGGCCAATGGCCCAAGCGCCTGGCGCACAGATGCCCAGCGCGCGCTGCGCTGCGCGTTCGCAAAGTCAAACTGCGCCAGATCCCAGGGCTGTAACGCCGCCTGCAACAGACGCTCGCCCCGCTGCTGCAAAGTCACTGAGCGGCCCAGGCATTGCTCAGCCACAGCCGCCACGGCGGGCTCAACCAGCACCGGGGTGTGCACAGGCAGCAAACTCACCATGCCCGCCGACAAAGGGCCTTGCAACACGCCAGCCTGATCCGGGTCTGTCGCGGTCAGCCCCGCCACCCAGGGTTGCTCGGCGCTGCCAGTCACCTCGATGGCCTGCGCCAGCGCCTGTGGCGAGCTCTCGGGCACGATACGCGCCACGCTCAGGCCCGCCTGCGCCAGTACGCCCAAAGCGTCCTGCAGCCAGGTGCGGTCGCAAGCGGCCACCCAAACCGGGCTACCCACCTGGGGTTGGGGTTGCAGCGCCAGATGCAACTGCGCTGGATCGTCGAGCAACTGGTCTTCCAGCAGGCCGTCCAGAATGGCGCGTAGCCGCGCCGGGTTGCGCTGGCCCAGAACAGCACGCGGCAAGCTGCCTGGCGGCAACACCACGCGATGCCACGACAAAGCCTGCAGCGGCACCAGCGCCACCACTTCGGTCTGGCGATCGCCGCGCGGCAGCAAAGCCGCCGGGGCTGCGGTACAGCTTGCGACCGACACGCCATCAGCGCTTTGCACGCAGTCAAGCAGGCCCGCCGCGTTGGCGGGCTCCAGGGGTAAGGCAAGGATAAGTAGCGGCATAACAATTCAGCAGATCATTGTAGGGTTGGCACTGCGCTTTGCAGCACCTCGCGCTGGCGGCTCAGGATGCGCACGAGCAGTCCGTCACGCTGCAACAACGACACCTCTTGCAGCGTGGCACCCCCCAAGCGCAATTGACCGCTCACGCCAAAGAACCGTGACGTCACCGCGTGCGCTGTGGTGTCGAAGTGGATCGAGGCGTTGTTCACCAAGCGGTCTGCGTCAGCCAGCGACTTCATGTACTGCCGGGTGCGCGCCTGCACCAGCGAGCGGGCCTGGGCCAAATCCATGCCGGACACCGTGGCCAGCAACACCTCAGCCGGGGCGGTGTTGAGGTTGACGCTGGTGCGCGCTGGCAGCAAAGTGATGTAGGGTTGCAACGCCTGCAGCGTGCGGGGTGACAAGCCCAGCCAGACCAGGTCCGCCACACGTTGTGGCCGCAGCGGTCGGCCTGGCGCTTGGCCGCGCTCAGGCGCAGTAACACGCTGTGACTGTCGCAACGCCAGCGTGAAAGCGGCCAGTTCGTCCGGCGGCAGGTTCAGATGCTCAAACAAGCGCTGCCAGGCCAGCACGCTGGGTTCGTGCAATTGCTGGCCATCGATCAGATTGGTGACATTCAGGCGTGCCTGCATATCCTGGATGCGGCCCGACAAGAAGGTCTGTTCGGCAGCGTCGTCGTCCACGTTGGCTTGACCGCGTTCAGCCGCCAGAAAGGTCGAGAGCCGCGCGGGCTCCAGCGGCACCGCCCACGGCTCGGCCAAATGATCGGCCCCGCCCTGGCGCGCGTCTTCACGCAGGATCAGGCGCGCCCAGTCCAGCGCGCCGGTGAGCACCCAGGCCGCTTGCACACGCGTGCGCTGCGCTGATTCGACTTCCACGCCGCGCCACTGCTGCCACAGCATGCCAGAGGCCAGCGTGGCCACCAACACCACCATCAGCATGGCGGTCAACAGGGCAGCACCACGCTGGCGAGCCCGGGACAGGGTGGGCTGCGAGCGCATCATTTGCCCCCCGTGATCAAGGGGCTGACCCAGTCACGCGTGAGCGTGCCTCTGAGCGCCTGGTTATCTGCCAGCGTGAGCACCAGCCGCACGCCGTCGGGCAGCGGTACCACAGGTTTGGGCAGCACGCCAGCCGGGGCTGGCGCGGTCTGGCTGTTGGCACTGGACAGGGGGTTGCTCCAGGCGTTGTCACGGTAATAAAAAATCTGCCACGCGTCCAGCGCCACGGTGCGCACCTCACGCAGGCGGTCAGCGTCGCTGGGGGTCTGCACCCACAACGCGGCTTGTTGCCAGGCTTGTTCCAGCGCGTCGCGCGTGTTCAAGGGCGGGGACTGCCAGCGCAGCCAGTGGCCAAGCGCGCCGTTGCTGCGCCGCGCCCAGGCCACCACCACCAGCCCGTCGTCGGGCTGCGCGGCACTGCGGCGCAGCAGGCGCAGCGTGCGGCCATCCCAGTCCAGACCGGGCAGATCGCCCTGCTGTGTTACAGCGTCCAGGTCGGCACCCCACTGTGCCAGCGTGGCCTGCAGGGCGAGCAGATCGTCCGAGCGCTGCTGCAGGCGCACCGAGGTCCGGCTCACACCGTCCAGGGTACGCCAGCCCATGACGGCCATCAGCGCCATCAGGCTGATCGCCACCAGCAGTTCGATCAGCGTGAAACCGCGCGCGCGCAGGGCCATCAGAATCGCCCCACCACGGTGGTCAGACGCCAAAGCGGCGTTTCGGCGTCAAGCACCTGCGCATCAACCCGCCTGAAGTTGGGGTTGGGCGTGGGCCGCACCGTGAGCACCAGGTTCAGACTGCGCCCGACCTGCACGCACTCGGTACGGTTATCGCCCACCCCCGGCAGCTGGCGCGCCAACCGCACACCCACCAGCGCGTTTTCTGCACACAGCTGCGCCAGCAACATGTCGGACTGGCGCTGGGCATAGCGTGTGAGCGCACCCGCAGCCTGCAACCCTGCAGTGAGCGCAAGGGCCACAATGGCCAGCGCCACCAGCACTTCGATCAGCGTGAAGCCGCGCCGACGCATCAGGGTGCCTTGTCCTGCACGGCAAACGGGCGTAAACCGTCGGTGGCCAGCCGCACAGTACGCGCGGGTTGCGCGGCGCAATACAGCACCACGGTCTGCGCAGCGATGATGGCGTCGGGCCCCAGAGTGAGTGCTTGCGCCGCATTGGCTTGAGGCGGCTCGACCCGCGCGCGCGTGTCGGCATCGAGCCAAAGGCGCGCCGCTGGCCCCTGGGGGGAACCCCAATCGGGATCAAAGCGAAACCCCTGTGCATCAGCGTACCAGCGCACCGGCACACCGCGCACCTGCGACTGCGCGCGCGCGCCCTCCAGCAGGGCGGCCAGGCGCTGCGCGTCTTGCTCCAGCCGCACCTGACCATCGTCGCGCAGGGACAAGGCCACACCGGCGCTTGCGATGGCCACAATGGCCAGCACCACCAGCAATTCCAGCAGGGTAAAACCGGCAGCGCGCAACACGGCCTTTGGGGTGCCGGGGCGTGCCAGGGTGTTCACGCCAATGCAAATGGACTCACGGCTGCCAGCTGCCCAGGTCGGCGTCGTTGCCTTCGCCGCCGGACTTGCCGTCGGCACCGTAAGACATCACATCCACCTCACCGCGGATGCCCGGGTTGAGCAACACATAGGGCGTACCCCAGGGGTCGTTGGGCAACTGGTCGATGTAGTTTTTCCAGTTGTTGGGCACCGGTGAAGTGGTTGGCTTGGTGACCAGCGCGCGCAAACCCTGGTCGGCGGTGGGGTAGCGCTGGTTGTCGAGCTTGTAGAGCTTGAGCGCCTGCATCAGGTTGGCAATATCGGTCTTGGCCGCCGTGACGCGCGCGTCATCCGCCCGGCCCAGCACATTGGGCACGATGAGTGCGGCCAGCACGCCAATGATGAGCAGCACCACCATGAGTTCGATCAGGGTGAAGCCTCGATGGGAATAGCGCCGGGAACTGGAAAATTTTGCATTCATAGTGGGTTTATAGCCGACGGCGAGCCAAGCGTCGCAGAGTGAACCCGCAGTTTAGCTAGAAATCTGCCCGCAGGCCGACCGTAAACAAGCTGTACTTGCTGCCAAAGCGATCCGCCGTACTGCTGTTGTAGGTGACCGCAATGTCGTTGAAAAAAAGGGCGCTGGTAAGCTGCCCACGGCCATACACGCTCAGGTGCGGGCTCACGCGATAGGTGGCCTTGCAGCGTTTGCTTCAATGTAGTTTTGTTGTTCCGCGTTTGCGTAGCGTGGGCTCATTGCCGATAGCACGGGCAGCAACGCGGCACTGGAGCAGCGGATGGCGCGCATCGAAAAGAAGCATATCGACGCAAAAAAGACGCTTGCTGCCAGCGTCGCTGCCCGAAATCTGCCTGTGGCTACTGAATCTTGCGGATATTGAAGCCGACCGTGCCGTTGCCAAGCGGGCTGTTACCCTGCTCGGCGACATAAAGCGCACGGCCGTCGGTAACGATGCCCGCCGGATAGACAAACCTGGCGGCTGTGCCGGTGCCGTTGGTGATGCCCGGTGTGCCCGCCGAACCCGCCACCGAGGAAACCACTCCGGTTGTCATGTCGATACGGCGAATGACGTGGTTGCTGGTATCGGCCACATAAAGGGACGTGCCGTCGCTGGTGATCGCACCGGGCGAGCAGAACGTGGCACTGGTAGCCGCGCCGTCAGCCAGCGCCTTGCACCCGAATGCTGTCATTCCGCTGCCGGCGAACAAGACGGGTGTGGCTGTGCCGCTCAAAGGAATTTTCGTCACGTTCATGCCAATGGCGTCGGTCGTCACATACAGATGAGTACCGTCCGTAGTGACGCCGATGGGGGCACCGACGGTGGCAAAGGTGCTGACAGCGCCCGTGCTGATAACGATTTTGCGGATCAGGTTATTGCCCTTGTCGGCCACATAAAGGTAAGTGCCGTCGGTCGTGATGCCCTGGGGGTTTTTGAACTTGGCTGCCGCGCCTACGCCATCGGCAAGCCCCCCGCGTTGAGCCGGGGTGCCCGCCAGGGTAGTCACGGCTGCGGAGGCCAGGTTGATCTGGCGCACAGTGTTATTGCCGTTATCGACCACAAACAAATCTGTGCTGGTTGCGGTTACGCCCGCCGGGCCGCTGAAGCGGGCGCTGGTACCGATGCCGTCCATGCTGCCGCCCTGGGTATTCAAGTCGCCAGCGAAGGTGGTCACTTCGCCCGTGGCAATCACGATTTTGCGAATCTGTTGCAACGTGTTGTCGGCGACATACAAGTTTGTGCCGTCGGTGGTGATGCCCGATGGTCGCCCGAATTTGGCGGCCGTGCCAGTGCCATTGGCAAAGCCCGAGGTGCCGGCACCGGCCAGTGTGGTTACCACGCCCAGCGAGCTGGGCAGTGGCGTGCCCTGAATAGCGCCGCCCATGAGGTTGCCGCTGCCGCCGGGCGCAGCAGCGGGCAGGTTGACCCAGAAGCCGCGACCGTTATCCAGTGTCAGGTTGGCAAAATCGAGATAGCCCTTGCCGCTGACATAGCTGGCCAGCGTGCCATTGCCGTCCAAGGACGGGGCGTAGAAATACCAGTGCGAGCTGGCACTGTCCCAGGCCCATAGGCTGGTGAGATTTTCCGGTGTGCCGACGGTGGCTGCGCTCAAGAGACGGTTAAAGGCAGGTGCCGTGACAGCGTCCCCGGTGGCGACAAGGTTCCAGCCAGTGGCGAGCGCGGATTTTGCAAGTGCCACGCCAGCACCGCTTTGCACCATCGCGGCGGGCTGGCTTCGCGCGTTGACCCAAAAGCCTTCGCCACCAGCGACCTGGCTCAGCACCGAATAACCTTTGCTTGCCGCATAACTGGCCAGCGCCGTAGCATCCATTGAAGGGCTGAAGAATGCCCACTTGGCGCTTTTGGCGTCCCACTTCCAAACCGAAACATACTTGGTGGGATCAGCAAAGGTGGTGCCCACTTCAATCGGCGTCGTGGTGCTGGCACCCAAGAGGTTCCAGCCGTTGGCCAGTGACTGACTGAAGTTCAAGTTCGCAGCCGCGGCGAAAACAGGGGCAAGTCCCACGCAGGACAAGGCAAAGAGCATGGTGCGTCTTGCGCGCTGGGAGGGTGCCAGACATATCTTGAGCATGACAACGAACCTCGATGAGATGACAAAATAGGAGCGCATGCTAGCAAAAAAAAACATCCCATCAATGCCCTTGGTATTGATATGGTCAAAGGCGCTATCGGCGACCCCGGTATTGCGGTTTGTCAATGCATCAGGAGCCTGTCGGGCGATCAGTCGTCATCGCCTGCGAGCACGCGCCGGATGACGTCACCGCCAAAGCCTCGGGTACCCAAAAAACGCCACTGGCGAGCGCGCTCCTTGGTATCAGCCGGGGGGGTGCCAAATTTCTTGCGCCAGATTTCCTGGGCGCGCTCTTGTTCAGTCTGGCGCAATTGCCCGATGGCGTCATCCACAGCGTCTGCGGCGAGCCCTTTGTCGAACAGTTCCTGGCGAATGCGCGAGACAGCAAATTTGCCTGCGCGCCGGTGTAACACCGACGCAATCACCCGTTCTTGGCTGATGAAGCCCTTGGCCTGCAGATCGTCCAGCACGGCCGCCAACTCACCAGGACGCTCTTCAAAACGCGCCAGCTTGCGCTCCAGCTCGCGCCGGGAATGCTCACGCATGCTTTGCAGCTTGAGTGCGCGCCCGGTCAGCGATGGAGCTGAAAACGCCACAGTGGCCCGCAATTGCTATTTAATATGAAGCTTTTAGCCGTTTTACTGATTGGGCTAGGATGCTTTTTTGCTGCTATTTTTTGCGGCAGGTTCGGTGCCGTCTTCACCGCCCAAAAGCGGAATGCCCAGGTTGGCTCGCACCTTGTTTTCAATTTCGCGTGAAAGTTCGGGGTTCTCGCGCAGAAACTCGCGTGCGTTGTCGCGGCCCTGGCCGATTTTTTCGCCGTTGTAGGCATACCAGGCACCGGATTTTTCCAGAATGTTGGCGTTGACGCCCATGTCGATGATCTCGCCCTCACGGCTGATGCCTTGGCCAAACAGGATGTCGAACTCGGCTGTCTTGAACGGGGGCGACACCTTGTTTTTGACCACTTTCACCTTGGTTTCATTGCCAATGGACTCGTCGCCCTTCTTGATGGTGCCAATGCGGCGAATGTCCAGCCGCACGGACGCATAAAACTTGAGCGCATTGCCGCCGGTGGTGGTTTCGGGGCTGCCGAACATGACGCCGATCTTCATGCGAATCTGGTTGATGAAGATCACCAGGCAGTTGGTCTTTTTGATGTGCGCGGTGAGTTTGCGCAGCGCCTGGCTCATCAGTCGCGCTTGCAGGCCCGGCAGGCTGTCGCCCATTTCGCCTTCAAGCTCGGCCTTGGGCGTGAGTGCGGCCACCGAGTCCACCACGATCAGATCGACCGCGCCCGAGCGCACCAGGCTATCGACAATTTCCAGCGCCTGCTCGCCGGTATCGGGCTGGCTGATCAGCAGGTCTTGCAGCTTGACGCCCAGGTTTTGCGCGTATTGAATGTCCAGCGCGTGCTCGGCGTCAACAAAAGCGCACTGCCCGCCCAGCTTTTGCATCTCGGCAATAACTTGCAACGTCAGCGTGGTCTTGCCGCTGGACTCTGGGCCGTAGATTTCGACCACCCGGCCGCGCGGCAGACCGCCCACGCCCAGCGCAATGTCCAGCCCCAGCGAGCCGGTGGAAACCACTTGAATGTCTTCAATGACTTCGCCTTCACCCAGGCGCATGATGGTGCCCTTGCCGAATTGCTTTTCGATTTGTGCCAACGCCACTTGCAATGCCCGGGCTTTCTCGGCGTTGATGGGGGTAGCGGTTTTGACGGGTGCATCCATGGTGGCTCTCCTGAAAAAAGAGGGATTGAAAGGTTGATCTGGCGTCTTCTGTTTTTAACAACAGACTGGATGTGTGAACAGTAGTTTAGATCGTCATTTGACGTTTTAAAACAAATTATTAGTCAATTTGGTTTACTATTAGCGAATGGGTACCGTTGCTTCTGTTCCCCTGTGGCGTCGGTCACACTTGGGGCATTGGCTGACGCAGGCGGCGCAGCGTTTTGACCAACGCGTGCTGGCGCTGATGGCCTCCAACGACCGCATGCCGCTGGCGCTGTCCCACCTGTGCGCGCGCGGCAGCCTGACGGCGGCGCACATTCACATCACGCGCCATCTGGCGGCCGATGGCATGCGCCTGACCGAGCTGGCCCAGCGCGCCGGTATCAGCAAACAAGCCATGGGCAAGCTGGTGGACCAGTGCGAAGCATGGGCACTGGTACAACGCCAGCCTGATCCGCATGATGCGCGGGCGCGCCTTGTGGTCTTTACCGACATTGGCCGCGCGTGGCTTGGGGCGTATGAAGAGGCGGTGCGTCAGACCGAGGCCGAACTGCGCGACGCGGTTGGCACCGAAGTGGCCGCAGTGATTGCGATCGGGCTGGAGGCGTATGCCGCCTAAAATGAATTCAAACCCCCACAGGAGACATCATGCGGATATTGATCGCTGAAGATGACCAGGTTCTGGCCGACGGCCTGTTGCGTACCCTGCGCAGTTCGGGTGCGGCGGTGGATCATGTGGCCAGTGGCACCGAGGCCGACGCCGCGCTCATGACCAATACCGAATTCGATTTATTGATCCTGGACCTGGGTCTGCCCAAAATGCACGGACTGGAGGTGCTCAAGAAGCTGCGTGCGCGCGGATCGTCGTTGCCCGTTTTGATTTTGACTGCGGCAGACAGCGTGGAAGAACGCGTCAAGGGACTCGATTACGGTGCCGACGACTACATGGCCAAGCCGTTCAGTTTGCAAGAGCTGCAGGCGCGGGTGCGCGCCTTGAGTCGCCGTGGCATGGGCGCGGCCAGCAGCACCATCAAACACGGCCCCTTGATGTACGACCAGGGCGGACGCGTGGCCACCATCGACGGCGTCATGGTGGAGCTCTCCGCGCGTGAGCTGGGGCTGCTTGAGGTATTGTTGCAACGTGCTGGTCGTCTGGTCAGCAAGGACCAACTGGTGGAACGATTGTGTGAGTGGGGCGAAGAAGTCAGCAACAACGCCATCGAGGTCTACATCCACCGCCTGCGCAAGAAGATCGAAAAAGGCCCGATCCGCATCGCGACCGTGCGCGGGTTGGGCTATTGCCTGGAAAAAATCCCAAGCTGACCTATTGCGTTCAGGGTTGTGAACATCTTTCAACGCGAACAGCGTTCTCTGTTTGGCGAAATCCTGGACTGGATGCTCACGCCATTGTTGTTGCTGTGGCCGGTCAGTCTGGTGCTGACTTGGCTGGTGGCGCAAAGCATTGCCGGCAAACCGTTTGATCGCGCGCTGGAATACAACGTGCGCGCCATGGCGCAGCTCATCACGGTGCGCCACAGTAAGGCTTACTTTGTTCTGCCACGGCCCGCGCGGGAACTGTTGCGCGCTGACGACTCGGACACGGTCTATTACCAGGTGCTGGGCCCGAAGGGGGAGCTTCTGAGCGGCGAGCGCTTGCTTGCACCCCCACCAGGCAGGGCGAAAGTCGTGCCCGACGAGGTGCATATCCGCGACGACGTGGTCAAGGGCTTTGACGTCAAAGTGGCCTACACCTGGGTGCTGCTGCCAGGCGTGGGCGAGCGGCCCGCGCTGGTGCAGGTGGCCGAAACGCTCGAAAAACGTTCCGTGCTGGCAACCGAAATTGTCAAGGGTGTGATGCTGCCGCAATTTGTCATTTTGCCGCTGGCGGTGCTGCTGGTCTGGTTGGCATTGGTGCAGGCGATCAAACCCCTGCACCAGCTGGAGGACCGTATCCGCGCGCGCAAACCCGACGACCTGAGCCCCATCGACGCGCAAGCGGTGCCGCTGGAGGTGGCACCGCTGGTTGATTCTGTCAACGACTTGTTGCTGCGCCTGACCGAGTCCATTGCGACCCAAAAGCGTTTTTTGGCCGACGCTGCGCACCAGCTCAAGACGCCGCTGGCTGGCTTGCGCATGCAGGCTGACCTGGCGCAGCTCGAAGGTGCCAGCGCTGAAGACCTGAAGCAGTCGTTGCGCCAGATTGGACGTGCCAGCGTGCGCGCCACACACAGCGTAAACCAGTTGCTGGCGCTGGCACGGGCCGAGAGCAGCGGTTCGGCCATACAGCGCAGCGTGTGTGATCTGGCTGATCTGTGCATGTCGGTGGTACGCGACTGCGTGCCGCGCGCACTGGACAAGCACGTTGACCTGGGCTATGAGGGCACGCAGCCGGGTACACCGGGTTGCACCGTGCTGGGCAACGCCACCTTGCTCAAGGAAATGGTGCGCAACCTGGTTGACAACGCCATCAACTACACGCCATCAAGCATCGACCATCCTGGCGTCATCACCGCACGGGTATTGACCGACCCGTTTGGGCGCACGCTGGTATTGCTGGTGGAAGACAACGGCCCGGGTGTACCGGAATCCGAACGTGAACTGATTTTTCAGCCGTTCTACCGCGCACTGGGTACCGAAGCAGACGGCTCGGGGCTGGGCTTGCCAATCGTGCTGGAGATTGCGCAACAGCACAGTGCCAGCATCAGCATGGAAGACACCCATGCCGGGCAGAATCCGCCAGGCGCACGCTTTGTCGTGCGTTTTACCGCCACCGCGCAAGAGCCATCGGATACCTGATCAGCGCTCGTTCCGGGGTGCGCAGGGGGTCAGCTTCAGCGATTCAAGCGCCGCGCTGAGTGCCCGCACCGAGTCCTGAGCCGGATCAGCCGCCTTGAGCTGCAGGCGATAGGTGGGTGATGCGTCCTGCACCTGCACCAGCCGCGCAGTGCGCACACCGCGCTGCGACATGGCTGCCAAGGCGACACCGGCCGCCTTTTGGGTGGGGAAGACACCCAATGAAAAACCGGGTTCCAGCTCGGCGACCTCCACTGCATCGAATGCCACTTTGAGCTTGATCAGTTGCGTCCGCTTTTTGGCTTGTTCGGCCTTGTTGGCAAACTTGCCCATGTACAGCATCCAGCGCGACGGTGGCAAACGTTCTTCAAGCTGCCAGGCGTCGGGCTCGAACTGGCTCTGCAGTACGGGTCGTAAAACGTTTGCCTGCACGGCCTCCAGCGGGTTGCTTTGCAGGCAGGTGCGCACGGGGAGGCTTGCCAAGGCCTCGGGCGCACTGGACAGTTGGATCGGGTGCGCAGGTGCAGACACAGCGCCAAGGGCACCGGTAGCCGCCGACTGCGGCAACACCGTCAGCGCTTGTGGGTTGATTTGTTGCGCCAGGCGTTCGGGTTCGCGCTGTTGCACCGGTGCCCAGCCGTAGGCGCGCAGCCAGCCTTCGCTCCAGGCAAAGTAGCCCATATTAAGCAGCATCAACAGCAAAACGATCAGTCGCAGCACGGTGGTAGCGTTTCAGGCGTGAGGTGCCATAGGCGCTTGCAGTTTGCGCACGCTGACCTCCGCGCTGGTGATGCGTTGCAGGCCGGAGCTGGTTGCCACCAGCAGGGCACCGTCGGTGTCCACGCCCTGCGCCAGCCCTTGCGTGCCGTCGCTCAGGATGACGTTCACCTGCGCCAGCGCGTCACGCGCATTGAAGGCGCGTTGCAACGGCGCAAAGCCGCGTTGCTCAAACTGCTGCAAAGCTGCAACCAGCGGCGCTGCCACGCGCTGCAGCGTCTTCGCTGCGGTGATGCCAGGCAACAGCTCGGTCAATGCGGCGGGTGCGGTGTGCAGGCCCTCGGCCGTCGGACACTTGATGTTGATGCCCACGCCGATCACCACATAGCGCTGTGTCCCACCCGCATGCCCACCCCAGTTGAGCGTTTCCACCAGCACACCCGCAAGCTTGCGGTCGCGCCACCACAAATCGTTGGGCCATTTCAGGCGAATGTCGGGGTGCAGACTTTGCGCCAGACTCAAGCCCACTGCCAGCGACAAGCCAGACCAGTCAGCGGGGGCCAGCGCCAACCCCAACGAAAACATCAGGCTACCGGGGGCACCCGACACATCCCGGCTGTCTTTCCAGATGCGCCCCAAGCGGCCACGCCCGCCGCTTTGGTGCTCGGCCACCAACAGCACCGGATCGGTTCGGCCGGCACGCGCGCGGCGCATCAACTCGGCGTTAGTGGAGTCGATGTCAGCCACTGCCTCAACGCGGCACCCGGCCAACAGCGGCTCCAGCGCGCGTTGCAGGTCGTCGCAGGGCCAGGCCGTGGGGCTCATCGCGCAGGCCACTTCAGGCGCGTTTGCGCTTGGGCGCCAGCAACGTGCCGCGGCAGCTGGCAGCACCGCACCAGCAGGGGTACTCTGCCTTGAGCTTGGAGGTATAGCGCTCGTCGATGATCAGACCATAGTCGTAATGCAGCTCCTCACCAGGCGCAATGTCGCGCAGCGCCTTGATGAAGATGCGGCCGTCACGCTCTTCGGCCTCGCAATTGCCGTCGCACGAATGGTTGATCCAGCGTGACGAGTTGCCACCGTGGAGCGCGTCGATGACGCGCTGCTCATCGACATGAAAGTAAAACGTGTGGTTGGGGTCTTGGGGGTCGTGCGGATGACGCGCCTGCGCCTCTTTCCAGGAGATCACCTCGCCCACATATTCAATAATGGTCTGGCCAGCCGCAATCGCCTGCACGGCAAAGACACCTTTGCCATGGATGCCCGAGCGGCGTACCTGGATGCGACGGGTTTTTGGGGTGGATGTTTTGGACACGGTAAAAATTTGGTATCGTGAACCCGTATGGGTGCGCGCGTGTGTGCGCCCGCGAGGGAAAAGGATTGTAGTCAGATGAATTCCACCGTAGCTTCCAAAACATTGGTCATCGCCGAAAAACCCTCCGTGGCGCAGGACATTGTGCGAGCACTCACGTCGGTATCAGGCAAATTTGAAAAGCACGACGAGCATTTTGAGAACGACACCCATGTCGTCACCAGTGCAGTGGGCCACCTAGTGGAAATTGAAGCGCCCGAGCAATACGACGTGAAACGCGGCAAGTGGAGCTTTGCCCACCTGCCCGTGATCCCGCCGCACTTTGACTTGAAACCCGTGGACAAAACCAGGACGCGGCTGAACGCGGTGGTACGGCTGGCCAAGCGCAAGGACGTGCGCCAACTGGTCAACGCCTGCGACGCCGGGCGCGAGGGCGAGCTGATCTTTCGCCTCATCGAGCAATACGCTTTCGGCGCTGAAGACGCCGCGTCATCCCGTGCCAAGGCCGGTCGCAAACCCGTGCAGCGCCTGTGGTTGCAGTCAATGACGCCGCAGGCCATCCGCGACGGCTTTGCCCATTTGCGCAGCGACGCGCAGATGCAGCCGCTGGCCGATGCCGCGCGCTGCCGCTCCGAGGCCGACTGGCTGGTGGGCATCAACGGCACGCGCGCCATGACCGCGTTCAACTCGCGCGACGGCGGCTTCTTTTTGACCACCGTGGGCCGGGTGCAAACCCCTACCTTGAGCGTGGTGGTGGAGCGCGAAGAACAGATTCGCGCCTTTGTCAGTCGCGACTACTGGGAGATTCACGCCACCTTTGCCGCGCAGGCGGGGCAGTATCCCGGCAAATGGTTTGACCCGGCGTTCAAGAAAGACACCGACGACGCCGAAAAAAAAGCCGACCGCCTGTGGAGCCAGCGCCAAGCGCAGGCGATTGCCGACGCGGTGCGGGGACAGCCCGCCACCGTTACCGAAGAAAGCAAGCCGACCACGCAAGCCAGCCCCTTGCTGTTTGACCTGACCAGCTTGCAGCGCGAGGCCAACGGCAAGTTCGGCTTCTCGGCCAAGACCACGTTGGCGCTGGCGCAAAGCCTGTACGAACGCCACAAGGCCTTGACGTATCCGCGTACCGACGCGCGCGCGTTGCCGGAAGACTACGTGCCGGTGGTCAAGCAGACCTTTGAGATGCTGGCCGACTCCGGCCTCAAGCACCTGGCCCCGCACGCGCGCGCGGCGCTGAACAACGGCTACATCCGGCCCAGCAAACGCATCTTCGACAACAGCAAGATCAGCGACCACTTTGCCATCATCCCCACGCTGCAAGCGCCAAGTGGGCTATCCGATGCAGAGCAAAAACTGTACGACCTGGTGGCGCGCCGCTTTCTGGCGGTGTTCTTTCCCAGCGCTGAGTACCAGGTCACCACGCGCATCAGCAAAGTGCAGCAGCACAGTTTTAAAACTGAGGGCAAGGTGCTGGTCAAACCCGGTTGGCTGGCCATTTACGGCAAGGAAGCCGCCGACGAAGTGGCGGACGCCAAAGACGGTGACAAAGGCCAGAACCTGGTGCCGGTGCAGCCGGGCGAACACCCCAACGCGGCCCAAACCGAGGCGCGTGGCCTGAAAACACGCCCGCCCGCGCGCTACACCGAAGCCACGCTGCTGGGCGCCATGGAAGGCGCGGGCAAGCTGGTGGAAGACGATGATTTGCGTGAAGCCATGCAAGAAAAAGGCTTGGGCACACCCGCCACCCGTGCCAGCATTATTGAAGGCTTGCTGGCCGAAAAATACATGCATCGCGAAGGCCGCGAGCTGATCCCCACCGCCAAGGCGTTCCAGCTGATGACGCTGCTGCGCGGGCTGGACGTGCAGGAACTCTCGCGCGCCGACCTCACTGGCGAATGGGAATACAAGCTCAACCAGATGGAGCACGGCAAACTCAGCCGCAGTGCCTTCATGGCCGAGATTGCCGCCATGACCGAGCGCATGGTCAAAAAAGCCAAGGAATACGACCACGACACCGTGCCCGGCAACTACGCCACGCTGCACACGCCCTGCCCCAATTGCGGCGGCGTGGTCAAAGAAAACTACCGCCGCTACGCCTGCACCGGTGCCGACGGTCAGGGTGACGGCTGCGGCTTTTCGTTTGGCAAGACACCGGCCGGGCGCACCTTTGAGCTGGAAGAAGTGGAGCAGTTCTTGCGCGACAAACACATCGGCCCGCTGGATGGCTTCCGCTCCAAGGCCGGTTGGCCCTTCACCGCCGAGATGGTCATCAAGTTTGACGACGAGGCCAAGAACTACAAGCTGGAATTTGACTTTGGCGACGACAAAAAGGGCGAAGAAACTGGCGAGCTGATGGACTTTTCCGCACAAGAGCCGCTGGGCGCCTGTCCCAAGTGCGGTGGCCGGGTGGTGGAACACGGCAAGAACTACGTGTGCGAAAAATCCGTTCCCACGCTGGCGCAGGCCACACCCAGTTGCGACTTCAAGACCGGGCAGATCATCCTGCAGCAGCCCGTCGAGCGCGCCCAGATGGTCAAGCTGCTGGCTACCGGCAAGACCGACTTGCTGGACAAGTTTGTCAGCATGCGCACACGCCGCCCCTTCAAGGCCATGCTGGCTTGGGACGCCGCCGCCGGCAAGGTCAACTTTGAGTTTGCGCCCAGCAAGTTCCCTCCGCGCAAAAGCGCTGGCGCAGCGCTGACCAAAGCTGCGGTTGCTACATTTAAAGGAGCTGCTAGCGCAGACGTTCAAAGGGCTGGAGGCCAAAAAGCCTTAAAGACTGCGACCAAGAAAGCAGCCATCGCCAAAGCCCCGCGCAAGACCGCCGCAGCGGGCGCGGGTGCCACGCCCAGCGCGGCGTTGGCCGCAGTGATTGGTGCCGAGGCGGTGTCGCGCCCCCAAGCCATCAAAAAACTGTGGGAGTACATCAAGACCCACAACCTGCAAGACCCCAAGGACAAACGCACCATCGTTGCGGACGACAAGTTGCGTGCGGTGCTGGGACAGCCCACCGTAGGGATGTTTGCTTTGGCCGGGATTGTGGGTACACATCTGGGCTGAGTCACCGCTCCAGCCAGCGGCAAATCGGCTCCCATTGCGCCAGATCACGCGCGACGCGCTCAGGGGCCAGGTCAAACACAGTCAGTCCGTGCGCGGCCAGTTGCACATAGTTTTGCGTGTCGCGCAGCGTGCCCAGCACGGGCAGGCCGGTGCTGGCCACAAAAGTGCGTAGCTGTTCGGCCGCGCGTGTGCGCTCATCGACACGCATGGCCACAATGCCCACCTGCTTCTTGTCGGTCTTGACGCGCCCGACCAACTCGTCCAGAAAGTCCCGCGTCGCAAAAATATCAAACACGCTGGGTTGCAGCGGCATCACCACCTTGTGCGCCAACCTGAGCACGTCTTTCAAGCGCTTGCCGTGCAGCCCGGCAGGGGTGTCAATCACCGCGTGCGTGGTGCCCTTGGGGGGCTTGGCCATCTGGTCGTCGCCGACGTCCCAGCTGGCAATGGCGCATGCCGTGGCTGGGCGCAATGACAACCACAGTCGGCTGGACTGCTGGCGGTCGGCATCGCCCAGCATCACGCGTCGGCCCTGATTGGCAAAGTAGCCTGCAATGTGGCTGGACAACGTGGACTTGCCCACGCCTCCCTTGGGGTTGGCAACAACAATGACTGGCATGTATGAAACCTCCGGCAAAGCAACACCCGCCATGTTATCCACAAGTGCACAGAAGGGAAATCCTCTTGACGCCGGCTGTGCAAAAAGACCCCATGCTGCTGGCGCAGGTGGTCCTGATTGGCGAGCGTTCGGGCCGATGGCGGGTTCAATCCGATGACGGGCAGGTGCCGTCGATGTAAAGCCAGCGCCCACAGCAGACACCGTAGCTTTGGCCGCTGCCGCAGGGACAGAGTGCATCGGCACGCAGGTTGGACTTGCTCAGATTCATGACCCGGATTGTCCACGAGCCCTGTCGTTGCCCATTCCAAGGCACAGCGACATCTGAAACACTCAAGCTTGGTACAAGAAATGCCGATAACCCGCTCAGGCCTGTTCACATGTCGAGCGTGGCTTGCCAACACACATGAGTCCCATCCACTGCAAGATCATTTCACTCTCTTCGATACCTGCCAATGGGTGGTATCGGTGGTTGGTGTTTGGCAGACATCCGCAACATCTCCGGGTCAGTATGCTCGTCGCAGTACTGGTGCCGTGGTACGCATATGCCAATGCGGCCGAGCCTGCGGTGGCCCACGCGCCAGTTGCTGCAACCAAAGCCAGTGCCGTCGCCAAACCGACCTCAAAGGCAGCCGCAGCCAACACGTCCACGAGCGAAAGTGCTGAACCTCTGATTGACATTAAAAAAGCACTGCGCGAGCAGATGTTTGGCAAAAAAAGGCTGACTTTAGTCATCAGTGACAAGCCCGAACCTGCCTCCAAAGCGAACACCCACGCGGCAGAAATTGATAAGTCAGCAAGCAGCAAGAGCGCGTCTCAGGGCAAAAGCGCCAACCCGCACGAGCCCGCTGCTCACACCGCAACTGCCGCTGCAACTGCCCCGGCGAATGCGCGTGCGGTTGCCGTCGCTGCATCTGCCAGGAAACCAGCACATACGACAGTGGTGAACCCGCGCGCCAGCAGGGACTACATCCAAGCCAAGGCGGCTGCGCTGGCCGGACACGGTGAGCCGGCAGTTGCTGACACCCACAAGACGTCTGAGCAAAGTGGCGCGCATTGGTCTTATGTCGGCGCCACCGGGCCCGAGGCCTGGGGCAAGCTGCGACCCGAGTTTGGCGTCTGCGCCAGCGGCAAGCGGCAATCCCCGATCAACATCGAGGAGTCCAACACGCTGCAAGGCCCGGCCGAGACGCTGCTGTTCAACTACACACCTTCCAATGGCACGGTCATCAACAATGGCCATACCGTACAGGTGGACGTGCAAGGCAGCAACACGCTGACCGTGCGCGGCTCCAACTACGCCCTGGTGCAGGTGCATTTCCACAGCCCGTCTGAAGAGCAGATTAATTTCCGCAACTACGCGATGGTGGCACACCTGGTGCATAAAGACGCTCAAGGGCAACTGGCGGTGGTGGCGGTGCTGCTGGAGCCGGGGCAGGCCAACGCCTTCATCGACTCGGTCTGGACCTATATGCCGCTGGACGTGAATGACCAGGTGCGCATGCCCGGGGGCCTGTTCGATTTGAAAGGCTTGTTGCCGCAAGACCAGCGCTATTACCAGTTTCTGGGGTCTCTTACCACCCCCCCGTGCACCGAAGGCGTGCTGTGGATGGTGCTCAAAGCGCCGGTACAAATCAGCGCGGCGCAATTGCGGTTGTTTCAGCAGCTGTACCCCAACAACGCGCGACCGGTGCAGCCCATCAACAGTCGGCCTGTGCGCAGCGCACAGTAGGTCTGTAGAGATTTTCAGGTCAGCAGCTACCGCGCCAGACTTTTCAGCGCCTGCTTGATGCCATCGCTCACGCCCACACCCTGCGGCAAGGCCTTGAGCGCATTGGCCGCCTCCTTCTCACTGTAGCCCAGCGCCAGCAGCGCCTGCAAAATGTCAGACTGTGCGTCGCTTGCGACACTGGCCACCACGCCAATGTCCGGCCCGAGCCGACCCTTGAGCTCCAGCAGCAATCGTTCTGCAGTCTTCTTGCCGATGCCCGGCACCTTGATCAATCGCCCTGCCTCTTGCAGCGTGATCGCCTGCGCCAGCTCACCCACGTTCATGCCAGAAAGAATGGCCAACGCCGTGCGCGGACCGACGCCGCTGATCTTGATCAGCTGCCGAAACGCCTCGCGCTCAGGTGCTGCGGCAAAGCCGTACAGAATTTGTGCGTCCTCACGCACCACAAAATGCGTCAGCAAACTGACTTTTGTGCCCGCTTCGGGCAGGTTGTAAAACGTGCTCATGGGCACCTGCACCTCGTAGCCGACTCCGTGGCAATCGATGATGACTTGCGGTGGGTTTTTGCTGTCGAGCGTGCCGGTGAGTTTGCCGATCATTTTTTGCCTATCATGGAGATCAATTTTTTGGAATTATCAACGTGATTCTCAGACACCTCTTTTCGCCGCCCAACAACACACGCCTGGCGCACCTGTGCGGCCCGATGGACGCCCATTTGCGCACCATTGAGGCAGCGCTGCAAGTCAAGATCGCGCATCGGCATGAGCAGTTCAAGGTGGACGGCCTCAAAGTGCGCGCCCAACGCGCCTTGGAGCTGTTGCAAGCCCTGTACGAAATAGCCGCGCGCCCGATCGAGCCGCGCACGGTGCAGCTCATGCTCTGCGGCGACGGTGAAGTGAGTGGCACCGACACCCCAATGCTCAAAACCCGCCGGGCCGACCTGAAGCCGCGCTCAATGAACCAGGCGCATTACCTGGACTGCATTGCCAGTCAAGACATCACGCTGGGCATTGGCCCTGCCGGCACCGGCAAAACTTATCTGGCAGTGGCCATGGCCGTAGATTCCCTGCAACGCAGCACGGTACAGCGCATCGTGCTCACGCGCCCTGCGGTGGAAGCCGGTGAACGCTTGGGCTACTTGCCGGGCGACCTGGCGCAAAAGATTGATCCCTATCTGCGCCCGCTCTACGACGCGCTGTACGACCTGATGGGCTTTGACGCGGTGCAAAAGGCCTTTGAGCGCCAAACCATTGAAATCGCGCCATTGGCGTTCATGCGCGGGCGCACACTCAACACCGCGTTTGTGATTCTCGACGAGGCGCAAAACACGACGCCAGAGCAAATGAAAATGTTTTTGACACGCATCGGCTTTGGCTCCAAGGCGGTCGTCACCGGCGACGTGAGCCAGATCGACCTGCCAGCGAACCAGCTCAGCGGACTGATTGACGCTGAACGTGTTCTCAAAAGTGTCGAAGGCATCGCCATCTGCCGCCTGACCAGCGCGGACGTGGTGCGTCACCCGCTGGTGGCGCGCATCGTTGACGCCTACGATGCACCGGTGCGCGCGCGCTCCGCGACAATCGGCGCATGAACCATCTACAACACTGGGGTGAAACACTGCGTTTGCTGGTAGAGCTGGCCGGTACTGCCGCTTTTGCATTGTCCGGGGTACTGGAGGGCGCGCGCAAGCGGCTCGATGCAGTCGGTATTTTTGTGGTGGGGTTTTTGGCGGCTTTTGGTGGTGGCACGCTGCGCGATTTGCTGTTGGACCAGCGTCCGTTTTTTTGGGTACAACACGTCGAAATGTTGTGGGCTGTGCTGGCGCTGTGCCTGCTGGCCATGTCGTTCATGCGCCGCCACCATTTTGAAGCCACGCTTCGCGGCATCGCCATCCCCGACGCACTGGGCCTGGGGCTGTTTACCGCCACGGGCGTGCATCAAGCGCTGGTGATGGACATGCCAGCGCTGGTGGCGGTGCTGATGGGTTTGATTACCGGCGTTTTTGGCGGCGTGCTGCGCGACATTGTGTGCAACCAGATTCCAGCCACGTTCAGCGACCACCAGCCTTATGCGGTGTGCGCCTTTGTGGGCGGCTGGGTGTACGCGGGCGCATGGCAACTGGGCGCGCCGGGCTGGTTGGCACTGCTGGCCTGCGTTGGCATCACGGCGGGGCTGCGCTGGCTGGCGCTGTGGCGCAACTGGCGACTGCCCGCCTGGCAAACCTGACGCAGGCCATTACTTCCACGACCCATCCACCATGTTCAACCCTTCCCAGGCCGATGTACGCCGTTTTTTCTGCTCTGTGTACGCCAAACGCGCATCGAACGAGCCCATGCAGGCGATTGAAACACTGGCGTCACTGTGGATCGACGAACATCCTGAATATCACGCAGAGCTGTCCGACGTTGACGGCGCCCTGGCCGCCATGACGCAAGAGCAAGAGGGCAAGACCAGTGCCTTTCTGCATCTGTCGATGCACCTGTCCATCAGCGAACAATGCAGCATTGACCAACCCCGCGGCATCCGTCAAGCCACCGAGTTGCTGACGCGTCGCCTGGACGGCCTGCACGAGGCGCACCACGCTGTCATGGAATGCTTGGGACAGATGATCTGGGAGAGCCAGCGAAGCGGCCGTCCGCCCGATGGGGATGCTTATGTGGCTTGCGTGCAGAGGCGGGCCACTCAAGACTGAACAGTCGGGGGTAATTGATCAGCAGGTGTCAGAGCACGTCGCTTGCGCGAGTGGTCTGACCCGCAAAGACTAATCGGTTGGGGTCAGAGCACGTCGCTTGCGCGAGTGGTCTGACCCGCAAAGACTAATCGGTTGGGGTCAGAGCACGTC
>Ga0172375_10001104_pt1 | contig 43455 bp, 40 predicted proteins | sample LakKiv1m_FD_114537 | JGI IMG/M metagenome (GOLD analysis project Ga0172375, IMG submission 114537) | Freshwater microbial communities from Kabuno Bay, South-Kivu, Congo - kab_092012_11.1m | ecosystem: Environmental > Aquatic > Freshwater > Lake | place: Democratic Republic of the Congo... | reverse complement strand
GGTTGGACCTTCCTTGAACATATCTGCCAGCAGGTCTTTCCAATCTTTAACAGAAAATGTATTTGTTTTCATACATTCAGTACAAACAATATTCTGCGCAAGGGCATTCATTGGTAAGGGCTTACCACATGAGCTACATGTGGTTTCGGCTTCGAAACATAATCCTATCATAATGTTAAAATTTAAATGAAATTAGTTAGCAAAATTAACGATTCGACTTAATGTATGCAAATACATTATACTGACTAAAAAACGTATGTTATAAGATTATAGAAAAATAATAATTATTTTTGCGTTAAACCAATTCACAAATATATGATACAACGAATTCAAACCGTTTTTTTATTTTTTGTATTTGCCATAAGTATTGCTGTTTGCTTTTTACCCTTGGCAAACTATGATGGGCCCGATTTTTACTATAGGTTAAATGCAATTAACGTAACAGATTTACAAAACCAGAGTTCATCTATTCCCGATACTTTTCCGCAGCCCTATCCCCTGCTTATAATAATGATTGGGATTGCTATTCTGACGGCTTTCATTATTTTTTCATATAAAAATCGCTATGCACAAATGAAGCTCTGCAAATTGGATATGTTGCTCCATGTAGTTTTTATTGTTGTACTTTTTTTCTACGCTGATTCTATGGAAAAACTATCAACTCTTTCTTCTGAATATGGCATTGGAGCAATGCTCCCGCTTATATCACTAGTGTTATTATTCTTGGCAAGTCGTTCAATAAAAAAAGATGAAGATTTAGTTAAAAGTCAAGATCGCCTACGCTAGCTCTACTACTTCTAAATCACAGATTCTGTCCCCATCAATTGAAAAGCGAATAATTGTTTTAACTAAGTGCATCCCATACTGCCCGGCAGCACCTGGATTGATGTAGAGTAAATTTAATTTTTGATCATTCATCACTTTGAGTATGTGCGAATGTCCACTAATAAATAATTTTGGTTTAATTTTCAGTAATTGATCTTTTACGCCAGGTGCGTATTTACCGGGATATCCACCGATATGAGTCATCCAAACACTTACCTGTTCGCATTTAAATTTTTGGTCTTTCGGAAATAGTATGCGACTATCTTGTCCATCAATATTACCAACTACTGCAACCAGCGGTTTTACTTTTGCTAATGCGTCGATGACAGCCATATTACCAATGTCGCCTGCATGCCAAATCTGATCGCATGATTCGAAAAGCTTAGGTATGCGGGGATGAAGATAAGAGTGAGTATCTGAAAGAAGGCCTATTCGTATCATTAACTATTTATATTTCTAAATAGGGAAAATAATTGTAAAAAGTAAATGTAGAAATAAAATTTAAGTATTAGGAACAAATCAGATTTTTTCGAATGAGGTAGTTTTCATCCAGCCGCGACTACCATTTGCAATACTCACTTCGCTCCACTCACCAACAATATCAATCACTTTTACTTTAGTACCTTCATGAACAACGAATAAATCAGTGCTATTTTCACTTGGTGAGCTTTTTATTGTTACGCTCGGACTCATAATTATTGCTTCGTTATGATTTGTAATGTTAAAATATTGTTGACTTCCTGAAGTAAATGAAATAATAGTAAGTACAAGAAATACACCTGCAGCCCAAAATGAAAGTTTTCGAATCCTGATAGATTTTGAAAGCAGATACAATCCGACCAGTATAAAAAACAACGAAAAAAAAATGATTGTAATTGCAGCCCATGCATCTGCACTCAAGGATTTACAAATACTCTTCCACCACCTTTTTAAAAACAATTCGGGTGCTGCATCATTTTTATCAAAAATTTTAGTATTCGTTATTCGGATATTATATTCTGTGTTTTCATCAGCAGGATTAAGTTTTTTTGCTTTTTCGAAATAAAGAATTGCCGATGCAAAATCATTTACTTTAAAATAGGCATTACCCAAATTAAAATACAAATCGGATGATTCAAAACCATTCTTGTAAATCTTTTGGTACAACTCAATTGCATTGTAATACTCCCCTTTTGTATATTCTTTATTTGCTTTGTCAATGATTGCAGTATTATCATCTGCTGAAGATGTAACTATCAGTACAAATAAAAATAGAAAAATAGTTAAAAACCTTTTCATTTCAATTCTTTTTCAAGTTTAATAATTACATCAAAAGCATTATCATAGGCCGAACGCAAAGCAGCTTCCTCAGTAGCAGGAGCAAATCGAGCATACTCACAATCGTTCAAAGTTTCCATAAATTTCTCCGTTGTTTGATCGTTTACATTTTTTTTCTGTAATGCATCAACGATATTATCCTTTGAAAGGTTTGCTAATGGAATAGTTAATTTGTCGCTTAAATAGCCCCACAAGCCTTTAGAAATTTCTTCATAAAATGCGGCTTTATTTTGCTGCTCCATAAACTGCGATGCAAGCTTCAATCGTTTCAGGGCAATTTTTGTAGCTTTTTTATTTTTCATCATTGCCACATCACTATGTAGTTTCAGTTGTTTACGCCAGATAATTACAAAAACAATAAAAAGAAGTAATGGCAAAAGTAGGATTCCGAAAAATAAATACGATCCAAAAAAAATAGAGCCAATTTTATTTACTACAAATGGTTTGTTTTTAATATATCGAATATCACTCCCAATGTATTTAATATCCTCCTGATTCACTCCACTCACAGTAACATTTGAACTTCCGGTTCCCTTTCCAACCTTAAGAACAAACTCAGGAGAGGTCAATGAAACATACTTTTGTTTTGTTAGATCAAAATAGCTGAATGTTATTGGTTTTATTTTAAATACTCCTGCATTCCTAGGAATAATAAGATATTCGAAAGTACGACTACCCGAAACGCCGGAAGCATTTGAAGTGATTTTATCATTTATTTTGGGGTCATACGTTTCAAAATCGGGAGGAAAATCAACAGTTAATTTATCAATCAAATTCAAATTTCCCTTACCGTTAATGGTAAATTTAAGTGTAGCGGCATCGTTTGCTGGAAGTTGGGTTTTATCAATTTCGGCATGAAGCGAAAAAGAACCAACAGCACCATTAAAATCAGTAGGTTTATCAGTAAGTGGCAGCGGTCTTACATTAATTGCCAACGAATTTGAACGAATTGTCTTTTTAACATTCTGATAAGAATCAAACATCTGCGGAATGTTGAAAAATGGGTCGTTAAAAAAATTATCGAAAATATTTGCCTGATGCTGTGACTTGACTTGAACCATGCATTCGACCTCCTGTGGCTCGATAGTCAGATAGCCACTCTTTTGTGCAAAAAGCGATACCTGACGAATTGTAGCTGTATTATATTGAACACCGTTTACATATTCTGTGCTCTGCGGAGGATTTTTTACATCCTTCATTAAATCCTGCGACCAAAAACCGGTGAAGGAAGCCAGTTTATTAATTGCATACTGAGTAACCGGAATACGAGTATATATCTTAAATGTGACAATCACTTGCTCGCCCTGCATCGGATTAGATTTATTTGCATAAGCTTGTAAAAACAAATCATTGTTTCCGGAATTAGAAGGAGTATTTTTTTGCGTATTATTAGTTTTGTTATTTTGATGGTTTGTATTTGATTGATTTGAATTGCCAGATCCAACTTCAACGCTTAAACTATTGGACTGTATCCACTGGCCATTTACTTGTGCTTTGGCAGGATCAATTGTGAATTTTCCAGTAGCTGTAGGCGAAAGTTGGTAAGTCCAAGATGTTTCATCTTCTCCTCCCTGCACAACTTTGCCATTTACAATTACAGTCATGCCACCACCGGAACTTTGGTATTGGCCAATTACATTAAAGTTTTTAAAAGATGGTTTAACAAAAGATTGTGCAGTTCCTCCCGTAAGTTTGTAGGTAACCTGAAAATAAGAATTTACCCCTACTTGCTTTACATTGCAGGTAGCCGTAAGCTTAGGTGTTTGAGCATAGGTGGCAGTGCCAAGTATAAAAATAAATATATTAATTAATATCTTTCTCATTTTTCGTTCGCAAAAATATGCAATAAATTTTTTTACCAATCTTTTTCGATTGCAGAACTTCCAGCACCTTTTACTTTTTTTACCTTATCTTGAGTCTTCTTGTCGTTGTTATTGATAGCATCTAACATTCGTGCAGCATCCTCCTTCGAAATTTTATTTTGCTGTGGTTGTTGCTTTTTGTCATTGTCCTTATTCTTGTCTTGTTTATCATCCTTTTTTTCATCCTTTTTTTGATCTTTCTTTTGATCTTTATTCTGTTGTTGCTGCTTTTGTTGTTGCTGTTGCAGAATTTTCTTCTTTGCGTATTCTAAATTATATTTTGTGTCATTATCATTTGGAACATTGCGCAGTGCATTTTTGTAAGCATTGATACTTTCTTCGTATTTTTTTGATTCGAGTAAAGAATTTCCTAAGTTGTGGTATGCCTTTGCTTTCATCTCTTTACTAATATCCTTATTAGCGATATCCTGAAATATCTTGGATGCTTCTTCATAATTTTTTTGTTTATACACAGCATCCCCTAGATTAAATTGTCCTTTATTATTATCCTTATTTTTTTCCAATGATTTTCGATAGGCAATTTCAGCATCTTTAAAATTTCCTTTTTTATAGAGTTGATTGCCATTGCGTATTAGCTTTGCATCGCTCTGCGCAAAACTATTTAATGAAACAAAAAATATAATCGATAATATATAAAAGCTTCTCATATTAATTATTCAATTTTGGTTTATCACCGAACAAATCTAATTTTCGAATCCATTTACTTTTACGCTCAACAATAAAAATCTCAATAATCAATAGTAAAATTGAAACTGCAAGAAAGTACATGAAACGTGATTCGTACTCTGAATAAATTTTACTTTCGAAATCAGTTTTTTGCATTTTATTAATTTCATCAAACAATGCATTTAAGCCAACCTCCGTGTTATTTGCTCGAATATATTTTCCTTTACCGGCAGCGGCTATTTTTTGCAATGACACTTCATCTAGTTTTGTAATAATAGTGGTTCCGTTTCTGTCAGTTTTAAAAATTGATTTACCCGATGAATTGGAAATCGGGATAGGGCCACCCTCGGGTAATCCCATGCCTAGCATATGAACTGTGATTCCTTTATCTTGAGCTTCAGAAGCTGCTTTTACGGCATCGTCTTCATGATTTTCACCATCTGTTATAACAATAATTGCTTTATTTTTTCGTTCGTCTTTTTTAAATAATTTTACGGCCATATGAATGGCTTCACCAATAGCAGTCCCTTGTGTTGGTACGATGGAAGTATTAATTAAAGATAAATACATTTTTGCTGCAGCATAGTCATCCGTAATAGGCAACTGAGTATAAGCTTTTCCAGCAAAAACAATGATACCCATTTTATCATTTTCTAATCGGTCAATTAATTTCGATAAAGCCTGTTTTGCTCGCTCCAGCCGATTTGGCTTAATATCTTCGGCAAGCATACTATTCGAAACATCCAAACAAATCATAAGTTCTACACCCCTGCGCGAAACTTTATCAAGCTTTGAACCTGTCTGTAAATTTGCCATTGCAAAAATTAAAAAAACAAAAGAAGACATTAAAAGCGTGAATTTTAGAACAAGTCGGTTAGTAGAAATATCAGGCATCAAGCGATTGATTAATGGAACTTCGCCAAACAATATGATTGCTTTTTTTCTCCACTGCATTGTTATTACAAACACCAAAACAAATATTGGTATCAGCAATAATAAATACAAAATATAACTATGTTCAAACCTATACATACCTATCTAATTAGGGTATTTTTTTTAACAACGTATTTCTAAAAACAAACTCAAACATCAATAAAACTAAAGCAAATAGTGCTAAAAGAAAATATTCTTCCTTTTTATGACGATATTCCATCACATCAATTTTTGCCTTTTCGAGTTTATCAATCTCTTTATATATCTCTTGCAACTTAGCTTTGTTTACCGCTCTAAAGTATTTACCATTAGTCATCTCTGCAATATTTTTAAGTAAGGGTTCGTCTATCTGCACATCGATAGTTTGATATTGTATTCCATAGGGTGTATCAAACGGATAGGGCGCCTTACCAAGTGAGCCAACACCAATAGTATAAACACGCACTCCGTAGAGTTTCGCAATTTCCGCTGCTGACATTGGATCAATTGAGCCACGGTTATTAATGCCATCGGTTAATAAAATCACAACTTTACTAATCGCTTTACTATATCGCAAGCGGTTAACAGCCGTAGCTAAGCCATCTCCTAAAGCTGTTCCATCGTCAATCATGCCGCTTCTTAATTGACTTAATAAGCCCAACAAAGATGCGTGATTTGTAGTAAGTGGACATTGTGTAAAACTTTCGCCGCTGATGGCAACCAAGCCCATTCTATCATTTGGACGATCATTAATAAATTCTTCTGCAACTTCTTTTGCTGCTTCCAAGCGATTGGGTTTAAAATCCTCAGCAAGCATACTTCCAGAAATATCCTGTGCAATAACAATATCAATTCCTTCGACAGTTATATCCTGTGTATTATTGCTCGATTGCGGACGCGCCATGGCAACAAACAAAGCTGTTAATGCTAATAACCGCAGAATAATCGGAAGATGTATTAATTTCTGACGAATAGTTTTCTTTTTATTTTCTATAGATTTTGTTGTAGGAATCGTCAACTCGGGATACGATCGATTAATTTTAAACATATACCAAAGAACTATCAATGGGACTAAAACCAACAATAAAAGAAAATAAGGATTTGCAAAAACGATTCCGCTAAACATAATTTATTCTTCTTGATTTTCTGTTTTTGTTTCTTTTATTTTTTCTTCAATAATTGCAGTGGATTTAACAAATTCTTTTGCATAAGTAATGCTTAAATCATGTTGATCGGGCAATGGTTGTTCTTTTGCAAACTTTACTAAATCGGCTAACAGCAATAGTTGCTTTAATTTAGTTATTTCTGTTTTATTGATATCAGCATTTGTAACGGCATGAAGGATTTCATCTGACGTCATTTCCATTGCTTCAATTCCAAAGCGATTTAGTAAATAAATCCTGACAATTCCGGTAAGTTCAGTGTAATACTCTTTAACTTTTTCATTCTGCCATAGTTTTTTCAAACGTAAATTTTCCAATTCCTGTAAAGCAATTTCATGTGCAGGAATAAGCGGTTTTTCAGGAAAACTTATAAAAGGTTGCCCCTTCCTTCTTCTTCGTAAAAAATAAATAACAAGAATCGTAATCATAATAATTCCCAGAGCAGCTAAAAGATAAGGAAGTATTTCAGCAAAGGTTAATCCTTGCTCAAACGGCTCTTTAATATCGCGAATTTGTTTCGTAGTATCAACAGCCATAGTTGAGACATTGAGCAATAACGAATCAGTAAACGAAACAAACTGAGTAGTGTCATTGGGTTTATAAAAGGAAAATGTAAAAGGTGGAATCGTCCATGAACCCGAGTCAAACGAAGTTATTTTTAAAATTTGGCTGAGTGTAAGATTTTTTTTATCGGATGATGCAAGCGTATCAACCTTCGATCTATCAACAATCTCAACATGATTCGATAATGAATCTGGAAATACAGGCCAGGTAAATTTCAAATCAGAAGGAAATGCAAACTGTAATTTAATTGCTTTTTGGTCACCAATTAATATTGATTTATTATCCATACTAACGCTTGCTTTTTGACCAAACACAGTAAAAATGAACATTACATTCAACATCAAAAAAGCCAAATATTTCAAATTCAATCTACTCATTTTGTTAACGCTTAGTTCCTCTTTTATTGAACAAATTGATCAATGGCTTTATATAATCTTCGTCCGGTCTAACTGAAATAATATCCACTCCGCCTTTATTGCATAATTTCATCAGATGAGTTTCATTATCTACCCAAAGTTTGTGATAGTTTTCACGAGTAGTTTTGTCAGCAGTATCCACCCACATTACCTCTCCGGTCTCGGCATTCCGTGCCCGAATCAATCCCACATTGGGGATTTCGATTTCTCGTTTATCATAAACTTTGACAGCAATCAAATCATGTTTTTTATTTACGATTTTTAATGCATCGTCATATGCCTTATCCATAAAATCAGATATAAGAAAAGCCACTGATCGTTTTTTAATCACGTTGGTAAAGTAACGCAAGACGGAAGTTATATCTGTTTTTGTATGCTGAGGTTCGAAGGTCAGTAGCTCACGAATAATACGAAGTATGTGCGAGGTGCCTTTTTTAGGAGGAATAAATTTTTCAATCTGATCACTGAAAAAAATCACCCCTACTTTATCATTATTTTGAATAGCCGAAAAAGCAATAACCGCCGATAATTCAGTAATAAGTTCTTTTTTAAATTGTATACTTGTGCCAAAATTATTTGAACCACTAACATCTATCAACAACATAACCGTGAGTTCGCGTTCCTCATCAAAGACTTTAATATATGGATGATTAAATCGAGCCGTAACATTCCAGTCTATCGAACGAATATCGTCACCATACTGGTATTCACGGACTTCGTTAAAAGCCATCCCACGACCTTTAAACATGCTATGATATTGTCCCGAAAAAATATCGTGAGAAATGCTTTTGGTCTTGATTTCAATTTTACGTACTTTTTTTAAAAGCTCAGTTGAATCCATTTTTAGTGCTTGGAGATTAAGGAACTTCGATCGTATTTAAAATTTCGCTGATAATTTCTTCAGACGTGATATTTTCAGCTTCCGCTTCGTATGTTAAACCAATTCTATGTCGCAAAACATCATGACAAACAGCACGTACATCCTCAGGAATTACATACCCTCTGCGTTTGATAAATGCAAATGCTTTAGCGGCCATAGCCAGGAATATACTGGCACGAGGCGAACCACCATAGCTGATTAGATTTGCAAATTTTGATAAATTATTTTGTTCGGGGTAACGAGTTGCAAAAACAATGTCGGTAATATAATTTTCGATTTTTTCACTAACGTAAACATCACGGACTACAGCACGGGCTTTATTAATATCAGCTGGTTTCAGTATTTTAGTTGTTGAAGGATAAATACCTGAAATATTCTGTCGCATGATTGCTTTTTCGTCTTCCTTGCTTGGATATCCTATTACCACTTTAAGCATAAATCTGTCGACTTGTGCCTCGGGCAATGGATATGTTCCTTCTTGTTCAATAGGATTTTCGGTAGCCATAACCAGAAAAGGTTCATCTAATTTAAATGTGTTATCACCAATTGTAACCTGGCGTTCCTGCATTGCTTCTAACAATGCACTCTGTACTTTTGCCGGAGCACGGTTGATTTCATCAGCCAAAACAAAGTTAGCAAAGATGGGACCTTTACGAACGATAAATTCTTCTTTCTTCTGGCTATAAATCATGGTTCCTAAAAGATCGGCAGGTAAAAGATCAGGTGTGAACTGTATTCTGCTGAACCTGGCATCAATAGTATTTGCCAATGATTTAATAGCCAATGTTTTTGCAAGACCCGGAACACCTTCTAACAATATGTGGCCATTGGATAACAAGCCAATCAGCAGTCGTTCAATCATCTGCTTTTGTCCAACAATCACTTTTTGCATTTCGAGGGTAACAAGATCAACGAATGAACTTTCAAGTTGTATCCGTTCATTTAATTCTTTAATGTCTGGTGCTTCTGCCATATTTTTAAAATTTAGTGCTTGCAAAAGTATAAAAAGGAATGAACCGAAATCAAGCCCATGAAGTTAAAATTTGTTAAGAAGTTTGTTAAAGTTCGTTATTGATAACTTCTTAAAATAATAAAATATTTTCGATAAAATAGGTAAAGTGTTCATTGTAATTTTATATCTTTGATATGTAAATTATTTTTAGATACTATGAACAAATATATTTCTCTGACAGTATTGCCAATCATTATTGCATTACTTACCTTAAATTTATATGCACAAAATGTCAGTATTAACGTCACTGGGGCGGTTCCTAACTCATCAGCCATGTTGGATATAGATGCCAGTCCAGCGAATAACATGGGTTTGTTAATTCCAAGAATACCTTTGACTATGACCACGTTAAATGCACCTATTGGCGGAGGGATAGCTACTAGTTTGATGGTGTACAATACGGCCACAATTAACGACGTTACTCCAGGTTATTATTATTGGAATGGTGCTGCATGGGTTCGCTTTGCAAGTGGAGCTAATAATGCATGGCTACTTTTAGGCAATGCAGGTACAGTTGATGGAACAAATTTTATTGGAACTACGGATAACATTCCATTTAATGTTAGAGTTAATAATCAAAAAGCAGGAAGGATTGACCCTACTTTAGCAAATACATTTTGGGGCTATATGTCAGGGAATGCTAACTCCACCGGCATGTACAATACTGCTATTGGGTTTCAAGCACTGCTTTCAAATACCATAGGAAGTTACAATACAGCAATAGGTGGAAATGGTACCCTACGAAATAATATTTCAGGAAACTCAAATACTGCTATAGGAGTTCAAACCTTATTGACAAATACTACTGGAAGTTATAATGTAGCCATTGGTGAGAATACACTTTACTTCAACTCAACAGGAAGTGAAAATACAGGAATCGGATTGCAATCATTAAATTTCAATACAACAGGGACTCAAAACACGGCTATAGGAAGATATGCGCTTTATCATAACACTTCGTCAAATGGCAATACTGCTACTGGATATTCTTCTTTATATATGAATAATACAGGGTACTTTAATACAGCTTCAGGAAAGCAATCACTTTATTCAAATACTACCGGATACAATAATACTGCAACAGGTTACCAGTCGCTCAATAACAATAATACCGGATATAACAATACAGCCACAGGGCTTAATTCATTATATTCTACAACATCAGGAAATGCAAATACGGCAAACGGTTATTATAGTTTGTATGCTAACACTACAGGTGGTGAAAATGTGGCTGTTGGTCAGAATGCTCTTAATGGAAATACAGTTGGGTCAAACAACACTGCGATTGGAAGATATTCGCTTAGTTCTAATGTTGCCGGGTCAAATGCCACAGCTGTAGGTTATAATGCCATGTTTTACTCAAATAGTACGGCAGTTCCATATACTAATCAAAATGTTGCTATTGGTTATGAAGCATTACGTGGATCAGTGGTTGCTGCTGCAAATACAGGAAATTATAATACTGCACTTGGCTATCAAACTCTTTGGTCTGCTACCACAGGATTTGCCAACACGGCTTCGGGATATAAAGCATTATATAACACCACTACAGGAATTTCCAATACAGCTATCGGTTATAATGCATTAAATTATAATACAACCGGAAGTAACAACACAGCTGAAGGAATGCAGTCGCTGTGGGTGAACACCACAGGGTACCAAAATACTGCCATTGGGGTAGAGGCGTTATTGAATAATACCACGGGTAATACCAATGTTGCATTAGGATATCGCGCAGGATACAACAATATAATCGGAGCATCAAATGTCTTTTTGGGCTATCAAGCTGGCTTTAATGAGCTTGGCTCAAACAAGCTTTATATTGCTAATAATAGCATAAATCCTCCATTAATTTTCGGAGACTTTGCTGCAGGTAATGTTGGGTTAGGCACCACTTCTCCGGGAGCAAAATTAGAAGTCAATGGTCAGGTAAAGATTACCGGTGGCACGCCCGGTTTAGGCAAAGTCCTTACTTCTGATGGTGTTGGTTTAGCTAGTTGGCAAACTCCTTCCAGTAGTGGAATTACAATGAGTTGCGGTACTAATAATTATCTTACAAAACGGGCATCTGCAACGGATGTTAGCTGCAGCCAGGTATTTGATAATGGAACCAGTGTGGGAATTGCAACCACAACACCTACGGCTAAATTTGTAGTTTACGGTGAGGCCGGTAGTAGCGAGCCCATAGTAACTGATGCTAGTGCTGTTTTTTCAAAAAACTCTTTGTCTGCTTCAAACAATTATTTAGGTATCATAGCCGGTGGAGGTTCTGGAGTGAATGGTAACGCTGGAATTCAATTTGGGAGCCAATCATTCCCAATGGATGCAACTATCTATTATAACAATACAACCAAGTTTATGGCATTTAGAACAAATGCGGCCGAGAGAATGAGAATTGACAATGTGGGAAATGTTGGAATCGGAACTACAACTCCAAGTGCGAAATTAGAAGTTAATGGTCAAGTAAAAATTACAGGTGGCACACCAGGTGCAGGCAAAGTTCTTACTTCGGATGGTGTTGGCTTAGCTACTTGGCAAACAGCCCCAGGTTCGAGCGTAAGGTTTATTAGTGGAACAATCAATGCGAATGGAAGTATTGCTGCAGGAACTGGTTTTACTGTTGCCCATACTATAGGAACAACTATTTATACAATTAATTTTTCTGTTCCATTTTCCGGAACACCACAAGTTACGGCTGCTCCAACAGATAATTCAGGACTTACCTGGGGTTTAAATGGAGCACCAACTACTGCTCAATTCGGCATTGTTTTTAATTTACCCGACCATGCCTTCAACTTTATAGCCATTGGCCCCCCTTGATGAATGACACCCTTAGGTAAATACTTTTTTTAATGTGTAATAATAAATTTAATTTTTATTTTAAGTTCTATACGATTACTTACATTGAACTTTAATTATGAAAAAGACATTTATCATTTTATTTTTTATTTGCAATGTTATTAAAGTAAATGCACAAATTAATTTAGTATCAAATCCAAGTTTGGAGAATTTTTCAAATTGCCCCAATACTTACGGTCAAATTAATTTAGCTATAAATTGGTTTTCTCCTTTATTTCCAGGTTCTACGTCTGAGTATTATAATTCCTGCGATTTGACAACTATGGTTGGCGTACCTTTAAATAATTTTGGTTATCAATATGCACGTACTGGTAATGCATACGCTGGTATAGGTTTATATGTGAGTGATAATTTGAATTATAGAGAATATATTGAAGGAAGATTTATTCAATCATTGATTGCAGGTAAAAATTATTGTGTTGAATTCTATGTAGTACGAGTAAAATCACAATATGCAATTGATGCGATAGGAGCTTATTTGAGCACTGATAGTTTATTATCTCTATCCCTTTTATCCTACTTACCCCAAATAAGCAATCCGATAAATAATATTATTACCGATACAATTAATTGGATAAAAATATCGGGCAGTTTTACTTCAACAGGCGGTGAGCAATTTATTACTATTGGTAATTTTAATGATGATGCAAATACTAATGCTCAATATATTGAAGGACCTCTCCCTGGTGGTGCATATTATTTTATAGATGATGTTTCAGTAACATTAATACCGGAAGTAATACCACCAATTAACGAACCGGTAATTTTTAATGCCTTTACCCCCAATGCCGATGGCGTTAACGATGTGTTTCATGTAAAAGGAAGTAACATAAAAGAACTACATGCAAAGATTATTAATAGATGGGGGCAGGAGTTATTTGAGTGGGATGATTTGAACGCAGGTTGGGATGGCAGGTATAAAGGAAAGGATGTGGGCGCAGGGGCTTATTTTTATGTGGTTACGGTAACATATAATGATGGTACAATAGAAGAAAAAAAAGGAGCATTAGAGTTGGTGAGATGAGTTAATCTTACATGAATATTAAAAAGAATTATGCTGTAACATTTGCTCTGATAGTAGTATTTATCCACCAACGATCATCCTGAAGATTAAATTACATTACTCAGCTTCATTGCAAACAACAAAAGATAGACGATTCCTGCAATAAAACTTATTGACTGAAAAGCCAACATAAGATTAAATAACCAATTTTTGCAGAAAAAATATTTTTTATCGGACCTACTTGCAATAACTGAAAAGAAAGAAAGCTTTAGACCAGCAATAATCGAAACACCAAATCCTATCCACGAATATGCTATATAATTTGTAGTACAAACACACATGACTCTGAAATATTCAAGTTTTAGCATAATACCAAAAATGGTAAATAGCATAATCAGTGCACTGAGAATTATCAGTAATCTGGCTGATTTGATAAGTATTTGGGTGTTATTTTGTTGTTCCATACTATTTGAATTTAAATGCAAACATACAAAAATGGATTTGCATCTTTAACCAACAAATATAAATGTGAGGGATAACATTATTTATTATTCATTGAATTTATCTAATTTTGGGTTTTACAAAATTCTATCATGTCCTATAAACATCAGCAACATTTTATTCAGACTCTTGAAAACGAAGGTGAATTAGCAAGAATTCACGAGTTTGTTTCCCCTATTTTAGAAATAGCAGAAATTACTGATCGTATAATAAAAGTTGATGGAAAAGCATTACTTTTTGAAAATAACGGAACAGAATTCCCGCTATTGATCAATGCGATGGGTTCCGAAAAGCGTATGTGTCTTGCCTTGGGGGTAAATAATTTGGATGATGTTGGGAACGAGATGGAAACTATTTTTCAAAAAGTAATTGCACCTAAAACCAATTTTTTTGATAAATTAAAAATGTTGCCTTTGCTTAAAGATGTCTCTTCGTATCTGCCCAAATCAGTTAGTGGAAAAGGAGAATGTCAGCAAGTTGTAATGCAAACACCAGACCTTACAAAACTACCTATACTCAAATGCTGGCCTCACGATGGTGGCTTGTTTATTACCATGCCGGTGGTTCATACTATACATCCAATATCAAAAGTACGTAATCAAGGCATGTACCGCATGCAGGTTGTTAATGAAAATACAACGGGAATGCATTGGCATTTGCACAAAGGGTCTGCTCATCATTTTGATGAATATAAAAAAGCAGGTATCACCAAAATGCCTGTTGTTGTTACCCTGGGTGGCGACCCTGTTTATACTTATGTTGCAACCGCACCATTACCTGACAATGTTGACGAATATATTCTAGCAGGATTTATACGAAAGAAGAAAGTACAATTAGTTAAGTGTTTGACATGCGATTTAGAAGTTCCATCAGATGTAGATTTTGTTTTGGAAGGCTATGTAGACACAAGCGAAGAACCTTTTATCGAGGGTCCCTTTGGTGATCACACCGGGTATTATTCATTGCCAGATTTATATCCGAAATTTCATATTACCTGCATATCTCATAAAAAAGGAGCCGTATATCCAACAACCATAGTAGGCATACCTCCACAGGAAGATGCTTGGATTGGTAAAGCAACCGAACGAATTTTTATAACTCCCATTCGTTTAACTATGCTCCCCGAAATAATTGATATGGACATGCCCATTGAAGGAGTATTTCACAATATTGCCATAGTGAAAATAAAAAATTCATTTCACGGAAATGCAGCTAAAGTAATGAACTCTTTATGGGGTGCAGGACAAATGATGTTCAATAAAATGATGGTTGTGGTTAACGAAAATGTAACTATTCACAATTATCTTGAACTGGTAAAAGCAATATCAAATAATGTTGACAATGATCGCGATATTTATATTTCGAAAGGGCCTTTAGATGCACTTGATCATTCAGGAAATGAATTTGCGTTTGGAGGAAAAATTGGAATTGATGCAACAACAACTAAAAGTGAAATAATTAAATTTGATAATAGTATTATTGATAATTTAACAAAATTGCTTCTATCAAAACACCCTGAAATACTAGCAATAAACGATTCTTTACTTAAACAAAATATTTCTGTTTTAATTGTATCTGTTAAAAAAAACCGCCCGAATCATATTTCAATATTGCATGAGGCAATAGTAAAGAATGAGAAAATGATTGAAATAAAGTTTATCGTTTATCTTGATTTCAATGTGGATGTTTTTGATTTAGGAAATGTCGTATGGCGTTTTTCGAACAATACGGATGCATACCGAGATATTTATAGAATAACGGGCAATAACAACAGAACCATTCTCGGAATTAATGGTACCTCTAAGAATAAAAATATAGATGGATTTAAGCGCGATTGGCCTAATATTTTGGTTTCGGATGAAGACACTATTAAATCAGTTGATGAAAAATGGCCCCGATTAGGTATAGGAGAGTTTATTCCATCACCTTCGATTAAATACAGAAGTCAACTACTTGGTAATGGTTTTATAGCAAAAGAAAAAGAATAACTACTTTCTATCGAAGAAGGGATTTTTCGAGCTTGCACTCAGTGGAATACCATAAACGATTTTCACATCACTTCCCATCAATCCTAACGCCATTACTACATGGCCAATGCTGAACATCACTCTATTATCAATGCGGTTGTCCATTGCTACGCTTACAGCTGATCCGATTGCTATTCCCAGATCTCCGGTATCAAACGTACAGGGTGTGTTTGGAAATTTGTCTTTCTCGGCACAATTTTCAAAACCACAATGCCCACATCCTGCAAGGCCGCGTGATTTTATTTTCGTTCCCAGTAAAACAATACAATCAGCAAGTAAGATATTATCAGCATCTCTTGTAAAAAATGCATTTCCTGAAGAGCCGGCCATTTCGCGCATTTTTTTTGAAATCAATTCTATTTCATTTTGTTCGGCAATTTTTAAAACCAGGTAATCCTGCCCTCTTGCTTTAGGAGCTGTTCGTGCAGCTATCAACATTTTTTTTGCTACTTCAATTACGGTTGGTTTAAGTATGTTTGCTTCTGTTATCATTTTACATTATTTAAGTTTTTTTCATCAATTAATTTTCCGTCTGCATACACAAACTCTTTTTCTACTTTTCCATTTTTATCGTACCACTTTTCAGTACCCTGTTTTTTATTTGTTTTGTATGGAATTTCTCGCCTTAACTTTCCATCAAGATAATATCCTTTTTGTATCCCTGTTCCATTTTTATAATTACCTTCTCCTACCTTAATACCACGCTTGTCCCAATATTGCCATAATCCTTCAAACAAGCCATTTTTATAAAGCCCGTCAATCTTTAATTGTCCATTTAAATTGTATTCAATATACTTTCCGTTAAGCGTGTCGTTTCTATAATTTTCTTCACGTAATAATACACCATCTTCATTCCAGATTAATGATTTTCCATTTAATTTATTTTGAATGTAATTATCCTCTCGTTCTTTACTTCCATTTTGAAAATAGCGAATCGATTTACCATCGAGAAAATCGTTTTTATAGTTACATTCTTGTTGAAGTTTCCCATTCTCATACCAATACTTAGCAAGTCCATCTTTTTTCTTATCTAAATACTGTATTTCCTGCATTAGCCCACCATTAGGCCAATTTAGTGTTTCAGTTTGTTTATTTTGACAAGCACAAACAAAAAGAAGAAAAGTAAAAAATAAAACTAAAATTCTGTTAATCATTTATTCTTCAATTTCAGATAAGGGAATTGAAAACGTGACTGTAGTGCCTTTGCCAACTTCACTTAGTATTTTAAGGGATCCTCCCTGAATTTCGGTAAGCGATTTACAGAGAATTAATCCAAGACCACTACCTTTCTCATCATTGGTTCCGTAAGTTACTTTGTGTAATTCGGCATTAAAAATATTTTTTAAATTTTCAGCTTCTATACCAACACCATTATCAGTAACCATAATATTTACACTATCATTTTCAATAACAGAATCTATTTCAATAAGGCTACCATCATGAGAAAACTTAATGGCATTCGATAAAAGATTTTTCAAAATTGCTTCTGTCAATTGACTGTCAGCCCAGACTTCAAGCGAAAGATTAATACTATTTTTAACAATAAGATCTTTTTCTTTTATGTTTTGATTTAATGCAGAAAGCACATCATCAACCAATTCGCCAATGCTAAAATAATCAGGAGCATATTTAATACGACCTGTTTGATGTCTGGACCACTGCAAAACATTTTCCAATAAATTGCTAATTACATTTACTGACTTATCCAGTTCATCTGTCAATAGCTGTATTTCTTCTTTTTTGTATTGGTTGATGTCTCGCTTCATAATTCTGGAAAAGCTTATGATAGCAGCAAAAGGGTTTCTTAAATCGTGAGAGATGATAGAAAATAATTTGTCTTTGGTAGCATTCATCTCTTTCAGATTTTTTTCAGAAAGCATTAACTTTTCATTCGTTCTGCTTATCTCTTCTTTTTGTTCTTGCAATATAATATTTGATTTCCGAGCGAAGCGATAACGGCTATAAACAAGGAAAATTGAAATTACAACAATAGAAATTACAAGAATCAAAATGTATTTTAAGAACTGTTGTTTTTCAATTTCAAGATTTTTAACTTCATTGTTTCTTTTCAGAAGTGCAATCTGCGTTTCCTGATTATCGAAATCAAATCCGATTTGAAGTTGCGAAAATCGACGTGCGCTTTCTTCTCTGTTAATTGTGTCTTTTATTTCGGCATAATATTGACTGAATTGAAAAGCATTTTTGTAATCATTCATCAGGGCATAATTCTCCGACATACTTTTAAAGTAATCGCGAATTAAAGGTTTATCAGAAAGCTGTCGTGCGAGTTTGTAAGATTTTGCAAAATAGTCTTTCGCCATCGGAAAATTTGATGACAGCGAATATAGATTTCCGAAATATAAATATGATTTAGCAACCAGTACTGATTCATGTTTGAGGTTGGCATAATTCAAAGCTTTATTGTAATAATAAATTGCTTTTTGGTCCATACCGCGTTTGTTAAACATTAAACCTATTTGCAAAAAACTTTCGGATACACCAACATTATAGTTAATTTCAGTAGCAATATTAATACAGCGCATATAGTAATTAGAAGCCATATCGTATTCGGCTTTCAACTCATGAATCTGACCAATATTCCTCAAGGTGTTATATACTGAGAGTTGGTCCTTTAAAGAATAAAATAGCTTTACTGCTTTAAGGTCAAATTCTATTGCTTTATCATATTGTTTTTCAATTTGCTTAAGCAGACCAATATTATTGTACATATTGGCCACTTGCTTAGGATAATCAATAGTCAAGGCTATTTTCAAAGAGTTATCATAATAATCATATGCTTTTTTAGTATCGCCAATTTCAAAATAAATCAACCCAATATTGCCAAGAACACTTGAAACACCTCGCAAGTTTTTTAATTCTTTGCTAATGTCAAGTGCTTGAAGTTGATAATCGAGCGCTTTATTATAATTTCCTTGGGCACCGTAAATGGTACCAATGTAATTAAGGACTTCGTATAAACCTTGCTTTTCATTGAGTGAACTAAATATCTCAAGTGCTTCATAAAAATAAAAAAGACCTTCTTTATAATTTCCTCTTTTGGAATTAATGGTTCCAATTTTTTTATAACAAAAACCTATTCCTTTTTTATCATTGACTGAAGAAAATGTTCTAAGCGCTTCATTGTAATAATACAAAGCGGTGTCGTATGCATTTTGTTCGAAATAAACATTCCCAATTTCGTAAAGTGAATTGGCTTTGCCCCGTGAATAATTGTTGTGAACAGATAATTTCAGTGCCTCATTACCTGATTTGATTGCTTTACGGTAGTCAATTAAATTCAACGCCCGACATTCTCTTAGCAAGAAATTTATTTGCTGGGTATCAGCTAATGCTTGAGTTGACTCTGCAACAGTATTGTTTTTGTCAGCAGCAAATCCGGAACCAACAAGGCAAATAAATATAAGGTTCAGAACTGTTTGTTTCATCTAAATAATTATCTCAATGATTTTAGAATATTCATCGTCAGACGATTTTATAAAATCCATCAAATGTAAAATATTTTTTTTATACAGATGTTATGGATTTTAATTCCTTAGCAAAATAAAAATAATTGAGTTACTTACTTACCACAAATTTTCTTGAAAGCAGGAGATTTGTGTTGTCGTAAATTTTTACAAAATAAAGCCCATTTGCAAAATTCTTAGTTGACAATGTAATATTATTCTCACCTTTTACCAGAGTGTACTTATTTTTTGATTGCATTAATTTTCCATTGATATCAGTAATTTCAATCATGCAACTTGTTGATTTTTTATTATTGTAAAGAATAGAAAAATGTTCGTCTGATACAGGATTCGGGCAAATTAAAGCACTGTTATCATTATATAATAATTCATTAACTCCACCAGTAAAGTCAATCAATGGTAACTGAATAAAGGATGAATGAATAGAATTCAAATGGAGTGTATTAGAAGCAATCAGTGTGTCGCCGGCCACATACATCGCTCCACCATTATTCAGATTGCAATCGAATCGGGGATAATTGGAAGAGGTAATATCAACCCTTATGCGATGACCTGCAAGAAAAGTATTACATACATCAGGTAATTCAATCGTTAGTTGATAAATGGAGTCTTGAACTGCAAGAGCAGTGTCGGCAGCATTATAGCCATTTCGGAAACGGAGGCGTCTGATTCCATCCATTAGAATCATTGAACGATTATCGGGATAAACATCTGTTAACCGAACAGCAAAATCGGTATCTTTCATATCCGAAGACACAAACAGGTGCACGACTCCTTTGCCTTTCATCACTACATTAGAACCAAGCACCACTGAAGTATATTTTAAAATATCGTTACGGGATTCAACCAACGGAGCTTGGTCATATGGTCCCTGAAGCAAATCCTGGCGGAGTGTTGAGCCGCCAATTGATGGCGATGGGTTCTTCGGATCATATATGAGTTTAGCTGTGTCAGAATTATTTGCAGGAATAACATTATCAAGTAATCCATTTTTATGAAAATATAAATCTGTTGGAGTTAGCCCATTAGGAGGCCACACAGCAGAGTTTTTCCAATTGTCTTCGCCCATTTGAAAGTACTGTATATACGGATTCAATTCCCATGAATTTGAAATATTCCTAAGATGATAATCAAAAAACATCATAGCTAATGAATCGCTCCAGCCCGCAGCACCCGGATAGAAGAGCTCACCTTGTTGACCTGTCCCAACCTGTGCTATTCCAAATCCACCATGAGCCCACGGACCCATTAATAGTTTATGCTTGTCCCGAACATTTAGGGGCGATGATTGCCTCATTCCATTAAACATTTCTAATATCAAATTAGTGTTATGATCGTACCAGCCGCCAATCATCAAGCAAGGAACAGCTATAGAATCGGGATAATAAGTCAAATTTTCTGCAAATTGCCAAATTGTATTATGTACTTGATTAGCTAAAACAAATGATGAAAGTCCGAAGCCCAGCGCATCCAATTGTTGAACATATTCTGTTCGGTAAACTCCACCCGGGTAATAATCCAAATACTCTGTTTGCGGTCCTGCAACTAAAGGTACCGAACAAACCAAATGAGGTGGATGTTCCATGGCAGTCATAAACTGTACTTTCCCTAAAGCTGAAGGTCCCCATGTGCCAATTTTCCCATTGCACCATGGTTGAGAGGCGATCCATTCAACAGCATCAAACCCATCCTCCCCTCTTTTTGGCTGAGCGATACAAGCCGGCGCTGACCCGTAAAAACAGCGCCAATCAATAACGACAACAGCATAATTGCCCGTACTGAAATTTGTTCCTAAATGCAGCGGAAGGGTTATTCTATAGTACAAGCGATTGTATGGAGTTTGAATAAATATCACCGGATATGTTTGACCAGATGAAGTATCAGGGACATAAATATCAACAGCCAACTTCTTTCCATCACGCATAGGAATTGAATCAACAGATGGTGTAACCTGTGCAAATGCTTGTGAACAAACAGCAATAAAAATAATACTGTAAACTATCTTTTTAATCATTTCAATTTTTTTTTAAAAATAAAACCGTTCCGAATGAACGAAACGGTCTAAAATGAATTGTAAATATTATTGTTGAATAATAATTTTAGTAGAATAATTAATTTTGTTTGATTGGACAGTAACTAAATAAATTCCATTGCTAATGCTCTGAAGATTTATTTGTTTTGATGAAAAGCCATGAAAATCGAGATTATCTTGTTCAAAAACGACTTCGCCCAGGAGGTTGCACAGTTTAAAAATAAGCCCATCATTGACTTCAGTATTTAGTTGTAATGTTAAGATGCCATTGGTTGGGTTAGGGTAAAGACTAACTAAATTATCTTTATTAATTTGTGGTTTATCAACTCCAACAATGATTGGGTTATCCCATTTCCAGATTCCGCCATCGGTTGAACTAACATTAAAGCCACCGGCCCACCCGGTATTAATATCATAAAAAGTAGTGGTAGTATATTGAGTAGAACCCGTATCAATATTGACGAATGATGAGCAATCGTTCAGACTATAGGACGATCCTTTTCCGGGACCTGCAGCAACATCCACCCATGTAGAAGCAGTTCCGGGTATGTAATCTAAATGAGGGTATTTAACATAGAATCCGGTAGGCGTAACCGTAGTCCAGTTTGATCCGCCATTAGTTGTTCTTTTCATTCCGATGTATGCACCTGTTGAATTGTTGGTTGCGGTAATAATTCCTGTGTTTGCATCTTTAAATGTTGGGGTTACAACAGCGGAAGAACCAAATCCGGATGCTGTTTTTGTCCAGTTTAAACCTTTATCGGTTGACTTGTAAATATTTCCGAAAGTAGTTCCAAACCAAACGGTATTTCCAACTGCATCATACATATTGGTAATACCGGCTTCTGTAGTGGTTGCATTGGGGATGTTGGCACCGGGAACCTGAGTCCAGCTTGTACCACCATTTGTAGTGGTGTATATTGCAAAATCGCCACCACTTCCTGTTGGGTCGCCCATGCAAACACCTTCGGTAGCATTAAAGAAATGCACAAAATCAGCCCAACTGTTTGTAAAAGCGGGTGAGCCCGTTGTAATCCATGTGCTGCCACCGTTTGTTGTTTTAGCAATTACACCGCCTGTACCGGAAATAGGAAACATACAGGCGAAACAGGCCGTGTCGTTTAAAGGGAAAATATTGGAAACACCATAACTAGTGGAGCCGGAGAACACAATGGAACCAGGCATCCAAGAGGAACCACCATTTATTGTTCGTGTGAACTCACGAATATAATTTGTGGGAGCTGTGCCATCATACGCCTTTGCCCATACTACAAAAGGATTAACAATAGCAATTTGGTCAATGCCTCTGCTGACAGAAGAAAAACCGGAGTTTTGTTTAATCCAGGCAGAAGGCGTACCGCCCACATTGATGTAGGCGGTCTTTGTTTTGGTATCGCTGCCGTTTCCATTAGAAACAGTAAGTATAACCAATTTATACCCTGCCGTGCTATAGCTTACCGTTGGAGGAACCTGAAGCGCAGAGCTTGAAGGAGTGCCACCGGGAAATGACCATGACCAGGTAGTGGGTGAATTAGTAGAATAATCGGTAAAAGTAACCGGTGCTCCAATACCAGGTGTGGTAGTGTTTGCACCGAAGTTAGCAATGGGCGAACCATTGGGTGGATGAATACGAATGACTGCTGAATTATTTTGGCTAAAATTATAACCGCCCGGGTTTAAATTGCCTATTGCAAAATAACCATTTGCATAACCCGACCAGCCCCAGTTAAAATGGAAGTTATTGCTGTTGTCGTATCCATCACAAACAAAAGCATGCCCTGCACTTCCATTGTCGCCTGAATAGTATACCACACGACCGGCATCCAATTCTGCTTTTAGTAATGCAATCCAATCGTTGGTAGCGTAATCTGATTTGAATTGTATTTCGGCGGAGGTTTCATAATTAAAATAGTTGATTAAAGCAGTTGGAACATCCCAGCTATACGCACCAGAACCGCTTGGACTGTAGTTCATATCAACAGATACTCCGGCATGATACATAATCGTTGCAACTGCGGGGTTTGATGATGTAACATTATTGGGCATTGAACCCCAGTTATAGGTTGTTCCGCCAAAGTTAGCAGTGAGCGTTCCGTAAGAAGAAACATAGGAATGGGAACCAAGGCCTGTAGTAGGGTAATTCCAACGTTTCATTATTTGTGCCATGGCAGTGGCTACACAACCGGTATACACATGACCGGCCGGACCTCCGCCATCGGCAGGACAACTAGCGTTGTAAAACTGACCTTGATCCCAGGTAGTGGTTAATATAGGGGCAACGGCATCACCCGTCTTAGAAAATTCATTTGATTTGATTGCATCCCATTGCATGGATGTTTCGGTATTGTTATAATTTGATTGGATAATATTTACTATTTCATGATTGTATCCATCGAGCCATTCGCGCATATTATCGGGCAAATTATTAGCCGAATAGGTGTCGGTAATTGAATACCCAAGCACCGGAATTACTGCATCATCGGCAGCAACCATAACAAAACCGCCCGATGTAAATGTTACTACATAAAAGGTTGTTTGACCCTGATAGGTGTTTGCTAAGACATTGTCAATAGTAAAATCGTTTGTTTTTGCAGCAGCGTAGTGTTTGTAATAATTAACAGCTACTTTGCGCACCGCATCAAGTGTAACGGGCTCTGCAAAGAGAGAGATGCTAAAAAAAGCAAACAACAAAGTAAATAGTGATTTTTTCATTCTTTAAAATTAAGGTTATTAACTTTATTTTATTATAAGCAAACTTACAAAATTTTTATTAAAGTTTAATGCAAAATAAATTTATGAATATTTAGTAGCCTGTTTCACGACTGAAATTGACTGTTACACGAAAGCAATAGTATAGGACAGTTAAAGAATGTACCGAGCAATGAAAACAATGATGTAGGACAGTTAAGCAATGGAACAAGGCATTGAAGCAATAGGAGAATGTTGAAGAAGGTTAAATGAAAAAAGTAAAGAGAAAATAAATTTTTCTTCATCGTTAAATTATATTAGCTTTTATAAACAATTAATTTAAGTTAGTAGGTAGAGGTACTTGCGTGGGCGGTCAAACAAAAAAATGATGTAAATTTGCAGTAAGCAAAATAAAATATTTATCTTTGCTAACATGAGAACCAGAACGGATATAGAGAATAAATTATTAGAGATTAAACCAGTACTGATGAAAGAATATTTTGTCAGAAAGATAGGTTATTTTGGCTCTTACGCTTCAAGTAAACAAACAAAAAATAGTGATGTTGACATTTTTGTTGAATTTTCAAAACCCATTGGATGGAAATTTTTTACGTTAGAAAAATATTTGGAAGATACTTTTGGTCTTAAAATAGACTTAGTAACAAAAAGCGCTTTGAAGGAACAGTTGAAAGATACTATTTTAAAAAACGTACGATTCGTTTGAAAAAGCAAAAGAGAACATACATTCATTATTTAGAAGATATTTTATTGTCTATTAAGCGAATACAAGAATATATCGCTGATTATAATTTTGTTCAATTCAAATGTGATTTTAAGACGGTTGATGCTGTTATACGTAATTTTGAAATTATCGGAGAAGAATCAAAAAATTTACCGGAAAAGATTAAAGAAAAATATAAAGAAATCCCTTGGGACGAAATGTATCGCTTGAAAAATAGAGTTTCCCATGAATATTTAGCGTTGATCATGAGATAATTTGGAACATTGTAACAAATTACCTTCCTGAGAATAGAGCATCAATAGAAAACATTATAATGCAAGAAAAAAGTACCAAACGCTAATCGAGCAGCAGAAACTGAGCTTTGAATTGATCCAGTGTCATTTCGCTTAATGAGATAGAACTGGTTTTGGCAGCAATAGTATCATTTTTAAAGCCGGCATAAATCTTCCCATTATTAATACAAATGGTTATGATAGTCACAGGATATGTGTCGGGAACATAACTGGAAGAAAATAGCTGATTAATGTAGTATAGTTCAAGCACTGATTTATCCTGAAACAACAAAAATGTCTGTGTGTTGGGTGTTGATGTTTCATTCAGCACATCCACGTTAAAAGTTACATTGGTTGTATTATAAAAATGATCGCAATTAACCCAGTTAAAATTCGAGAGATAACTCATAAAATAATAGGAAGAATCAACAGAGCTTACCGAAGATGAGTCTGAAGCAGGCGCCCAGCTGGAGCTGTCGGATTGCCAGTAAAAAACTCCCATGGCAGGGTCAATGGACTGTGCAGGCATTTGAGCATTATAACCGGCAAAGGGCGCAAGAAAAACTTCCTGGGAATTAACGGTGGCATGCAGATAAAACTCTCCTCCTGATTTAAGAGGTTGTCCGTAACTCATAGTGGGCATATGCGAAAGCACCATATCACTTTTTTTATAGATCTCTTTCAGTTCAAAACTGATGTTGCCAGTCATAGGTTGATTTAAACTGTTAACGATAGTGTTTGGATAAATAGTAATGATAGTGCCTTGTGTACCTGTGAATGTGCCTCCCGTGGATCCGTTTATTGTGAAGTATTGCGAAGGCACCATATTTTTAATATAGAAATCCTGTATGGAGGAATAAGTTACCTGAGGAGTATTATCAGCGGGAAGAGGTGCAACTTTTTCTTTTTTACAGCTAAATAGAAATACTGAGACTAAGAATAAACCGAGAATTGATTTGCATGTTTTTTTCATAAGAAAGATTTTAAATTAGATATTCGATTAATTATGATTGCAAAGTCAAGACGCAGGAAATATAAATTGGTTGCCTGAAAAGAAAATAATTAATTTCTAAAACAGGATTTAAGTTTGGTCAATTAATTGCGGCATAGTAAAAGAAGGGGGCATAGCAGTTAATTAAACAATGGTACTTCAAGTAAGGTGTGCGCAAATAAAAATTTTTCTAACGTTTTGGTTTCATACTCCCTCTTTTTTAATACTTCGCCAAGCACCTGGGTGTTATACAGTCTGAAATCCTTACGTTTCAACAATTTTTTATTTAAAGAGAAAATAAATTTTTCTTCATCATTAAATTGTATTATCTTTGGCAAACAATTAATTTAGGTTGGGGGTTTTGGCGGTGCAGAAATAGCAAGTATTAAAACAATGAAAATATGAAGAAGATTTTTATTATTTTATCAATCCCGACTTTGGTGGCAATTAGCGGTGCTGCCACATTAAATAAAAAAAACAACTTTTTTAAAGACCCGAAGGGATTTGCATTTGTGCCAATGGGAACTTTAGAAACCGGCAGCAGGAATGTTTCTATACAAGCTTTTTACATTTCCTCTACGGAAGTAACAAACGGGCAGTACTTAGAATTCCTCACTGACTTGAAAAAGCAGGGAAATGCAAAGGAGTATGAAATCGCTAAAATAGATACTTCATTATGGATGAAGTACGACCTAACAGGAGAGTCTGATTACGTTAGGACCTATCATTTGAAAGAAAACTTTCCCCAGATAAGCGGCATTTGCAATGCCGCTTGAATAATTGTTGAATTTGCAATTCAACATAAATGTAAATAGTGTATTTTTGTTAAATCATCACCACAGGATATCAAATTAAGGACAAAATATCTATTTACAGTATGCGTTTATTTTCATTTAAAATATTTTGTTCTATTGTGCTAACTTTCTTTTCAATCCTTTGCGGAATAGCAAATGGTCAAAGAAATAATAGTTGTTATGTAAAGGGAATTTGGAAGGATAATATTATTAATTATGTTAGACCAATTAAAAGCATAGAATCTGATAATTTTTCTGACATTTCCTTTTTGGATACTCTCTTAAAGGACAAACAATATGTTTTTATTGGAGAAAGTAGTCATGAAGTAGTTGAGTTCTATAAAATGAAAACGCGACTGATTAAATATCTTCACGAAGTTCTGGGGTTTAATGTTATTGCTTATGAATATGATATGGGAATGGCTTCATATTTTAACATTGAAAAATTATCAGTAACAACAAAAGATAAATGGAAGTATTTATTTTATGATATTTGTGATGAATCTATTGAACAACAAAATTATCTAGTTGAATCTAAAATCAAAACAACAGGTTTTGATGTTCAACTAATTGAACTTCCAATTTATTATAAAACTATTCGGAAAGTGTTTCCTGAAATATCTTCGGATGTAATTAAAAGAGATTCTCTTTTTTTCTTAAGCACACCTTCTGGTTTGATGAAATGCGGAAGGAAAAATAAGCATGAATATTTTACGATGCGCCTTAAGCAAAAAGATTCTCTGGTTAACATTTGGGAAAAGGTATTGAACGATATTTCACCTTTAAGCTGCAAGGATACGTTAAATAAAATTATTTATAGAAGCTTGATTGTACGAACATTTTGGATTAAAACTTTGCCTTTGATTACCCCTATCAAACGCGACAGTATTATGGCGGAAAATATTATGTGGCTTTTACAGAATGTTTTTACAAATGATAAAATAATTTTTATTGCTCATAATGCACACATACAAAAGGTAGAAACAAATCATTATCCATGGATGGTAAGTAAATTATCAAATTCTATTTTGAAAAAATCATATGTTATGGGGATGTATGCTTACGAAGGCAAAACAGGAGTAAATCATGTTCCACAACAGTTAACAAAAAATAAAAAAAACTCCTTGGGCGCTATTATCAATTCGGCTAGTTATGAATATGCATTTTGTGATTTTTCAAATCAGGTAGAAACAAAGGAAAACGAATGGATCTTTCAAAAACTTGAAACTGTTTCTTGGGCCACTCAACGCCCTAAAATTGTACCATTTAAAACTTATGATGGTATTATTCAAATTAAACATGTGAATAATAATAACACCTTTAAATAACTTTTAAATGTCAAACGCTAGCATAATTTAAAAAAAATATCCGTTGTTCGAGGTTTGTAACTTCTAACCAAATAATAACCAAATTTATATTTACTTTGTTTTATCTTTTAATTTAAAGATTTGGAATGATGGTTTTGGCGGTCTGTTATCTTTGCAAGCGTAAAGGATTAGACATTAAAGCGAATATTTAAAATATCACCATCCTGAACAATGTATGTTTTTCCTTCGATTGAGAGTTTGCCTTTTTCCCCAGATAAGCGGCATTTGCAATGCCGCTTGAATAATTGTTGAATTTGCAATTCAACAAACTATCCCATAACACACCAACCCCTGCCAAGATTCATAATCCCTTCAACGTGCAAATTTTGCAAACTCAATTTCTGCGCAGCAGAAAACACTTCATAAATCAACATTCGTTGTTCGATATTCGTTATTCAAAAAAACAATAAAAATTGCTTTCAATCAGTTTATTCCCCCTGTTATCCCAACCAGATGTGCAGACAGAAATTGACACAGTTCAGTGAACACTCCCTTTACAGATTAGACATTAAAGCGAATATTTAAAATATCACCGTCCTGAACAATGTAGGTTTTTCCTTCGATTGAGAGTTTGCCTTTTTCTTTACAGGCCTGCTCGGAGCCAAGTGAAACAAAATCGTTGTATTTCATCACTTCGGCACGAATAAAACCGCGTTCTAAATCACTATGAATGACACCTGCTGCCTGAGGTGCCGACATGCCGTTTGTGATTGTCCATGCGCGTGCTTCTTTTGGTCCTGCGGTAAAAAATGTTTTTAAATTCAATAAGCGAAAAGCAGATTGAATGAGCTTATTTACGCTGGGCTCAGTTAAACCAACATCTTTAAGAAACTCTAAGCGGTCATTTGGATCGTCCAATTCGGCGATATCAGATTCAAGTGCAGCAGCCACAATTAATACTTCTGTTTGCTCATCTTTGACAGCTGCTTTAAATTCATCTACGTAATGATTACCGCTTACTGCCGACTCTGCATCAACATTGCATACATAAAGAACCGGCTTTTCTGTTAACAAACAAAGGTCTTTCACTAATTTTTTGGCTTCATCATCAATATCAAGTGTACGAGCGTTTTTAAAATCTTCGAAATGATTTTTATATTTACGAAGTACTTCTTCCAAACGCTTTGCATCCTTATCGCCCGTCTTTGCTGCTTTTTCGGCTTTCTGAAGTTTTTTATCCACCGAGTCGAGGTCTTTTATTTGTAACTCCAAATCAATAATTTCCCGGTCTCTAACGGGATTAACGGAACCTTCGATGTGCGGAAGCTTTGGATCATCAAAACATCTGACAACATGGATTATCGCATCTGTTTGGCGGATATCCGCTAAAAAAGAATTTCCAACACCATCGCCCTTACTTGATCCTTTTGCCAGTCCCGGAATATCAACAATCTCGACAGTTGCATGCATAACACGCGCTGCTTTAACCATTTTTTCTAACACATACAAACGATCATCGGGAACATTCACCATTCCAACATTTGATTTGTTTGTGCTGAAAGCAAAAGCACTGGCTTGCGCTTTTGTGTTTGAAATACAATTAAACAAAGTTGTTTTGCCTGTGTTAGTCAACCCAACTATTCCGCATTTTAATGACATGATATATTAATGTTAGTTAATTTTGCAAAAGTAGTAAATAAAGGTGATTTCCTAAATCAGAAAGGGAGACATAAAAAGTTAAATCTCTAACACTAATAACTTTTCCATTTTTATTAACAAATCATAAATAAAAAAATAAAACCATTAATTTTGAATTTTTTAAAATATATTATGCCAAACACACAAGAACTTCAAACTATAGCAACGCAGGTGCGCAGAGATTGTCTTCGTATGATACACGCTGTAAAATCAGGACATCCCGGAGGTGCACTTGGTTGTGCCGATTTTTTTACTGCACTTTATTTTGAAATTTTACATCACAATCCGAAATCCTTTTCGATGGATGGCAAAAGTGAAGATTTATTTTTTCTATCGAATGGGCATCTCTCAGCGGTTTGGTATAGCGTACTTGCCCGGACAGGATATTTTCCTGTAAAAGAACTCGCCAGTTTTCGTAAATTAAACACGCGACTTCAGGGGCATCCGACACCTGCAGAAAAAATACCCGGAGTTCGGATTGCGTCCGGTTCGTTAGGTCAAGGATTATCAGCAGCAATTGGTGCTGCCATTACAAAAAGATTAAATCAGGATGCATCTTTGGTTTATGTATTAATGGGCGACGGCGAATTGCAGGAAGGACAGGTATGGGAGGCCGCCCTGTACGCATCGGCAAACCATCTGGATACTATAATTGCAACAGTTGATTACAACGGGAAACAAATTGATGGACCGGTTGAAGAGGTGCTTTCGCTTGGTGACCTGAAAGCAAAATGGCTCGCTTTTGGATGGGACGTTTTAGAAATGGATGGAAATAACATGTTTGAAGTAGTAAATACTTTAAAAATTGCAAAAGAACATACTAAAAAACAAAAGCCCATCGTTATACTAATGAAAACCGAAATGGGAAACGGAGTGGATTTTATGATGGGAACTCACAAATGGCACGGTAACGCACCAAATGATGAGCAACTTAAAATGGCATTAGCACAATTGCCAGAAACGTTAGGGGATTATTAAAATAAAAAAATGAAATTACGTATTCTTTTTGCATTATTCTTCATTTCGCTCTGCACGGCTTCTATGGGGCAACAAACAACTATAAAACAGCAAGAAAAGCCAAAACCAACGACGCGCATATTATTTTTATTTGATGCATCTCAAAGCATGTATGGAAAATGGCAAAGCGATATGAAAATAACTATTGCTCAACGATTGCTGAGTAAGTTACTGGATAGTTTAAAAAAGGTTGAAAATCTTGAAATAGCTTTACGTGTCTTTGGTCATCAAAAGCCGGTACCTCCGCAGGATTGCAACGATACAAAATTAGAAATTCCATTTGCGAAAAACAATATAGAGAAAATCAAAAACAGACTAAAGACAATTACACCAAAGGGAACAACTCCTATAGCAAAATCGCTTGAAGAGTGTGGCAATGACTTTCCGGAATGTGATAATTGCCGCAATATTATTATATTAATTACGGATGGAATTGAAGAATGTGGTGGAGATCCATGTGCTGTTTCACAAGCCCTGCAGAAGAAAGGTATCATTCTGAAACCCTTTATTATAGGAATAGGTAAAGATTTTAAAAATAACTATGAATGCGTGGGTAGCTATTTTGATGCCTCAAACGAAGTTCTGTTTGAAAAGATATTAAATGTTGTTATATCGCAAGCGTTGAATTCCACCACAGCACAGGTAAATTTACTAGATACATATGGCAATCCGACTGAAACTAATGTTTCAATGACCTTTGTTGATAATTTTTCGGGTACTATGAAATATAATTTTGTGCATACCCTGAATACACGAGGGCTTCCGGACACCTTAATTTTAGATCCACTCCCTACCTATAATTTAAAAGTGTATACGATCCCTCCAGTTGAAGTGGATAGCATTAAACTTGTACCCGGTAAACATACCATTATACCGGTAGATGCACCTCAGGGCTATTTAAAACTTAAAACAAGTGGTCCGCTACCCGCCAGCAATAAAGAACTCACAACCGTTATACGAAAAAAAGATAAAATGCAAACTATCAATGTGCAGACATTTAATCAAACAGAAAAATACATCACCGGTAAATACGACCTCGAGATACTGTGCTTACCAAGAATTTATATTAACGACGTTGATATAAGTCAAAGCCACACTACCACCATCGAGATACCTCAGCCGGGATTGGCAACCATTCAATTATCAGCCAATGGATTTGGTGGTTTATTTCTTGAGGAGGATAATAAATTAACCTGGCTTTATAATTTTAGAGACAATACAACACAAGAAATATTGATGTTACAACCAGGAAAGTACCGTGTTATTTTTCGTTCAAAATATACAAACAAAACAGTATTTACCGACGAAAAGTCATTCAAGGTTACCTCAGGAGGTAATGTACTGGTAAAAATGTTTCAATTTTAATTGATTAAAAATATAAAAATGAAAGTCTATTCTTTTTCTGAAAAAAAAGACACTCGCTCGGGCTTTGGAGCCGGGTTAATGGAAGCAGGAAAAAACAATCCTGATATAGTTGCATTATGCGCTGACCTCACAGGTTCGCTTAAAATGGACGCTTTTGCAAAAGAATTTCCTCATCGTTTTTTTCAGACAGGTATTGCCGAAGCTAATATGATTGGACTTGCTGCGGGCATGACCATAGGAGGAAAAATTCCGTTTACCGGAACATTTGCAAATTTTTCAACAGGTAGGGTTTATGATCAAATTCGCCAATCGGTTGCCTATTCAAACAAAAATGTAAAAATATGTGCATCACATGCAGGTCTTACTCTGGGCGAAGATGGCGCCACTCATCAAATACTTGAAGATATTGGATTGATGAAAATGCTGCCTAATATGACCGTAATCAACACCTGTGATTTTAATCAAACAAAAGCGGCAACACTAGCTGTGGCTGAATACATAGGTCCCGTTTACCTTCGATTTGGACGACCTGCTGTACCTAATTTTACAAGCATTGATCAAAAATTCGAAATTGGAAAAGCCATTTTATTGAATGAAGGAAGCGATGTGAGTATCTTTGCAACCGGTCACCTGGTTTGGCGAGCCATTGAGGCAGGAAAAATTCTCGAAGAGAAAGGAATCAATGCTGAAATAATAAATATTCATACCATTAAACCTTTGGACATGGATGCTGTCCTACGCTCAGTGAAAAAAACAAAATGTGTGGTCTCAGCCGAAGAACATGAAATGAATGGTGGTTTAGGCGATAGTATTGCGCAGTTACTTGCATTGCATTCTCCTACACCAATGGAAATGGTAGCTGTAAAAGATTCGTTTGGTGAAAGTGGAACCCCTGACGAATTAATGAAAAAATACGGACTTGATACTCCGGATATAGTTGAAGCCGCACTTAAAGTTATTTCACGCAAAATTTAATATCAAATCTATTTTCAGAAATTTCTATCCTCTGATAAATTGTTTTGATGTTAAAGAACAGTATCTGGCATCAAATAATTTATGAACGCAAACAACGACAAAGAAATTCTTGAACTTTTTAAAGTTGAAAGCAGTCGGCACTATGCATTCAATTTAATTGTTCGCCAATATCAGCAACAAATATATTTGCACATCCGTCGTATGCTTATTGATCATGATGACACCAATGATGTTGTGCAAGATACTTTTATTAAAGTTTGGAATAATCTGATTAACTTTAAAGAAGAATCCATGCTATATACTTGGATTTATCGAATAGCAACAAACGAAACACTTAATTTTCTTAAAAAAAAACGCACTCAGTTTTTTATCCCAATTCGTGATGTCGAAAACCAATTGCAATCAAAAGTAATGGATAGCTCCCAGATGAAAGGGGATGCAATTCAAAAGAAATTACAACTAGCGTTGTTAACCTTACCTGAAAAGCAACGTTTGGTTTTTAACATGAAATATTTCGACCAAATGAAATACGAAGAAATATCGGCCATACTAGGCACTTCGATCGGTGCATTAAAGGCATCTTACCATCTGGCAGTAAAAAAAATTGAAAAATATGTTGTAACAGATTAAACCTTTTCATTAAATAATTATCTTATAAAAAAATAAAAAATGACAATCGAAAAAGATAAGCAAAACAATGATGAAGAAATAGACAAATTTTCATCTATTCTTTCAGCCATGCAAAATGACAATCCGTTTGTTATTCCTGAGTCCTATTTTGATGAGTTACCGGCTGTTATTCAGGACCGCTGTTTAAAACTAAAGAAAGAAAGTCCTTATTTATTATTTATAAAACACTCATTTGTTAATCCACAATTCTATATTTCTGTTGGCGTATTGCTTATTGCAATTGTTATTTTCTCTTTATATTTTGAACCGATACAAAAAAATCAGATAACACTTGCACAAAACATTGATGTTGAAACTAAGGTAAATGAGCTGATAGATGAAAATCAGATTGATGAAGCCATGATTATTGAATCAATCGTTAGTGACACTGACACAGTAAAAGTAATAAAACAGAACACTCAACTAAATATTAGCAAACAAAATTTAAGTATCGAAAACCCTGAAATTACACCTGATGATATTCTTCAATATTTATTAGATAATGAAGCTGAAATTGAACCGAATGAAAATTTATAAAATTTAAAAAATTATTTATTATGAAAACATCAAAATGGTATTTGAATTATGGTCTCGTACTTTTTTTAAGTACTCTGTTTGCTTCTGCTACAGCCCAATCTAATGCAGCAACTCAACAAACCAAAAAAGATATGATAGAAGCACAAAAAGTGGCTTTTATTACTCAACAAATAGAACTTACGCCAAAAGAATCTCAGACATTTTGGCCAGTGTATAATGAATATAAAGAAAAATCACGAGAGCTTATAAAAGCCAATCGTCAGCAAATGATGGCTTATACTAAACTTGTAAATCCAACCGAAAAGCAAGCCGAAGAGATTGTTGATGCTCAAATTATACATGAACAAAAAATGCTCGACCTCAAAAAAACTTATCACATTCAATTCAAGGCATTGCTCCCAGCAACGAAACTTATAAAACTTTACAAATCCGAAAAAGATTTTAACAAGTTCTTATTAAAACAAATGCGTGAGAAGAAAAAAGAAGGTATCAATATTAAATAAAAAAGGCCCTGCAAATTGCAGGGCTTTTTTAATGTTTTTAATTACTTTTTCCAAGCTTTGTACTTATCAAGCAAAGCTATATTTCCGGCACCCGGTTTTGTAACAGAGGTAGAAAGAGTTAAATTTTTTTCTTTAGCTGCCCAAAAAACAACAGGCATAATATCGCCACCATAAGATCCGTTAGACTCAATATAATACTCAGTATTGAAGCTGCTCATATAAAACATAAATGGGCTTTTTGCATCGTATTGAAATAATTTTGCAGCTTTTAGATCGGGAAAATTCAAGGTAAGCTCACCACAAAGTTGTCCGTTTTCTTCGAATAAACGTTTGTTGATATTTGTAGCTGTAGGAAAATCATTCTGCATCTTGTCGCCTAAAATATAATCTGCCGTCAACTCATCAAAATCTTTTTGAGACTCATCAGTGGTATCCGAATTTCCTGATGACATGATGTTTACATATTTGATGGTTAATTTTCCAGCATTTTTGCCAGTCAATTCAAAAGTGTAATACTTTTTCTCCACTGTTAAACAACTGGTAAAAGCTACTGCCATAGATGCTATAAGCACGATTGTAACTATTTTCTTCATATTATAAATTTTAAATTATTTAAGCAAAAATATTAAATTTTTGGAATTAAAATCAAATTATTTAAAGAAATTGTAATCCAAGTTTAATAGAAGAGAAAATGTGATTGAAAATATTCTTGTAATTTTGTAAAAAAAAATTATGAAAACATCTGTTGAAATTAGCTATTATCCATTAAATCAAGAATTCATTCCATCCATTAAAGACTTTATCGACCGTCTGCACACACATTCAGGCCTAGTAATACGAACCAATACTATGAGCACACAGTTGTTTGGAGAATATAAAGTAGTGATGGATGCAATAGTTTGCGAAATTGAAAAATCATTTACCCTCCCCCATTCGGTGTTTGTAATGAAAGTGATCAATGCTGATCTTGAAAAATAATGGTTCAACTATTTATCGATTGGGTTCAGATAAATTACATTGAACTGATTGCTGCGATATTGGGAGTTGTTAATGTTTTGCTAACTATACGACAAACTATTTGGTGTTGGCCAGTTGGTTTAGCCAATGTAGTTTTATATATTTATGTATTTTTTATTTCCAAACTCTATGCCGATTTTGGACTACAGATTTTTTATTTATTCATCACTATCTACGGATGGTATAATTGGCTTTATGGCGGAAGTAATCATCACAAACTTGAAAAAGTGGTGCATATCTTACCAAATACATTTTTGTTTTCCCTGTTAATTGGATTATCAGGCCAAACAGTACTTGGTTATTTATTGTACAAATACACAGATGCAGCCATGCCATTTCTGGATTCAATAGTTAGCGTCTGGGGAATTATTGCCACCTATTGGTTAGCAAAAAAATATTTGGAAAACTGGATTGTTTGGATTATAATTGATTCCATCAGTGTTGGAATATGTATTTATAAGGACTTGTACCCTACGTCCGTTCAATACTTTGTTTTTATTGTGTTGGCTTTTGTTGGATATTTTCAATGGAAAAAAAGTGTTCAATGATCAAGCGTATCGCCATCACCGGACCAGAATCAACAGGAAAAACAGAGCTTGCAAAAAGTCTTGCTGCTCATTACAACACGGTTTGGGTGCCCGAATATGCAAGGAATTATATTGAGGAATTAAAGCGCCCTTATACTGCTGAGGATATTTTACAAATTGCAAAAGGACAATTAAATAATGAAAAAACTCTTATATCAAAAGCAAATAACGTTTTGTTTTGCGATACAGAGCTCATTGTAACTAAGATTTGGTGTGAACACAAATATAAATTTTGCCACCCATGGATAAGCGAAAATATTAACAACCATCCTTATGATTTTTACCTGCTTTGCAATATTGACCTTGCATGGAAAATTGACAAATTAAGTGAACATCCTCATTTAAGAAAATACTTTTTTGAACTTTATAAAAGCGAGCTCGCTTCACGAAATTTTCCATACGCTATAATCAATGGTAATGGTAAAGGAAGACTCCATTCTGGAATAAGTGCTGTAGATTTATTTTTACATAATACAAAATGAAACTTATTTTTTTTACTTTTGATAAAATTTAAGTTATGAAAAAAATATTTATACTTATTATTGCTGTTCATCTACTATCTATTGCAAATGCACAGATAAATGTTACCACATCAGATATGCCAGTACCGGGCGAAATTTTACCATTTCAAACCACTATGAGTGTTAATGGCATTGATATTGCGCTTACCGGTACAAACTATCTATGGGATTATTCTTCACTATTATCCTTAACTCAAAGTGCTGATACATTTGTAACAGTTACATCAACACCATTAACCTATATTTTCACGTTCAGCAATCCGTTGGATCAGCCCCATTTTGCTACAGTTGCATCGCCTCAACCTTCATTTAGTTTAATGTCATTTCTTACATTCACTGATGTGTATAACTTTTATAAAAATTCTACGGGAAGTTATTCACAAGTGGGTTTTGGCGCAAGAATTAATGGAATACCGCTTCCCATCAAATACGATAATGCTGAGTTATTTTATAATTTACCGGTTACTATGAATGATTTGGACTCGTCATTGTCATCTTACAACCTTAATCTTCCTAATTTTGGATATTATGGACAAACCATTAAAAGGGTTAATTTGGTTGATGGCTGGGGTACCCTTTATTTGCCCCATGATACTTTTAGCGTGATAAGAGTGAAATCCGAAATTCTGACTCACGACACCATTCACATTGACACTCTTGGCATCGGTATGGCTTTCGATACGGATGAAACCGAATATAGATATCTTACAACCGGTCATCATATTCCGGTTTTGCAAATCACTAAAAGAAACGGACTGGGAGGCACAACTACGATAAAATATTTTGATAATTATGTTTCGTTAGTTGAGGAAAATAAAGATGAAAACGACTATGATGTATTTCCAAACCCTGCTACTAATAGCATAAACATTCATACTTCAAAATTCACGAATTACCATTTATCACTAATTAATATGCAAGGAAAAGAAGTTTATTCCTCTAAAAATAATAAGCAAAGTGCACAAACTATTGATATTTCAGGATTCTCAAAAGGAATTTATATTTTAAAAATGAGTTCTGAAAAATCATTATTCAATAAAAAAATTATCATTGAGTAATGCGGATTCATTTTATTGCTATCGGTGGTAGCGCTATGCATAATCTTGCCATTGCTCTTCATAAAAAAGGAGTTCAGGTTAGTGGATCAGATGATGAAATTTTTGAACCCTCAAAAAGTCGTTTGGAAAAATATGGATTATTGCCTAATACACAGGGTTGGAATATAGAAAATATTGATAAAGAATTGGATGCGGTTGTTCTTGGTATGCATGCGCGGATAGATAATCCTGAATTAATAAAAGCCAAAGAACTGGGAATCAAAATTTATTCTTATCCTGAATATTTATACGAACATTCAAAAAATAAAAAACGAATAGTAATTGGTGGAAGTCATGGTAAGACAACCATCACCGCAATGATACTCCATGTTTTAAAGTACAACACTATTGATTTTGACTTTATGGTTGGTGCACAATTAGAAGGATTTGAAGTGATGGTAAAACTTACAGATAGTGCACCATTTATGATCATAGAAGGCGATGAATATTTAACTTCGCCAATTGACCCGCGACCTAAATTTCATCTCTACAGACCTGATATTGCCCTAATAAGTGGGATTGCGTGGGATCATATCAATGTATTTCCAACATTTGAAAATTATGTTGAACAATTTTCAATTTTCATTAAGCATATTAGTGCAAATGGTAAATTGATTTATTGTGATGAGGACGAAATGGTAAGTAAAATAGGTCGTTTAGCAAATAACAAAATTGAAAAGTTCCCCTATTCTTCACCGGATTATATGATTAGTGAGGGCGTAAGCTATGTTCAATTTAATCAGCACTCAATACCTCTGCAATTCTTTGGTCATCATAATTTGATGAATATGGAAGGCGCCCGACTTGTTTGTAACCAGCTCGGAATTGATGACGAACACTTTTTTGAAGCTATTAAAACTTTCACAGGAGCTTCAAAACGTCTAGAAGTTGTAAAACAAACTCCAAACGCTTGTTTTTACAAAGATTTTGCTCATTCACCCTCAAAATTAAAAGCAACAATCAAAGCTGTTAAAGAACAATTTCCTAATCGTAAATTAATTGCTTGCATCGAACTTCATACATTTAGTAGTCTGAATTTTGAATTTTTAAAACAGTATCAGGGAACTATGGAAGATGCAGATGTTGCAATAGTGTATTATAATTCCCATACTATTCAATTAAAAAAACTGACTCCGATTTCAGTTGAAGATGTAAAAGAAAACTTTGGCAACAAAAATCTTTTAGTATTTACTAATTCCGATTTGTTAAAAGAAGAATTAACCAAATATAAATTCATTAATACAAATCTCTTGATGATGAGTTCGGGCAATTATGACGGCATCAATTTTGATGAACTCGCAAATAATTTGTTCCTTTAATTATTTATGAATTGTTTTTTTTACATTAATTTTTTTTGTATCATATTTATTGGTCAGAAACACATAATAAATGGTAGAAACACATTGAAAGGAGCGGTTTTTATTAAATAAATTGAAAAAAAATATAACAGACTACGATTCTTCGATAACTTTATTATTACATCAAATAAAACTCTATAACCCGAAAAAAAATATATGATAGTGCTGATATTGTTTAAAATTTTATTAAATTTACAAAACCAATGAAAAGGAAATTAATGCTTACAGGTAAAATAGATATGTTGGATAAAGAATTTAATACCATTCCCAATAGATGGTCAAAAAAACTATAAATATTATTAAGAACGAATTGAACAATCCCTTATTTTATGAATTATCTAAAGACAAATCGGATGAAGAAAAAAACAATAACGATACTTTCATTAATTCTTAGCATAAATCTATTGCTTTACTATCAAGCCCACTCGCAGAACGACCCTATGCTAGCAAAATATATTTTTGCTTCAGGTCATTTGCGATTTATGAAGTCGCATATAGAGTTAGGTAATTTAACAGACCTTGACATTGCAACAGGTACACTAGAATTTTATAATGCATGGCAATATCCAATGACTCTTTCGTTTATTGAAGAAATGCCCGACTTTATTAAATTTGAACCAACTATTTTAAAACTCCCTCCCAAAACAGAAGGAAAAGTTATTTTTAAATATGATGCAGCTAAACGTAACTTCTGGGGGAAAGTCAGTAATTTTTATTCGTTTCAGACAAATGACACGATTGAATTAGTAAAGAATTTTTCAATTGCATGCACTATTTCTCCAAACACGTCATCACTCACAGCAATTGAAAAAGCTAACCCACCTAAAATAAGTTTTAAAGACACTATTCATGATTTTGGTTCTATAATAGAAGGTGAAAAAGTTTCATTTAATTTCGAATTTACAAATATTGGAAAAGGAGATTTAAAAATTCTTCAAGCATCTTCTTCCTGTGGCTGTACTGCTTCTGCACCAGATGAGTACATTATAAAACCCAATAATAAAAGTTTTATTGCAGTTACGTTTGATAGCAAAGAACGTCATGGAATACAAAAGAAAAGTATAACAGTAATTACAAACGACCCTTTGAAAGAAACTATCATTTTAACAATTACATCCAATGTTTCTGGCGAATACACCCACTAGATTGTGTTTTTGAGAATAGATAAAATACTAATATATTTGCTTTAAAGTAGTTTTTCTGTGCTTAGTAAGAAGCAAAATCAGAATATATACGACCTGAATCGGTTATTAGTCTAAATTCATATAAAAACACTTGGATTTTTTTTTATTATTACTTATCTTTACAGTGATAAAAATGGCCAGCCATGAAAACAAACTTTTAACACCCTTTTATTTTTTCTGATAGTAAACTTTTTTGCAGGAAGGCTCAAAGTAGAATCAGAAAAAATTTTGAACGAACTCCTACATTCCCTCACAGATTTTTCTAATTTGTTTTGGGAAAAGTTTCAACATTTATTTCTTGGAATTAAAAATCATTTGATTTACACTTTCCCGAATATTTTAGTAGGAAAGAGACTAATTCATACTGCTACTATTTTATCAAAATTTAAATACTACTTTCTAAATACTAATTTTAATAAACCATTTTATAAATTTAATTATAGGAGAAAAACCCATGAAAAAAATTACTTATTATCAAAGCAGAAGTATATTAACGTTGAAAAAGTATAGAGGGTGCTTTTAACAACATTAATCAGTTCTTCTACAAATCGGTAGTAGTATTTACCGTAAGTATGCTACTTTATACATTATGTATAGCTCAAACCTCATCAAACCCTGCAATTACCCCTTCAAATCTTTCATCAAAAAACGTAACTGTTTTCACATATTGTGGTGTTTTTGGTGACACTGTAGTTCATATCCTTTGGGAAAATGTTGCCAACGAAAAAATTCAGGAAATTATTCTGGAATCAAGTAGTGACGGTATTAATTTCAGCCATCTTTCCGAAACATCTGTTTCGAGTCTTGTAGATATTCATGCTGATAAAGATCCAAAGAATATTGATTATTTTAATAAAATACTATTATCTTCTGAACACGGAAACAACCGGTTTATTTTTAATGATGTTGTCAAAGAAATAAACATTTCGGTTAACCCTAAATGGTATCGAGTTCAAATGATAAATCAATCAGGAAATGTTTTCACTTCTCAGATTTTTGGAACAACAGAAAACAAAAGTGAAATAGCAAATTCTAATTCAATTCCAACAAATAATGATGGTTCTGAATCAAGAACAATGAAAAGTGGACCAAAAGCAGGATGCACTCCACTTGGCACGCCCACTCCCGGCTACACTGCTACGCTCACTACTCAAACATTTTATGGTGATTGTTGTTATTGGATAGAAACTTTGTATACCTCAACCGGTCCGGTTATGACAAACTGTGGGGGAAATAGTTATGCTTGGTGTTGCAGTAATGTTCCTGAGGCACCTGGATGTCCATCGGGCTTTGCTTCTGATCCTTGTTGCGTTCACTATTGTAACGATTATTATGGTTGTTCTTGCCAGCCATGGCAATGTTGTACTTCTAACTTGGTTTCCGAATGGGTTGTTACAACTTCTACTATGTTAACGCCTATTACACTCACTGAAATTATTCAGGACGAAACTTGTCTTGGATTAAATGATGGTTCAATTTCATTATCTGTAAATAACGGAACTCCTGCCTTTTCTTATATTTGGTCAAATGGAGCAACGACTTCAAGTATTACAGGATTATCAAGTGGAACTTATTATGTAACAGTATCTGATGCTCATAATTGTCAGGTATTTGGAACTTATACAATTAATCAAGGTCAGGGGATTACAGTTGTTACAAGCCCCGATCAAAGCGTTTGTCCAGGAACATCAGCAGTTTTAACTGCAAGCGGAGGTTCAACCTACTTGTGGAGTGATGGGAGTACTGGACCAATTATATCAGTTACTCCAGCTGTGACTACAATATATACTGTAACAGCCACATCTACTATTGGATGCACAGCAACAGCAACTACAACAGTAACGCTTTTCCCTGATCCTATAGTTTTGATTAATTCCTCAGTCGTTAATTTTTGCAATGGACAAACTGCTGTATTGACTGCTTATTGTAATGTACCAGGATCAAGCTATTTATGGGATAACGGGCAGAACACAAATGTGCGCACTGTTTCACCAACTCAAACTACCAATTATTATATGAGTTGTACCACACCTGACGGATGCATTGGCACATCTATAATAACTGTTAATGTATTACCAAATCCTGTACTTACTTTAAATCCTTCAAGTCAGGCGATTTGTTATGGATCCTCAACTACAGTTAGTGTTTTATCAAATTTAATGGGAACTACTTATTTGTGGAACACAGGTGATATTACGAATACAATAACTGTTAGCCCAACAACCAATACAACGTATACTGTAACAGGAACCAGTATCTATGGTTGTACTACAACCAGTACCGTTTCTATCACTGTTTTGCCTCTCCCATTAGCAAATGCAGGATTGGACCAAACAATTTGTTTTGGAAACACAGCAACATTGATTGCAAGTGGTGGTATATCTTACTTATGGAGTAATGGGAATAGCTCACCATTAATAACTGTGAGTCCAAATAACACTTCAATTTATACTGTTACTGTTACTGATAACAATGGTTGTTCAGCGACTGATAATGTAACTGTTTTTATCAATCCTCTTCCAATAGCAGATGCAGGTACTGCTCAGATAATATGCACTGGACAGTCTGCTAATCTTACTGGATTTGGT
>Ga0172375_10001103_pt1 | contig 43548 bp, 55 predicted proteins | sample LakKiv1m_FD_114537 | JGI IMG/M metagenome (GOLD analysis project Ga0172375, IMG submission 114537) | Freshwater microbial communities from Kabuno Bay, South-Kivu, Congo - kab_092012_11.1m | ecosystem: Environmental > Aquatic > Freshwater > Lake | place: Democratic Republic of the Congo... | reverse complement strand
ACGGTTATAAACTGTTTGTAACCAAGTATTTATTTGGTTAGTTAAATCATCATATTTCAATTCTATGAAGTCAAAAAATCTGTTTGTTGCCATTATTTAAGTTTATTTTTTATTGTTGAGCCAATTGTTTGTATCATATTTTTCAAATTTGAAAGTTCTGTATTTACAGTCTTATTATTTATTTGAAAACTTAAAATATATGATTCGTTCTTTTCTTTTTTAATATTAAATGGTATTTCAATATTATTTGCAGTTATTATAAATGGAAAAAATAAAGATTTACAAGGCATTATATATGCTTTTGGTTCATATTTTACATTTGAAATGTTTACTTCGTTAATGTGATTTTCTTTCAACCATTTATTAATTAAGAAAGCAGGTTTCCCTATAAAATTATTTAATATTTTCAAATCATTTCCAAATTTTTCCTTTTCTATTATATTTTTAAGTTTCTTTTCAAGGTCTGTTGTATCATTAAAATCTACACTAACATATTGACAATTTATATCAAATAAATACATGAATGAGTTTGTTGTTAGTTTTGTTTTTCCACTATTAACTTTAAAAATAAATTTAGTATACAAAATAGTTGATTCACCAAACATTTTGTTTATAAAAATGACTAATTTCAAATCATCAGAATTTTCGATATGTTCATATACTGAATCTGTATTCAATACATCTGAATCACCAAAAACTTTCTTAATTGAACTTTCAATATCTTTTATTGTAATTTCCATTATAATAATTCTTTAGTAATTTTATATCTATCAACAAGTGCTGATGTTGTAGATGCAGAGTTTCTTAAAATATTTATTTTCCAACCTTTATAATAAGAAATTTTAGGTTTAGTCTTCATTGAATAGTTTAGTGTTGATAAAGTAACTGTAATATCTGAACCACTACCCCAAGTATCTCCTGTTGTGTGTCCTGTTACTTGATAAATACCTGAAAAATCTAATACACTTGAACCACTTTGTAGGTAGAAATTATCAACATATACATAATCATCAGTTGAGAATAAATCTTCCATTAAATAAAACTTTGTAGTTGTAGTACCAGTTTCAACTTGTGCATAAGTATAAACATTATTATTTGTATAATATGAATTTGTATATGTGGAAGCAGTTGGATTTAAACTATCATAACTTGTTAAATCTATTGGTAATGTGATGCCACTTAACAATGTTTGTTCACTTGTCGTACCAGCGCCATCATTATACATAATGTTTATTTTTAATTCTTCTGGTAATTCAGACATACTTGGCTTAATATAAATATCCATAGATTGTTTATAAACCATATCTCTATTTAATAGAACTGTTGCAGTATTTTCTATTGTATTATTATCATTATTAATACTTACCAATAATTGATTTGATAATGGAACGGGAATGATATAACTTGAACCGCTATTAGTTGTATTATATGTTAATACATTATTTACAGAAATATTCTGAATATCTGCATACTGTGTATTTGAAACATTTACTTTCAAAGTAGGATATGTTCCTGAAAAATCAGTTTCTATCGTTGTTGTATTAGAATCTACAAATTGGAAAGTACTGTATAATTGTAATAAATTATTTAAATTATCAATTTGTGATTTTATAGTATCAATGTCAGTTTGTGAATATATCAAACTCTTCATATCGTACATATCTTGTGTTATCCAAGTAAATGAACTAATCATATATGAGAAATTTTCTTGTAATAAGGCATTAGTATTCATTATATTCTGATACAAGTCAAATCCAAATTGATTATATACTGTTGTAGGATCGTATGATAATGGTAATACATCATTATCAATGTTAAAGTTAATATTCAAATTAAAAATATAACTAACACCGTCTTGTGTACCATTAGAAACAAGTTTTCTATAAGGTGTTATTTTTCTGAAATTTGTATCACATTCATCATCGTCATCACCAGGATTATTAAGGAATTCGATACCATATAAATTATTTACAATTGTACCAGAACCATCATCTATTTCATAATACCAAAGTATAGCATTGAAGTAGAAATCTTCTGGTGGTCCATCAAAATAAGTACCATTAAATTCGTCAAAATTAGTTATTTGAGTATCTGGTAAGTTCATTTTAAGATAATGGTCTCTATCTATATCTATTTTTAAACCATCGATGTTATCAGAATTAAAATCAGTTAATTTTTCAAAATAATCTTCTGCATCAACACCAATATTATTAATCAATTCAACACCATAATAATCACCACTATATCTTAATTTGTCACCACTTTCACATAAATAAGTTTTATCTTTTGTATCAAAATATCCAAAATAAGTTCCTGGATAATCTTGTGGTTTTAAACGAATTGGAGAATTTGTATTTTCTGAACCAACTATTTCTTCTTGTTGTTCTGCTGGTAAAATTGGCATTTCAAGACCAGGATTATAGTTTGTATTTGTTTCAATACCAAATAAAACAGTTGGTGTTTTTCCAACATGATGTGGAATTTGAGCTGTTACTTCAGTGAAATTTTTTCTACTTGTTTGTATCTTACTAATAGCTTGTATTTCTCCAATATACTCTACAAATCTACTATATTTTAAATAAACAACTGGTTTTGGGCTTGGTGCCTCTGCTGTATAAGCATGGTCTAGTGTTATAATTGTGGTATTACCAGTAGTTATAGTAACATCGGAAATCAAATATGCTGTATTTGCAGATAATTGAGATCCAGTATCACCTGATAAATAAATATAATCACCTGGTTTAAATTTTGCATTTTCATCTATTGTAAGAACTGCAACTGCACCATCTTCTGTTAGTGTTGAAGAATAATAATTTACATCTCTTTCTTTCCATAAATATTTTTGAAAATAATCATATGTTGTACCATTTGGATTATCAAAATCAGATAAGTTTTTATCCCAGTCAATTTTATGTAAAGCTGGTTCAAAATCAACAAGATTTAATTTTCTACACCATTTCCAAAATATCATTTCAGAAGGTGTTATCTTTTCATTTATATTATAAAAATCTGTATTTGAATTTATTCTACTTTCTCTTAATGTTGAATCATAGTTGGCAACATAATTTCTTAAAGATTCAACTAATTGGTCTGCGAAAGTTGTTGGTAAATCATTGTTTTTACCAGGTTGGAAATTAAAAAATCTTGGACCTTCGTCACTTTTATCAAAATTCAATACACCTTCCTCTTGATCTCTTGCTACACCAGTTGATATAACTACATCTTGTGTTGGTATATTTAATAAAGCAAATTTTGTAAAATTTAATTTATAATTGTCATTTGAGAATGCTAGATTCATGTCGTTGCTGGAACTAGGAAAACAAAAGAAAGTTGTTCCCCTATTCTTAAACTGTCGGTAAAGTGGACAAGCCATATTTATTTAATTATTTTTCTTTATATATTAAAACCCACTTATCAAATCACTCATTTTATTTTCTATAATATCATCATATTTAATTCTGATTAATTTCATTTGATTTTTAATACAATAATCAGTTTTTATTTTATCTTTTTTTGTCTATCTTTTAAACCATCTTCTCCGCCCCAATTTTCTACTATCTCGAAATGTTGTATTCCATCATATTCTATACAAGTATTATATTCTGGTAAATAAAAATCAAATGGTAAAGGAAGCACATCTCTACAATCATCGAATGATTTTTGATTAATAAAATTTATATTCTTATTGTTTAAAAACAATCTTATTTCTTTTTCGCCTTTACTTTCATTACATTTTGGACAACCATTACCATTTAAGTGATTATGAGGTTTTTGTTTAAATGAACCATGTTTTTTACAAATTATAGAAACTTTAATATATCCATTATTTTTATAATCAACCATACTATAATCATATTTATCGCCATGAATTTTCTTTGATTTTTCAATAAATATTTTTGTGTTTAATCTATTTGAGCCTTTTGTATAATTTCCACATTTTCGACAACCTCTATCATTTAAGTGATCATTAGGACGGATTTCAAATTCGCCATGTTCAGGACAAATTATTCTAACTTTATCATATGTGCCGATATATTTTGTTAAAGAATAATCATATTTATCACCATATATATTCTTACATTTTTCAATAAATTCTTCTGTTGTATATCTTTTATTATTATCTGAACACTTTTTACAACCATTTTTATAATGGTTTTTAGGTGTTTGCTCAAAAATGCCGTGTATAGGACAAATAATTTTTACTTTTGTATAGTTATCTATATATTTTACTAAATGATAGTCGTATTTATTATCATATAAAATATTAGATTTAGATATAAAAATCTCTTGATGTTTACACTTAAAACAACCGATGCCATCTAAATGTGAAATTGGAAATTGCTCAAAAATTCCATGAATAGGACAAATAATTTTGATTTGATTTGATGTTGTATTTTTATAATCAACTAATGAATAATCATATTTATTATTATGAATTTTATTAGATTTTTTTATAAAATTCATTTTTAAAATTTCATTTTTATTAATTTTTGATGTCATATGACCTTTTAAATGAGAACTTGGAATTTGTTCAAAAATCTCACCATTATAAATAATTTTCACTTTAGTATGAGCATCCACATATTCTGTCAATGAATAATCATATTTATCACCATATATTTCTTTGGATTTATTTATAAAATCTTCTGTTGTCAATTTTGATGTTCCACCACATTTTGGACAACCTCGTTTTCTATTTTTGTGTTTATCTGGAACTTGTTCAAATATACCGTGGATTGGACAAATTATTTTAACTTTTGTTCTATTATTTTTATATTCAACTAAACTATAATCATATTTATTACCATGAATTTCTGTAGATTTTTCTATAAAATTATTTTTCATAATAAGTTATCCTTTTTATTTTTATATATTAATATAACGGTGTCATATTTTTTTATTTCAACATTTTGCTGTATCTTTGTATTCTAAATTAATTACAATGACTAATAATTTTAATTTAATAAAAAGTTTGCTAGATTTTGACAATGAAAGAGTATTTTATTTTATTCAATTGCTAAAGAGGCGTAAGGAAAATCCTGAAATGGAAAATGGTGTAAGAGTTATCGACAATTTCTACATCTATTCTATTGAAGATTTGAACAAGTTCGAAAATCGTATCACCGAAATATGCGAAAAGAACAATGCTCGTGCTTATATCAATGTTAATAAGCTTGATGTTGAACGCATTGCTATGTTTGTTATGAAGAAGGTTGCTGACCTTATTGTTGAAAAGCAGTTCAAGGCTATCAAGAATGTTTATCCAACTGTTTGTGGTCAGCATAGTTCCGAAGAAGACAAGAGGTGGATTGTTGATATTGATGCTAATGAACTTCAGTACAAGGATAAGATTGTTGAAATCATCAACAACCTTCATTTGAAGACTAAGAAGAATTATAGGATTCTTGCTGAAATTCCAACTAAGAGTGGTTTACATCTTATCTCAAACCCTTTCAACAAGAAGGAATTTAATGATGAAATGACTAAGTTAGGAATCAAGATTGATGTTCACAAGAACACACCTACACTTTTATACTGCTAAATTTAAAAGCCAGCAGAATATTTACTACCTCTTGTTGGTAGTGTAGTTGGTTCATTATTTTTTAAAAATTTTTCTCCAACTTCTTCAAACTTACATATTATTATAAAAAAATTAATGATTATTTAATATATAATAACATAAATGCAAAAAAAAATATAATATTATGAAAATAAAAAAAGTTAATGAAATCAGTTTTAATAAATCAAATAAGACTAAACCAGAATGTTATAAAGATGCTTTTGGTTTATTATTAAATAAAGATGTTCCTGATAGTATTTTGGAAAGATATTTAAATGATATTGATGGTGAAGGTGCTTATGAATTACAACGTTTCATTGTAAATAATATGAAACATGAATTAGTTGATTGGTCTACAGGAATTGGAATACTCGAAGCTGTTGATAAAATGTATGAGTGTGCTTTAGAAAATGGTAATGTAAAAGATATTGAAAGAAATACACCTAAGTTTATAATAAGAAAAAATGAACTTGGTGCTGAAAATTAAAATAATCTAAATAATTATGAAAATAAAAAAAGTTAATGAATTATATAATAAACCTAAGCCTGATTTGTTTCAGGCTTTTTTATTGTATATCAAATTTTTATAAAATTTATTTTTTTAATTAAGAAAAAACTTGTACATTTGTATAATGAAAAATCACATCACATATAAAGGAGTAATACGTTTTGATCCTGAGAACGTAACCAAGAAGCATCTTAATCAATCTAATTGGAAGAGAATGGCTATGATTATGATTGAAGGTGATATGGCTGAGTTATATTCTTGGTTTATTGAAAAAAGATACAATCTTAAACTCAACAAACCTCTTAGAAACGCTCATATTTCCTTTATTAATGATAGCATTAATGATATTAAAAAAGGTTTGAAATGCACTGACCAAGAAGCAGAATTTGTTTGGAAACAAGTAAAAGAAAAATGGGATGGTCAAGAAATCGAAATAACTCTTGATGTCGATGCTCGTTCAAATGTCGAACATTGGTGGTTAGTAGTTCCTGAAGAAGAAAGAAAAGTTTTACACTCAATTAGAGCTGAATTAGGTTTGGGTAGACCTTTCTGGGGACTTCACATGGCAATAGGATATGCTAATGAAAAGAATATAGAACACAGTAAATATATACTTGATTTAATTACCAAATACGGTAAAGAATACAATTAATTTTTTTATTGCATTCTTACCGTATTTTTGTTTAAAATTAACTGGAAATGGAAAAAGATGACAAAATCGCACTTATAGTAGTTAGTGTCTGTGCTTTAATTGATATTATGATTATTTTAACTTAAAACATATTTATTATGAGTATTTTAACAATGAGTATTATTGGTGTGATATTACTGATAATATTATTTTTTGGTATTATATTGAACGACAGTTTTTATAAAAACACAAAAGGATCATGTCTGATTATTTCTATTGTTGGTCTTTTGATTTTAGGTATTGGTGGTTTTGGTATCTATGCTTCACAAAGCAAAGATAAGATGATAGTTGAAAAAGTACCAGTAGATACTATTTTAAAATCAAAAATTAAAGTGTATGTAGAACTAAAAGATGTTAGTGAGACATTTGAATTCATTGATAAAAAAGAATTTGATGAAATTAATGATTCAACTTGTTTTTATAGAGTAACTTATTACAATAAGTACAATATAGATATAAAAGAAATATATTCTTATAATAAGATATTTATGCCTTTTGAAAACAAGGGTAAAGTTGAATCAGTTGAAATTGAAAACAAAGATGAAAAAAAGAGATAGATACAAAATTGCAAGAGACTTAGAAAATGCTAAGGAAAGTTTTACTCTTAATAAAAGAATAATTGTTTTTTCAATTATATTAGAAAGTATATTTTCTGTGCTATTTTTCTATTTTGTTTATAATAAAGGAAACATTGTTGATTATGTTTTTTCACTTACTGTTTTGACTTTTTTTGTTGCTATTATAATATTTAATTGTTTTTATATATCAGGCAATTTTAAAAAGGTAAAAACACTCAACAGAAAATATATGATTGCTACAGAAACACCAGAACAAAAAATGGTAAGAGAAAGAAATGAAAAATTTACAAGGATATTAAAGAAAACGGAGGATAGTCATGTGGATATTTAGAATGTTAAAAAATGATTTATTTGAAATAAGTATACAAATGGTTTATGCGTAATAAAAAATTAGAAAGGATAACAAATGGGTGGCTCAATAAGAATAGTAACTAAGTTAAATAATGAACTTCATACACATACAAGGTGGACAAACGCTTTACCAGAATATGTTATGTCAGATAAATTCATCGAAAAAGATGAAAAATACATAAAAAAATATCTTGAAAATTATAAAACATCTCAGTATAAATTAGATATAGAATTATTTTCACCATGTGATTATGGCTTAGATGTATTTGATTTTGATAAAAAAGTCATATTATCGAATCAAGGTTATTGTGCATATGACATGATAGAAACTGTTAGTATTTCATTATCTTTAAGATATACCAATTTTACAGATAGAAATGAAGAAATTTTGAAAACAAAAAGGATGTATGATAAAAAACAATTAAGTCTTGTTAAAGGTTATGATGAACAATCTGTTGTTGAACAACCTGAAACATATGAAAAGGCTTGGAAACTTATGGATGATTCTGGTGAAGTGATTAATTTTAAAGTAAATTGGGAAGATTTTGGTTGGAAATATATAAGATTTGAAGAAAGTGAAAAAGGATTTATTGAAATGCTTGACTATTGTGTAAAGAACTATAAACTAACATTAGAAGATATTAAAGATTGGGTCACATTCATTAAAGATAGATATGAAGATGAGTCAGAAACCAATTTCAAAGACTTAGAAAATAAGTATATAAATTATTATAGAGAAAATAAATTAAAAAGAATCGTTTAATTTTTTATGTTCATATATTTATTTAATATGTAAAAATTTTTTTATTTCGAATAAAAGTAGTACTTTTGTATGTTTCTCAGTTCAGTAAAACTGAGTGGTGACAAGGAACTCGAAAAATAAATTGTTAAACTTAAAAATTTGTTACTATGATTAGAAAAATGATTAAATTCCCTGAAATTGTTCAGTTTAGACAGATTACTAAACTTGTACATGATAATACCAGATATAATGGTAAAGATGAACATGGACATGCTATATATGATGCAAGTAAGGTGTTGCCAACATTAACTTTTAAAGGTACTGTAAAATTACATGGAACTAATTCTGGTGTTACATTAAACAGAGACGGTGATATTTACGCTCAATCAAGAGAAAATATCATCACTATTGAAAATGATAATGCAGGGTTTGCTTTCTTTGTTGAATCTAATAAGGAAACTTTCAAAAAGTTATTTTCAACTATTGATATGAAAGATGCTGATTTTGTTACTATTTTTGGCGAATGGTGTGGTGGTAATATTCAGAAAGGTGTTGCTATTAATGGATTGCCAAAAATGTTTGTAATTTTTGCTGTAAAATTATCATATACCAATACTGAAAAAACAAACTATTTTTTAACTGATGAACAAACTAATCATTTAAAAAGTATTGATAATAAGATTTTTAATATCCTTGATTTTAAAACATATTCAATTGATATTGATTTTGAGAATCCTAAACTTGCTCAAAACAAGTTAATTGAATTAACAGCTGAAGTTGAAAAAGAATGTCCAATTGGTAAAGCTTTTGGTAATATTGGTGTCGGTGAAGGTATTGTTTGGAAAACAGAAACGACAAGAGGTACTATTAGGTTCAAAGTAAAGGGTGAAGCTCATGCTGGAAAATCTAAAGTCAAAGTTCTTAAACCAGTTGATAATGAAAAAATAAATAAAATTCAAGAAGTAGCTATGAAAGTTACTCCAGTATGGAGATTATCACAAATGCTCGAAAAATCTTGTGATTTGATCAATGGTGGTATGATAGATAGAACTAAACTTGGTAATTATTTAAAATTAGTTATAAATGATGTTCTCAAAGAAGATATAGATATTCTTATTGAAGAAAAAATCGAAATAAAGGATATTAGTAAATATATTTCAGATATTGCTAAAAAATATTTTTTCGAACAAGAAAAATTAAGATAATCTTATAATATACCAATTTGTAAACGAAAGTGGAAATGAAAAAACAAAAGCAACTTTTTTGACTTTTGTGTGCGGGTGCAACGACTTTTTTATTTATTAATTTTTAAAAAGGAAACAAATTATGATTACAAAAAATGAAATAAACAGTTACAAAGAATTGAAAGAAAAGATTGAAAGCTATTCGGAATTTATTGCCAGAATTTGTTATTCAACCGATCCAAGTTATTACAGAATTGCACAAGATTTTAAATCTCTTGAAATCTATGATGAAAATGTATGTGTAATATTTGATGGTCACTCAAGAGGTTATTATACAGAGGATCTTTGTTTTCCTGTTGAATACTTATCAATGACAGCAGAAGAAATTCAGAAACTTGAAAATGAAAAGAAAGAAGAAAGAAATTTAAAAGCACAAAAAGTAAAAGAAGACAAACAAAAAGAGGAAGAAGAAAAACAAAGAAAACAATATGAAGAATTAAAAAAGAAATTTGACCATTAATGGCTAAACTTTTTATTATGGATAATAAGAATTAAACGGTTGACCAGGATACCAATATTGGTGTCCATATTCTTTATTTACTATCTGGCGACTTTTTGTGAAAAGTTCATCACCAGAATCAATATCATATTCAACAGCTTTTTCACTAATTTTAACATTATATTTTTTAGAAAATGTTAAAATATTATTTCTTAGATAATTCCAACCTTCAACAGAATAACCTGACCAATACATTTTTTCGTTTGGATATGTTTGTGAAAAATATTTAAAAAGTTCTTCAAGAATCATTTTTGAAATACCTTGTTTCCTATAATCTATATTTGTTGAAAGATAACTTACAGCGTATGTTTGTGAGAAATTCCAAAATGCAAATTTACAAATACCTAATATATCTTTGTTATTATAAGCAACTATAAATCTTAATGTTTTTTCATGTTTTTTATCATAACCATAACCACTACTAAAATCAGAATAATCAAAAAATCTAATTTTTTCTTTTAGGTTTATGTTTTGATCAGGATAAATTTTAAAAAATAATTTATCAAACTCTTTTCGTGTCAAGACATCAACTTTAATATCACCAATTAAAAAAGATTCATATTTTTTCAAAATTTTCATACATTATATATAAAATTGGTAAAGTAAAATTTATATATAGGGATATGAAATGGTTAGTGACTATATTATTTTTATTATTGTTTCAATTGTGTTCATCACAGACTATGATTGAGATGACATCACCTGAGGATGCTAATTTAATTTTATTAGAAGTTCAAGATTCTTCACAAGCTGATATTTATGTTTACAAAACTAAAAAGATTTCTGAAGCCAAAGATTGGGATTGTATGTGGAAGTTTAGAAAATTTGGATTTTCCAATTTTGCAGTATATATAGCAAAAGATCCAAAAGAATTGAAAGTGTCTGCTGAAGAATCAATTACAGAAGAAGAAATGAAATATGTATCTGCTGGTAAGGTTTATTTTGTAAAAAATAAAAAATATAGGGGGTATAGAAAAGGATTTGCGATTGAAGGAATGATGAAAGTTACTAACACACGAAAAATAAAAGTTAGAAAAAACGAATTAGAATAATGATAGAAAAGAATTTCAAAGTATTCGCTTTAAATGAATCAGTTTTAGACTTGGTTACAAAACTATTTAAAAATCCAAAAAAATTGGAACAAAAACTGGTTAAAATCATTCTTGATGTAAAAGAAGATGTACTAGTAAACAAAAGATTAAAAAAAGGTGATGTTAAAAAGATATTAACAAATTTTGAAAATATGTTAGATGCAGATGCTATATATGAATTAAATTTGGACTCTTTTATAAGAGGTTTATATAATCTTACAATCAATCCTAAAATCACCGAAACTAGAATAGAGAAATATATCAACTCATACATTAAAACGCTACCAAAAAGAATTAAACTATATTTTGAAGATAAATCACACAAGTTTGAAGATGATGAAGAATTTCAAGAATTGCAGAAATTAAAATCTGAAAGAATGTTAAAAATTGGAAAGAAAGATTTCATAAATGAATTAAGACCATTACAAATTGAATTATTAAGAATGCAAGAATGGTTAAAAACAAGTGGTAATAAACTTGTTATGATTTTTGAAGGTCGTGATGCTGCAGGAAAAGGTTCGGCTATTAAAACAATAACAGAATTTTTAGACCCTAAATTTTTCAAAGTTGCTACGTTTGGTATACCAACAGTAGAAGAAAAGAAAGATTGGTTTTCAAGATATGAATCAGAATTACCAGAAAAAGGACATATGACTTTATATGATCGTTCTTGGTATAATAGAGCTGTAAACGATCCTGTTATGGGATATTGTACAGAGTTAGAGTATAAACAATTTATGAAAGATGTTATACCTTTTGAAAATAAATTAATAAATGTTGGATATATTCTTATTAAATTGTGGTTCTCTATTGACCCAGATACTCAAAAATTGAGATTCAAAATGAGACAAGCAAGTCCATTAAAATATTGGAAATTTAGTCCAAATGATGAAAAAACTATGATCAAGTGGGACTTATTTACAAAGTATAAAGAACAAATGTTCCAAAAAACATCAACAAAGAAATCGCCTTGGGTTGTTGTTGACTCAAATGAGAAAAGAGTTGCAAAACTTAATGTTATAAGATATATTCTTAATAAAGTTCCATATGAACCAAAAGAAAAAACTTTTGATGTTTATCCAGAAGTAATTGTTGAAATACTATAAAAAATAAAACCTCTCAATTGAGAGGTTTTTTTATTTGTGTTAATTTTTATTTTCTTGTTAAGATATAATGATCATCAACAATTTTTATTGTAGCGTCTTTATATGTTTGCTTAATATTATATAAGGTTGCTTCTGGTACTTTGCCAACTACACCAAGGTCTACTTTACCACCTTTTGCACCATCAATAAGTTTGCTATATTCGTTGTCTATATCAACACCGATGCCGTAGTTTCCTACTTTTTGTTCGTTTTTCACATCTGAATTAAAAACTTGAATTTGATATGGATATCTAGCACCTTCTGAAATATTCTTAAAAAAGTCAACAAGATTGGTGATGTTATTTTCTTTGAAATACGCATTAGGATTTGATAAATCTGGTTCATCACCTGTTATAAAGTATTCGAATTTTTTTAAGTATTTCATTTTATTTCAATTTAATTTTACACAATTGACATCTCTCACCATAAGGTAGTTGAATACGAAATTTTTCTGGATGTTTGCAAGCATTATCTTTAACTCTTTTCTTTTTCTTTGTTTCTTTTTCCTTTTCTCTTTCTTTTGCTTTATCCTTCTTTTCCTTAGGCTGTTCGAAAGTTTCAAATGTCAACAAATATTTCATTCTATTCTTTCTTTTTAGGTTCTTCACCACAAATGTCTTTCTTAATATCTTCTAAAGATTTTGTAAGACCTTTTCCTTTAACCCAATATTTACTAATGTCGTTAAAGAATTCTTTTTTCTTTTCATCAGAAAGTTTTGTAGGAGAAGTCACTTCATAACAATCTAACATAGCTCTGAAAAATTCTCTATATTCCTTCTGAAGGTTAGAAAGTTCTTCATTTACTTGTTCTTTGTTTTCTTTTATAAATTCATTCCATTTTTTAAGCATAACTTTATGTTATTTTTAGTATATATTAAATTATTTTTCTATTTTTTCATCTTGTTTAATATAATAATATCATTGATATTTTGTAAAAATTATTTATCATGTTTTTCTTGATTAATTTCTTGATTAATTTCATATTTATAAATATCTACTATCGTTGATTTTAAGATTTGTTTTCTATATTTTTCTTTAAAATCATCATCTATTAATATATGTTCATCAGATAAAGTGTTATAATATTTTAATAAAATATCTTCTATAATATGAAAATCTAAATCAGGATTTATACATAATATTTTTTGATTAAATATAAATGTATAAATATTTTTTTCTTTTCTTATAGAATTCCAAACATATAATGAATCCATTGAACGATCTAAATAGTTTGATGATAAATAATTATATTTTTTGATTAAATTTATATAAATTTTTTTACCAAATCCTATATTTTTTAATATGAATGGTAATCCGTCTGGGATATGAATCCTATTAAAATTGTTTTTTTCTATTTCTATTTCAGGATAAAAAGATTTTTCTTCACCATCAGGATATACATATTTATGATATGTTTCTTCTAAATTTTCACTTTTTGATAAAATATATTCAATATCTTCGATTAAATGTTTTATTTTTGAATTATATCTAACACTTAAATAAATTATATTAGAATCTTCATCATATTTATGAAATTTTATTTCTTTCAAAGATGACAATTCTTCTTGTAATGTAAATATAGTTTCAATTATAAAGGATTTTGTTTCTTTGGTTTTATCTAGGTTTTGTAAAACTGTATCATATCTTTTAGCCCTATCATTCGAAATTGATTTCTCTAAAAGAAAATCTTTATAATATTTTATCATGTAATTTTTATTTTATTATAGGTTATAATCTGTTTTAAGTTTTGATATTAAATATTGACTTATCATATCGTTAACTCTTATATGTTCTAAATCAGCAATACTTACTTTTACTGTTTTAGATAATTTTTCTCCTTTAGTTCCATCACCTGGTGCTGTAACAAGTTTATATTGATTATATTCTAATGTTAATAAACAGAGATAATATTGAGCTGATGTAGATTTTGACCAGAAAAATGGTCCTTCAATTTCAAATTGATAAAACTCACTTAAAACAAGACCAGCCTCTTCATATAATTCTCTTCTTAATGTCTGTTTAGGTTCTTCTCCTTCTTCAATAGTTCCAGAAACAACTGTTAAAAATCTTCCTGATAATTGTTGAACTTTATTTTTATATTTATATTGCCAAGGCGGAACAGGTTCGCTACGCATTAAAACATAACCTTCATCTTTCATATAAATTAAACAAACAACACAATCCTTTTCAACAACATATTCCCAGTCGTCTTCTTTTCTGACTTTTAAATAACCATCATAAACTACAGCATCTTTGTCTTTTTGTGCTTGTACAATCTCTGATTTTTTAACATTTGTAAACTTTTCCATATTATTGATTTGTTTCTTCTAATCTTTTTAATCCACTTTTAATATTTATTAGAATATCTATAGTTTTTGACATTTCTTTATTAGGAATATTAGCTTCTATAAAATCTGATATTTCTTTCATAAGAGTTTTCCTATTCATTAGACCAACTTTTTTACCCAATATCTTTTCCGCTTGCATAATCAAATTTACTTCAGCATCAGAAATATTTCTTCTGTTTTTAATTTCTGGGTCCATATCATTAAGATAAGGTCTGTCTTGTTCAGGATCTAAAAATAATTCATATATTTTCTTAATATATTTCATAATATTTTATTTTTTTAATCATCGTCTTCATCATCTTCATCATATCCACTAAAATTTCCTATTATATCACTATTTACAGCATCATTTAATAACCCGTTAATGTCTTCCAAATTTTCATTAGAAAGTTCTTCATAAGGAACTCTATATTCATCTTTCAATGTTTCATATTTATATCCACCATATATACAAATTTCTACATCATCAAAATCTAATCTTTCAATTAAATGAATTGATTGATCTGTTGCTTTAAAAACTGGTGATGAATCCGCTTGTAATTCGCCCATAGATATAGATTCGCCATATCTTTTAATTTTATTTTTAATATCTCGAATTAAATCACTTTTATATTTATCTGATTTAGACCAATCTTCATCAGGATTATTTAAACGAAATTCTTCTTCTTTTGTTAAAGGTTCTTTTCTATTCATTTTGTCTAAAATCTCATCAATCTCTTTTTCTGAATATTTTTCAAATGTTTTTAAGTGTTTCATTTAATAATTTTTATTTTTTTAATATCTGGTGCACAATTTGGTACTTTTTTACCATCTTTTTCTTTCATACCAATTTGCTTATAACCTTTCCAGCAAGGTTCTTTTTGTTTTTTCTTTTCGTTAAAACTTTGAAAATTTAAAATCTTTTTCATAAATATATTTCCTCTTCAATTTCTGGAAAATTTTCATCTAATAAATCATGAATCTCTTTCATTGCTTCTTCTATTTCGTTGTGACCAAAATGATTATCAAGATTTGATAAATATTTTAATTTAGCAATTATTTTATTTTTTACCTTACCTTTTAAACCAGTTGGTTTTGCTGCAGATGGTAATTCGTTTAATTCTTCAACATTTTTAATCCAATGTGAACCAACACCAGTAGCTAAAATGCTAGTGATTTCATCTTGTAATTGTTTTACATTTTTAAACATTTTAGCTGTAGATGGTAGTGATCTTTTTAATTGTAAATTTGATATAGCGAATTTCATGCCAGAATCTTGCCAACCACCATAAAATGAATATCCTATAGTATTATCTGGTCTTAAATAAACAGATAATGTTTTTGAATTTCCTGTTGGTCCATATGTTTTATCATATAATCTGAACATAAGTAGAGGTACACTTCCACCTGCTTCGTTTAATTCTTTAAATCTTTTAATTTTCATATTGTGAGACTTTATTTTTATGTATATATTAAAAAACAAAATTGAAAATAAAATCTATAAACAGATATGAAATATATTAATGGATATTTGAATTATACTGGTAATAAATTTGATTTATTAGAGCAAATTATACCAGAAATGGACTTTTCAAAAAAATATTTTTGTGATTTATTTGCTGGTTCTATGGTTGTTGCCGCAAATGTTGTGGAAAAATATGAAAAAATATTGGTTAATGATATAATTGAAGATATTATAGGAATTCATAAATCTGTACTGGAATCCGATAAAATTGTTGAAGAAGTTAAATTATTAAGTAATGTAAAAGAAAATCAAGATGCATATAATATATTAAGAGATTCTTATAATGAAAATAAAACACCTGCAAAACTTTGGGCTCTTATTTTAAGTTGTAATTCTAATCTCATGAGGTTTAATAATAAAGGGAATTTTAATCAGACATGGGGTAAAAGACAATTTTCATCAGCAACACAAAATAAAATAGATGATTTCACTAAAAAAGTAAGACCATATAAAGATAAATTTATTTTTACTTCAAAGAATTTTAATGATATAAAAATAAATAAACCCAGTATGGTATATCTTGATCCGCCATATGCTTATTGTGAAGATGAAAAGGGCAATATAATAAATAAACAAATATCAGAAGCAGGATATAATGTTGTTTATAAACAAGAAGATGATATAAAATTATATAATTATTGTAAAGAAATAAATAAAAATGGTTCAAGTTTTATGCTTAGTGGATTATTAGAACATGATAGTAAAAAATCTTGGTTATTAAATCAACTTATTCGTGATGGGTTTAGATATAAAGAATTGATTTTTAATTATAATAAAGTGTCTAAAAAGGGTAAAAAAGAATCCAATGAAATTATTGTAATGAACTATTAAATTAATTTTTACATATGATAAAAGTTGAACGTTAGAAGATGATTTAACATTAATGAAATACTATTATGATAATGGTTGGAGTTATGATGTTTTTTCTTTATATTCTTCGTATGTTTTAGCATATATCAAATCATATTACGTTTGGTCTTTGGAATCTTTAGAAAAACATCATAAACTTCTTTTTTCAAATCCAGGTGAGTGTATTACAGAATTTATGTGGGCGAATGATAATAAAAAATATATTACACAAAACGATTGTTGGGAAATAACTGCAAAAGAATATTTAAATGTGATAAGAGAAAAGAAATTAAAAAGGATTTTGAAATAAATTTTTTTCAACAATTATTTTATAAAATATTTTTTCAGAAATTTTATTATTAATATCCTCATTATATGAAATAAAACCACATTGTCTTTCATATATTTTGTTATTTTTTACATCTTCTATTATATCATCTAACATAGAATCAATATAAGATAAGAATTCTTTAGATTTTTCTTTAAAAAAATACTCCCATTTTTGATAATATTTTATTAAATCTCCATCAAAATTATCTTTTATATCATTTGAAAAATTATTGGTAAATTTTAAAATATCTTTCTCATTATTTATAAAATCCAAATGATTGAAATTATTTAAATCTATTAAAGATTTGTAAACATAAGATGTTTTAAATATCTCATATAATTTTGATTTATCTGTTATATTTATCCATCTATATAATTCATATAACATATTATGTCTTGCAATTAATTCATGTTCTAATGAAAGATAAACTAAATTAATGAAATTATTTTTATATTTGTTTATTGGTATGGATTTCACAAATTCTTCCATTTCTATATCATCCGAAACTGTATAAATATCATAAATATGTCTGATTTCATGAGAAATAATAGACATTAAATAATTTATATCAATTTTATTATCTTCCACTATAATTTTAATATCTATCGGTTCAATACCTTTTATTATATCATAAATATTGATATTTGAATAATATGGTTTTTTATTTGATTTTTTAAAATTTACTATTATATTAACATTTATAGAATCTATATTATAATTCTTTTTAAAAGAATTATTACCATTAATTATTAAATCTTTTCTTATTGTATAAGATATTTTTTTAATTATTTCTGGTATAGATTTGTTTTTAAAATCTTCAAATAATTTAATATATTTATTTAATTTCAAATCTTTTTTAATTTATTTTTATATATTATCATTTTGAAATAAATTGAAATTACTTTCGGTTTTACTATGCTTTTTTAGAATTATTACTCCTTATTATCGTTCTAATTTGGTTTCTTTTACTTTAATAATAGAACATTTTCTGCATGTATATTTATATCCATTATTATATTATATAATCTCATGGTAGTTTCTTTTATATGACCACAAACATCACACATAGACATAAATTTATGTTTATTATTATTCTTTGATAATTTTTCAATAGGAAAATCAATAATATTACCAGCATCATAAGATGAATTAAGTAATTTGTTTATTTTTTTAATATTTTGTTTATTTATTTTTAATTTTACAAAGTTATTTATTATCATTTTTAACTTCATTATTTTTTTCATCAACCCACTTTTTAATCATATTTGCAACTAGTTTTGATTTATTGATTGAATTTTCATCACAGATTTCATTAAATTTTTCTAATAATTTGTCATCAATTGTTATTGTTAATTTTGTTTTTGTTATCATAAACATTTATTCTTTTTTATTATATATTAATAAAAATATATGTATTTTTTCCATTTTAACATAAAAATATAATAAATATGAATAATAATATTAAACCATCTGATTATCAATTATTTAGTGGTGGTGCTATTGGTAGTGATATAATTTTTGAAAAAATTGGTAAAGAATATGGCTTAACAAAATTTAATCATTACTGGTATGGTAAAATGAATCCTTTTTCAAAACCTGAAGATAAAATTAGTGAAGAAGATTACCAAGAAGGTATTAAAAAAGTATTTGAAGCTAATAAAATTCTTAAAAGAAAAGGATTTGAAAAATTTATGAATTTATTAGCTAGAAATTGGTGTCAAGTAAAATATTCAGATGCCACATTTGCAATTGGTAAAATTGTTGGCAATAATGTAGATGGTGGTACTGGTTGGGCTTGTGCTATGACTATAATAGAAAATAAACCTCTTTATGTTTTTGACCAAGAAAAAGAAAAATGGTATTTCTGGAATGATACTAAATTTGAGGTTTGTGTTACTCCAAAACTTACTCAAAATTTTGCAGGCATAGGAACAAGGGAAATAAATGAAAATGGTGTAAAAGCCATTACAAATGTTTATAAAAAAACTTTTAATATAGAATATGATTAATTATAAAAATTTTTTAATAAGAATTGATGAGGGTCTAATAAAAACTCATGATTTAAATAAGAGTATTAAAATAATAGAATATGAGATGGTTAATTCACCATCATATAGAATTGATGTAGATTATATTAATAATACATTTTCTATATTTTTTGATAGTATACCTACTATACAATTTTTGGATTATTGGTTTGATATAATAAATAATTTAGGATATTATCCAACTATAATTAAAGTGTGGAATCAAAAAAATATGTCAAATATTTTCAATATGCCATCTGATTCTAATACAGAAAATATTGAAACAAAATTAAATAATCTGATAAAAAATAAAAAACAAGTGGAATTTTTCTTTGATGCTAGATATGATAGAGTTTTAAAAACACCAAATGTTTTATATCATACAACGACATTAAGAAAAAAATCAAAAATATTAAAAAATGGATTATCTCCGAAGTCAAATAATAGGAAAAACAATAATCCTGAAAGAATATATTTTGATTTTAGCTTAAATAATTCCACTAACACCGCAAAAAGTTTAAGAAAAAATGATTTGCTAAATAATAAAGAAAAATTAGAATATTGTATATTGGAGATAAATACAAAAGACATAGAAAAATTATATAAAGATCCACACTCAAAAGGTTGTTATACATATGATAATATAAAACCAAACAATATTATTGATTTAAAAATAATAATTTAATAAGTAGAAATTTGTGTAGTAGTTGGTGTTATTGGATCTTTCTCCGTGCCAATCATATTATGAATTGTTTTACCTTCTTTGTCTTTGCCATTAACAACATAATTATTTATATCTTGACTAATAAAATCATCTCTATCAATTGGTTCAAACTCAATACGAGCAACCTGACTGCCTCTACTAACAGCGGTCATTAAATTAGTTTCATTAACAAATTGTTTATAATTAAGTAGTTTCATATACAAATTTTATTTCTTCTCTTGTTATTGGTTTATCAAGTGTTATCCAAATATTATTTTTAAATGGATTCCAGATTTCTTTCAGTTTTTCTAAATTTATTTTAACTGATTGAAAATCTTTTTCCTCTTCAAAATTATGAAGTTAATATAATTAAGAATCATATTTTCCTTTTAATTTATGTACGATATTACCTCTTTTTTTCAAATCCAAGTGTTGAGTACTATCTACAAACCAAACATTATCATATAATTTAAATAATTGGTCAAATGTTTTTTGAACTCTTTCATGATAATCAATAACTACATCATCTGATAATCTTCTTGCCCTTCTAGCATTTCTTTCTAAAGCAGTATCAATATCACAATGTACATATACCATAGTTGTTGTATATGATTTACTTTTAGCCAAATCTATTAATTCTCTAATTAAATGTACATGAGTTCCAACGGTATCAAAAATTATATTAGGTGGCGCACTTGAATCCATGCCACTTAATATGGATTTTAATTGTTTAATAGTTCTATTTCTTGGATCTGTTGAGCCATAAGTATAAGCTAAAATCTTTTCATTATCTTCTGGCTTATTGAGGTCTAACCCCATATTTTTTGCAACCAACTCTCTTTCAGAATCTACATTAAAAATCTTAAAATTCTCTAAATTTAGTAAATTATTTGAAATAAAAGATTTGCCGGACCCAGGTCCTCCCATCAACACAACAAAATTACCATTCTTAGGATCTGAAAAATTCACAACCTTATTTTCATTTAAAAAATTGAAATAATTCTTAATAATTCTCATATTACTATATATATTTTTTTTATCACAAGAAAAATTGTAACTTTGTAAATAAGGACAAATATAAAATATATGAAACTGATAATTTTTGACTGTGATGACACTATATGGAAAATACCATATAAAGAAGAAGATAAATATATGGATTTGCCAGAAAGTATTATAAACCATGATTTTAAATACAATAAGGAAATTATTGATATTTACGAACATATGAAAAAAGAACCAAATGTTAGGTTTGCAATTCTTACAAATAGAACATTTTGTGTAAAAGATATTATCTTAGAAAGACTTAAATCAGAAAAAGGCTTAGAATTTGATTACACTATGTTTAGAGTGGATAACAGAGATAAATCTGAAAGACTTTACAATCTAATTCATTTAATTAACAATGTTGATTATATTGAATTTTATGATGATAAAGATAAACATATAAAAAGTATAAACACTTTAAAAAACAAATTTCCTAAAATAACTATTAAAACTATTAAAGTATGAACATTTTAAAAATGTTTCTCGTAAGGATTGATAACAATCCTGGTGCTTGGAAATCTGGTTCAGAACCACAAGTAATTGTAATTGCAACTGATAAAAATGAAGCAATTGAAAAAGTAAAAAACGGTTGGGGCGAGGGTGGTCACTTTGATAAGAAAACAGATGACTATTTTTACAGTTATGGTTTTGGTGAAGGACATAATTATATAGGTAATAACGCTCATTTATCAGCGGTAGAGATAACATTCAAAGATGAAGACTTCAAAGTAATAAGTCTTAGAGAAGAAAAACTTAAAAGAATTACAAAAGATGAAAACGAAAATTAGAATATCAGGCAGTACTGGTCAAAAATTGCAATTTGTAAAATTGATAAAAGAACATACTGGATTAGGACTTAAAGAATCTAAAGATTTAGTTGATGGTTTATTACCAAGTGGCATTGGTTATCCAAAATATTTAGATTATATTGAAATTGAAGTAACGGATGCTATTTCTGCTGCTAAAACCTTTAAGGAAATTGGCTTGGATGTAAGTACAAGTTCAAGAGAATGTAAATTAAAAAGGGTATTATATCAAGACCAAGTTATTATGTTGAAAGACATGTTGGAAGATGTAAGCCAATGGGATAAATTCATTTCAAATGAAGATAAAACTACACTCACCTATGATGAATGTAGAAGAAAGGCTATTGAAACAGTTTATGAAAACTATTCTGAGTATATAAACAATGATAGTTTCAATGCTCTTTATGATGAAATAAAGAACATTAATGAAATGGAAATAAAATCAACAGATGCCAAAATTTTGAAATTCAATGAAGAATTTGGTGAATTTGTTGCAGAATATATTAAATTCAAAGGTTATACTTATAAACCTTATGATAAAGATCATCTTAAAGAAGAAATGGCTGATTCTTTTCAATGTTTATTGTCAATCTTTGCTGCCATTGAAAAAGAAACAGGTATAACTTTAAAAGATATTCTACTTGAAATGTTTGTTAAGAATAAAAAGTGGATTGATAAAATATCAGATTACAAGGTGAATAAAAATTAAATAAACAACAGATATTTTAATAAGTATAATATAAAATTAAAAATTATATTTGATGAAGTTTATAAGCAAAGACGAAAAGAAGAACATTCTTAAAAAACACGGTAAACTAAATCAAGTCAAGCAAACTTTAAAAACAGAGTTTGTTGGACTTGATTCTGTCATTGATGATATTTGTAGTTTAGTAGAACCTTGGTATTTATTTCCTGGTGCACAAATTCGCCCAACTGTTATTAATATGTGGGGAATGACAGGTGTTGGAAAAACAAGTCTTATAGTTCGTTTATTTGAACTATTAGAAATGAATAGTGTTTTAAAGTTTGATGTTGGTGAATGGGTTGATAAAACTGATTTTGAATTAACAAATAAAATTTCAGGTCAAGTTAGAAAAGTTCAGAAAGATAGTTTGATTCCTATTTTTGTCTTTGATGAATTTCAACTTGGTAGAACAATTGATGATGAAGGCTCTGATTTAGATAGACCAAGCCTAAGAGTTATCTGGGATCTTTTAGATTCTGGCAAATTTTCTCTTATAGAAGAAAAATGGGAAGCAACAAATGTAATAAAATTATATTCAAAACTTTACTATCTTGTAAACGATTCAAAGGTTGATGCAAAGAATGGTAGACTTACTAAGAATAAAGAAAAATGGGATATGTTCTTCCTTGAAGATGTTGAAGACGATCATGAACCAGATAATGAATATCTTTCTAAAATTTATCCAAAAGATTCACTTATTCCTGTTACAAAATTATGGAGTATAAAAACATTGAACGAAGAAGAATTCTATTCTGAAGTTCAACTTGCTGAATACTTAAAAACATTAAACGCAAAAGAAATCCTAAACTTTCTTGAAAGAACTATTGAAAAATCATTTAGTCCAGTAGAACACGATTTTTCAAATTCAATAATTTTTGTCATCGGTAATTTAGATGATGTTTATTATGGCTCAGACCAAATGAGTCCAGATATTGATGCTGATACTCTGTATGAACATACAGAAAAAATCACAATATCTAATGTAAAAGAAGCATTAACATATAAATACCGTCCAGAACAAATTTCCAGACTTGGTAATAATCATATAATATACAAATCATTCAATGAAGAAATGTACAATCAACTCATTGAAATGGAACTATCAAAGATTAAAGTAAAAGTCTTAGATAAATTCAACATTACAATCAATTTTGACAAAAGTGTAAATGATATTCTTTATAAAGAAGGTGTCTTTCCAACTCAAGGAGTAAGACCAATATTTTCTACAATTACATCATTAATAGAATCTTATGTTGGTAGAATTGTAGTAGATTCTTTAAAATCAAAATTTGATATTGATAATATTCAATGGAAATTTAAAAACGATGAATATATTATTACTATTAACAAAAGTAATGAAATAAGATATCCTGTTAAATTAAAAGTAGATTCTGTCAGGAAATCGAAACAAGATGACATTCAAGCTCTTGTTGGTATTCATGAAGCTGGTCATGTTGTTACTTCTGTATATGCTTTAAAAATATGCCCAAAACTTGTTGTTAGTAGAAATGCTGAGGGTAATGGTGGTTTTACTCATATTGATTTACCACAACATGAAACCAGAGAGATGTTAATAAATGATATAATTTGTCTTGTTGGTGGTTATTGTGCTGAGAAATTGATTTTTGGTGAAAATAATATAACATCTGGTTCATATTCTGATTTGGAAAAATGTACAAAATCTGCTCTCAAAATTGTAAAAGAATATGGTATGAACGGTGTACCTATTCAGTTCTCAACACCAGACTTTAGAATATCTTCTGAGGTCATTTGTTTAAATGATGATGAACTTGACAGAACGGCAATGTCTATTATTGAATCAAGCGTTAAAAAATGTGATGCGATATTAAATGATAATTTGGAATTACTCATTAGAATTGGTGATTATTTGGCTAAAAACTCAAAAATGGGTTCAGAGGAAATAAAAGAAATGGTCAAAAATTATGGTGAATATGTTCCTGATTATAAAACAAAAGACAATTATTACGACTATAAAAAGATATTAAATGAAAAAATATCAAAATACGATGTAACCAAAAATGTTGCAGAAAAAGAATTTATTTTAAATAAAAAGAAAAAGTAATATGTGGTTGATTTATGTTTTAGTTGGCTTGTTTGTTTTTGATGTGCTTATTCTTTTATTCTCTAAAAGTGGTAAATTTCATGATAGAGAAATAGAAGAAGAAAAGAAACATTGGGACAACTATAAAAAATAATCATTTATGATTTTTACTAAATTAGATGCTAAATTAATTTTTAAACCATCAACACCTACTGGTGAGTTTAGAAACTGGTTAATTCAAAACGGGTTAAGTCCAAATAAATATACCGTTGTGAATGAACCAATTTTTATTGTTTATTACATGAAAAGAAATGATAATGAGTTATACTCATATAATGTATCAGTCGAATCATATAGAATAACTCCAGAAACAATTTCAGAAATAGAAATGTGTAATGTTATTTTTATTTATCCTGATGATATTGATACCAAAAATAACATAATTAGAGTTAAACCTATAATTTGTGACAACGAATATATTAGACTAATGCGTTATAAAAAATTAAAAAGAGTAATTGAACATGGTTACTAATTCATTAGAAGAACATATCGTAAGATTTTATGTTGAAAGATTTTGCAATGATTATGATGGTAAAGGTGTTTTAAGAATATTACCACATATAACATATTCTTGTATTGCTCACCTAATAAATTATGAATCTAGGAAACATCAAGATGGTAAATTTTATGTGATAGTTTTGTCGGAAAATTCTAATATGTCTAGAAATATTTATGCTGATATTATTCATAAAATCGAAATAAAATCAACTACTAAACTAGTAAGAGAAAAATCAATATCAGCAGATAATATTAATATAGAATTTAGAAATATAGAAAATATTAGAGGTATACTATCTTCGCATTATGATTTGGTAATTGTTACTAATAAAACAATTCCGTTAAATTCACATCATTATATTGCACCATATATTCATTATAAAAGAAGGAATGGTGAATTAGTAACTAAGATTGTATATTTACCAAAAACATTAGAATATGTAAACAATTTAAAATATGAAAAGTTTTATTTTTCTGATTCTAATTGGTCAGAACAAACATATTTCACAGATTTAAGAGAATATAAACTCAAAAGAATCTTAAAAAATAATAATTATGAATGAAACATTTAAAATTAGAAGATATTGTTTTAAAACATTATGTTCAAAATAATGAGTATGCAAAAATACATTATTTCGATTCTAATACATTTAATGTAATGGAAAAGATTATTATATTAGACAAGACATATGAACCTGCTATGGATAGTATTGTACTTGATATGATTATTAATAAAATGATTATAAGTAATATGAAATCGGAACATGATATGAAAATTTATGATCGCGAAATGTCTTTAACTCAAGATAATTTGACAGTATTAAGAAAAATTATATCAAAAGTTTATGCAGTTAGTAATATGATTGCTAGAGAATCAAGAATTGGTCCTGGAACACATATTATTTGCACCTTTGATATGACCTTCCTTATAGGCTTTTTCTTCTCTTATATCTAATAGAAAATATTTTGATAAATCTTTCTTGTGCAAATCTTCAGGTGTTATATAATTCCAATCTGATTTTGTACTTTTTATAAAATCTAAAAGAGCAGAATGTATTACTTCATTTTGTTCATCTTTTTTTTCAATTATAAATTTATCAAATCTTTTCATATTTTAATTATTTTTAAACAAATATCATCACAACTATATATAAATAAATAAATAAAAACAAGAAATGAATTCACTACCTAGACCAGATTTTTTAAAATTACTTAAAAAAATATCTGATACATTAGAAAAAGAAGAAATACAATACGAAATTCCTTATTGTCATATAGATAAAGGAGTTTTTAATCACATCTTTATAATAATTCCTGACCACGTTACAAATTATGATATAGGTAAAATGTTTAACTGTTCCACCATTAAAGAAAAAGAAGGAATAATCTATACACTCATAGATAATTTTTTAGTAAATTTCGTTAAAACAAATACATACGATTGGCATTATACATTTTGGTATTACTGCTGGAATGTGCTTCCAATATTCATAGATATATTATCATATAGTTCATATAGTCTTAGATATACAAGAACTGGACTCAAATACGACTTTAATGGCAAATTAATAGATATAACAAAGAATATGAAAGATATATTCGATTTTTTAGAATTGAAATTTCATATGATAACAGCTGGTTTTCCAACAGATTATGTTATTTTTGAATTTATCGAATCTTCGCCATATTTTGATACAAACTTTTTTACAATGGAAGTATTTGAAAAATTTGACAAGAATTTCAATTTGAATAAAAAATATTATGAAGATTTTATAAATCATAAACCAGAAATAACTGGTGAGAGAAAATCTTTAGATGAACAAATAGTTTATGTAGATTCTTATTTTCCTGGTGCAAATTTACTTGAAAAATTAAGTAAAATACAAGCAAAAACAGAATTTCCAGATGCAATCGAAAAACCTATTGTGATTGAACAAAAAACATTAGAAGAACTCAAAGAGGAAAAAAGAGAAGAGCTTAACAAACGCAAAAGAATAGACTTAAAGAATATTGTTAAAAATAAAGACGATGATTTCAAATTTAATTTAGAATGACATTAGAAGAAAGAATCAAATATGTAGAAAAAGAGATTAATTATTCTTTTGGTAGAACATTTAATATGTTAAAACCAGAAAGAAGAAATATTATTAGTAATGATTTACAAACATTACATTCTATGCGTTATATCTATAATTTTAAAATTGATGTCGATAGTGAAATACCAACCGTATATTATCAAATATTTAAAGGTGAAAATTAGAAAGGATATTAGATGAAAAAGAACAAAAAACTTCTAATTTTATTAGAGAAATATAAAAAATCAGAAGATATGGAAGCATTTAAATCTGAGTATAATGATATGTTTCCTATCAATGTAAAATATACAAATCCTTTTGATTTAGAATCTTGTTTTTCACAAGAAATGGCAGCAGCAATAGATAGGAATATTATATTAGATTTAATATGGATGTCAAAGTCACAATTTTTAAAAAATGGATTAATTGAAGAAAAACTAAGAAGAATATTAGATGAAGAGTAAAAGTATATTTGAACAAAAAATAGAATTTAAGAATATGTATTTTGAGGGTATTTATTTTTCAACTGAATTGGCACTCAAAACTATTCTAAAATTTGATAATAAAGAAATTTTAAGAATAAAAAGAGAAAAAAAATTAAGGAGAATTCTTAATAAATGAGAAATAAAATCATACTTGGTGATTGTATAGATATTATGAAAACAATTCCCGATGGTATTGTTGATATGATTCTCTCAGATCTTCCTTATCAGATCACATCTAATAAATGGGATCAAATGATAGATTTAAACAATCTTTGGATAGAATATAAAAGGATTTTAAAACAAAATGGTGTTGTGACTTTAACTGCATCACAACCATTCACATCAAAATTAGTTTTATCAAATCTTGAAATGTATAAACATGAATGGATTTGGCAAAAGAATAGAGGTTCAAATTTTGCAAACACTGTCAGAGAACCATTTAAAGAACATGAAAGTGTTTTGATTTTTTCAAGAGGTAAATGGACATATAATAAACAAATGCAAGAAAGAGCCGAAACAGGAAAATCAAGGGTTAATTATAAATTCAATTTAAATTCAAAATCAGAAAATTATAGAGAATTTGAAGGTAGAACAAAAGAAAAAGGAGAACAACTTAGAGTACCTTCATCCATTCAAAAATTTAATGTTGAAGTTGGATTGCACCCAACACAAAAACCAACAGCTTTATTTGAATATTTAATAAAGACATATACGAATGAAGGAGAATTAGTCTTAGATTCTTGTGCTGGTTCTGGAACAACAGGTATAGCTTGTAAAAATTTAAATAGAGATTACATACTTATAGAAAAAGAAAGAAAGTACTACGATGTAATACTTTCTAGGTTAAATATTGAATCTTCTGATGAATTTTGGAATTAATGTTTTCTCTTATCAAAGAATTGTCCAAAACTTTTTAATTGAGATGTTTCATTTTCATCAACACCTTCATTTAATTTTGACCTTTCATTCTTAGGTACACTCGGTATCACTCTTTTTGGTTCTTCCTCTTCAACTTTTTCTACGATTGGTTTAGCTTCCAATGAAACTTTTATTTTTGGTCTTTCTTCTTCAACAGATTCACGAACCATTTCATCTAATTTAATAGAGGTTTTAGTTTTAATAGTGAATTTATCTTCCCATACACTAAAATATAAATCTTTTGAAACTAGTTCAAATTTTATATCACCTGAATCATTTTTTTCATATAGTTTTAGTTCGGGAATATCAAATGTACATATACCTTCTTTTATTTTACCAAATATAATACAATTCATTTTATCTTTTGAATTAAATACTAATCTTGGTTCAATTTCACTTGTATTTATACCTTCTGCATTTAATTTAAATTTTAATTTATCATTTGCTTTGTTATTAAAAAATTCCATGATATAACATTCTTTTTTACTATATATTAATTTTTAATCTAATTTTATTACTTCAATTTTTATTTTATTAATGCTGCTACCGTGTTCTTCTATCAATTCAGCATATATTCTTTTTTCTATTAATTCTACACTTATTGTTGGATAATCTTGGATATTTTTCATCCAATTTACATAAACTTTTATAGCTGTAATATCATCTACACCTATGGTTCTAACATCATCTAATAATTTACCATAACCAATACCACCGTGTTTTTTAGTAGTTGTTATGATTTCATATTTCAGATTTGTTAAAATACCATTAGTTAAAGGGAAGCTATTAACAAATCCTTTTGTTATAATATTACCAGCTACATGATTACTTTTTATCATAATTAACTCTCTTTTACTAAATATGAAATAACCCTGCCGTTAGAGTCATAAGATGCTGACATTAAATATTCCTTTAAAACATTTATATCTGAATCTGCATCAGTTGATGTATTATATAATCTAATAGTTGATGAAAGTAATAAATTGTCCGAATTATATACTTGATCTTTTATTCTAAAATTTTGCTGTTCTAAACCTAAAATATATTTTATTCTTGTTTCTGTTTCTGTTCTATGTTCTTCAATTTGTTGTTCAATATTAGTTATACCAGAATTTATATTATTTATAGTTTTTCCAAAACTACCATTTGAAAGATGTGATGCAATCGGTTCATTCCATACACCATCGACCAAAATTTGAACATCGACACCACCACTGGAGGCAGTCGATAAAGCTCTACCAGTTGAACCTGATGTTAAATGTTCTGATAGAGTTTCATCCCATACATAAGATGATATACTATTATTATTTATCAATTCATCAGTTTTTAATATTGTACCAGTAGAATTATCTTCAAAATCACCTATACCTTCAACCTCAATGACACCACCAGTGCAAGTGCTATCAAGTATAAGATGACCACCATTAAAAATTATATCCAAACTTGAACCACTTGTCATTGAATTTATCTGATATGAGTCTGTAGCATTTGTTATCGATACGTTTGTATCTGTATTCATTTTTAATATACTTGGTAAATCTGGATACATAGGTAATGTATTATCAAAAAATGAAAGACCATTAGATTCGATTGTGTATGGTGCAAGTTCTACATTAACATATGAACCACCCCTCATCCAACCACAAAAATTATTTATATCATAAACCCAGCAATCTATAAGTACATTCCAAAACCCTCCCATCACGCCATAAAGAGAAACTTTTTCAAAATTAGTATTAACTAATGATACACCAGATTGAACAGTAACACTTAACCAATTATCTGACATGATAGTAAATTCATCTAAATTTTGACCAGAAACTATAGTTAACTCGCTTAATGTTTTTATTTTATTAAAACCTCTTTGATTGGCTATAATAATAGCATCTTCTAAATTGTTCACAGGATATGTTGGTGTACCTATAGGATAGGTTGTACCAGATGTTCCTCCTGATATATTAAGAGTAATCATATCATTAAATATTGAATATTGTATTTCATTTCCAACTTCATCATAAACCGCATCAGCTACAGTAGTTTTACTTATTAATCCTATTGTATCAACTGTTGCACCGTTAGAATAATCCATTAAAGTACCAACACCTTTTAACATAATGCTACCATTGGTTACTCCAGATGTTAAAATAATGCTACCAGAACTTAAATTTATTGCTACTTTACCAGTAGAATAAGCATAATTATCTAGTATCAATCCACCAGAATAATTACGAACTATAACATTTGATTCAGCATTATTCATATCTAATTTTGGAGGTTCTGAAGCAACAGAACCACTCCAACAATCTAATGAAATAATATTACCAGTAAAATTAGAAGGTAATGATAAAGTTCCTTCTAACAGACATTTAGTTGCTATAACAGTGTTTGAACTAGGCACAAGTCCACTAGAACTATAATTATATAGATGACAATCTTCGAAACCAACTATACCTAAAACTTGACCAGTCAATTTAGCTTGGTATGCTTTACAGTATGCAACTATACAACCATTTTGGAATGTAAATGTTGATTTTTGCATACCTTCGCCTATTAAATTGTAATTTGATATATATACACTATTTGTAAAAGTAAAATTACCTATAAAATATAAATTTGTAAAACCTCTTGCCACAGCAATAGACAAAGCATCTGATAAATTATTTACAGGGTCAGATGGTGTTCCAGCAGGATAAGCAGTACCAACAGTTGATGATAAAACATCAATATAAACACCACCAGAAAATGTAGAATATTCAATTTGTGTTAATTGTGATATAGTAGACTCAACTAATGTGGAAACTTCATTTGTTACTGTGACATTATATGAACCTATAGTGGATAAAAATGGAGAATCTCCTTCTTCTGTATATAAATTACCAACAACAGATAAACGATGATTCCATTCAGCAGGTCTAATTCTCCAACCATTTGTTAAAAAATATGTTGCACCTAATTGTTTTGTCTCTGAAATAGGGTCACCACCAACAGAACGCATAGCTTGTAAATATTTAGAGTGATCATCAATAAGAGACCATTCTTTCCAATCAGAATATAAATCAGTTTTTACAGTTATTTCAGTTATGCCAGTATTTATAGTTATAATTTTATTTATTCCATCAAAAGAAACATTTGCCATATATTATTCTCTTATATCATTTTCATAACAAAAACATTCAAAATAATTTGAGTCATTAAAATAATAAATATATTCATTTATATTTTCGTCCAATTCGACTCTTGTAATAGTTGTTAATATTACAACATCATTATATAATATAGTTACATGTTGACCTTCAGAATATTTTTGTTCCATAATTTATTATCTTTTCTAATATATATTAAAAATAAAATAGTCAAAGATAAATTATACCATTGACTATTTTTAAGATTTTTAATAACAATTTTTTATATTCTTTCTATAATATATGGTGATTCTTTTGTTACATCCCAAGTTTTCATAAAATTTTGAATTTTTTCATTAATATTTTTTAATTGTTTTAAAATATCTTTTTCAAATTCCTTAGGACCATCATAATTATTATTAACAATTCTCATTATGTTGTATCTAATGTCTTTTCTTTCTCTATTAGATGTTGGTATTAATATAGGTTTTTTCATATATTATAATTAGTTTTTATATATTACTATAGTTTCTTTCAAGGGCAGCAACAAGTGATACAGAATTACTAGTAGACCTAGTTATAGTTCCTGTTGCTTTAACAAATTGAGCAGTTCCCAATCCAATTGCAACAACTGTAATTGGTACATCTTTTGCTTCCGAACCAGAGCCTCTTTGTACATTACCATCATAATCATAAGTGTGAACTATATTAGTTATACCAGTGGTTGTACCAGACATTACATAAGAATCTTTATCTTGTAATAAAGTTGCTCCTGATGTTCCATAATCTTTCCCTTCTGGTGCTGTCGCTGCTTGGTCATTGGTAAAAAATACCCAATATTTACCACTATTATCATTTGTTAAGTTTTCACCAAAGGTTAATGTTAATGATGCAACATATGGAAAGGTTCTATTGGTACCAGTATCATCAGCAAATATTAAACGGTTTGTATCATTTGTTTGAAAATTGTCTACAAACACACCTTCTGTTCCACCATTTTGAACCAATGTGTACAATGTATCACCAACAAATCTAAGTAATTCTGATGTTACAACACCAATTTCAGTACCACCAGATAAATCTATATCGTTATTTTGTCTTAATTGATATTGCACAAATTCATATATTTGTTCTGCTGTTGCATTATTTCCCTCAATAATAACATGGAAATCATAAGATGTTGAACCAATTGTTCTTGCTTGAGCAACATCGTACCATTTTATATAGATACCAGGATCATTAATAGAAAATGTTATATTAGTTTCAGTATATGCAAAGTTTCTATCTACCATAACATTATCTGCATCTATATACTGCGTTATTTGATAGAATCCTGTATTTGTAGAAGCAGAACTAGGAATACAAATAAAACGACCAACATCACCAAATTCAAAAGCACTAGAACTTGTAAATCCTGATGTGGAACCTGTTACAGTACCATCAGTTCCGCTACCAACACTTGTACCAAAATATGGACTTTGACCAATAATTTGACTATCAACATGTGTAATTTTTAAATCACTAGCATTAGCAAGTGGAAAACGATATGTTTGATATGTCATGGTAGTAACACCAATATCTGATAACGAAGCACTAGAATATGATTTTGCTTGAGTTCTTACAAATATTTTAAAATATGTTCTATAATTAAAATTACCATGTGTGACATCACCATAAACTTTTATTGCTTGATTTACAACACCAGTTAATACAATATTGGTTGCACTACCACCAACAGATTGTTGATAATAAACTTGGTCAGTTGCACCAATAGAACCTAATGAGATAATACAAGAATATTCTTCTAATGAAACACCAGCATCATCTTTTAATGCCCAACCACCAGTTCTAATAAGTTCTCTTGTTGTAGAATCTTTAAAATCCCAACTATTAATTAATTCAAACTTTTCTTCTGTAATTGCTTGCATAGGAAAAGGATATTTTATTAAATTGCTGTCATTTTTCCATTCTTCTTTTAAATATGAATACAAACATTGTAAAGTTACACCATCTGTACTTAAATTTCCAGCAATAACTAATTGTATTTTTCTATCTGCCGTTGTTATAACAACTTCTGTTCCTGATAAAAGGTCGGGATCGGTTATTAATGCCATATTTTATGTTTTTTTTTAATTATATATTAAAAATTAATATTTAAAAATTAATATTATTTTTTAAGGATTATTATAAACCCTATCCAAAATTTGTTGAATTGGTATGCTAGAATCCGTTGATGGTAATAATAAATTATCTATTCTATAATATTGATAATTTAAATTCATAATCACTATATCTACATATGTATTTTCAGCATATACATATTTATATTCAAATGAAGTTGTTGAATTTTCTATACCATCCAATTCTGTAGTAGTACCATGTAAAAAAATTCTAATCTCAGAATTTACCTGCAAACCAGTTAATGTTAAAGTTGTTTGATCTTCTGGATATAAACTAGTGTAATCTATATTTGTATATATTTGAAAACCATTAATATATGATGTAAATGAAGGAAATGTTGCATAAGCTGTGTTGGTTGCAACATTTGTTGCTCTTGCATCTGAATCAGAATTCCTAACAATAGTTTCACCTGGTTTGAATGTGCCTGTAACACCTGATATCCATAATGTTCCTGTTCCAGCATTACCACTAACAGTTATTATATCTCTAACAACAGTAGCAGTAGCTAAAGATTTAGAACCTTTTATTATCTCTCCCTGTACGAAATTTTTACCAGTTGCCCTAGCATTATATTTCATACCTAACATAGAAGTTAATTTTAATTTTAGATAAAATCCATCTGAAGCCGATACACTTTCATTAACCATATTCATACCTGTTGTACCAGTAGAATAAATTCTGGCTTCTTTATATGCTGAATATGTTTCACCTGTAGCTATAGCATATTCAATTTTTACTCCTTCTAATCTATCTGTTGTTGTTCCTAAATCTACACCACTCATTTTTATTGCTCTTGATGTAAAACCACTGATACCGAAGATTTTATGGGGCCATGTATATTCAACATATTCATTTCCATTAGTATTTAAAAAATATAATTTACCACCATTACTAAATACTGGAACAGTAGAAGATGAACCAGATAAAACATATGGTTTTGTTTCTTTTGCAGATGCATTAAATAATATATCCAATGCACCAGTTGTTTGAGTAAAATATAATTCATTGAATATAGTATCATATACAGCTGTGTATGCAATACCTATTCCATCTGATGTAGAACCTAAACTATATGTTGTTGCAGCATTGGCTGGTGTAGCATTAGCTCCATTCATACCTTTTAAAATAATATTAGAACCTATATTTAATAATTGAAAATCTGAATTATTCATGATCATATTTTCAATAGTTAATCCAGCAAAAGCATTTGTGGCTTGTTTTATAGGGTTTGTAGTAGTTGCAACATAATTTCTCCAATTTGATATTGTCCAGTTTTTAATTAAATTATCATTAGATAATGTATTCATAGATATAAAACCATCCATATAGCAACCTGTTAAATCATAAGTGAAATTTTTAAATTTATTATTTGAAGATGATAATGCCAAATATAATAAACCATTTGATTGTGGAGTGTCTTTACCTTCTTGTCTAAAATTTGTAAAAGTATTATTTAAAGAAGTATTATTTAACACTATAGAATGAGCACTAGATACTAATGTATTCATAACCATATTTCTTGGTGATGGTGTGAATCCTTTAACTGAACTACAATATATTTCTGTCCACATTTCTCCTGCAACAGCAGCTGCCAATGTTAATTCTATACCAGAATGTGATTGAGCTTGACCATAACCTCTACACCAACTTCTTACTAATGTTATATCTCTAACCTCATTCACATTAATGATTGGTGTTGCAGCATTTGCCAAATATGGTTTCATAGTAGAACCAGATTCAAATTTACCACCAATAGCAACAATTGATTGGGCATTATTATATATTTTTATTTGAACATTTGTTGCACCTGTTGATGTTGATAAAGTACTAATATTTTTTGTTAGACTAACTTTGGTCCATAATGTTGTTGCTGAAAATTGTTGAGCAGTTCCATCGAAAGATATTTCACCTGTTACATATGGTATTAGATATGTAGCATTATTACAAACATATAATGAAAATGTATATGTACCACCAGATGTAACATTAATAGGTTGTGTTAAAGTAGCACCTGCTGCCGTTGATGTTAAAAGTAAAGCTTCTGGTATTTGGTTTGCTGCGGTTGTTAAAAATGTTCTAAATGGTGATATTCTACTAGCAGACCCTACAGTTAAATTTGATGCTACCCAAGGCGCAGCAAAATCAGTACCTCTTAAACATATATTTTTATTTGTTTGTGGTATTGTTGGTGTCACTTCAATTTCAGCAGAATCACTATATAAAGAAGCAGAATCAAATTTTCTAAATTTATAATAATAAGTATTATCATTTTGTATATCTGGTGGTATAATTGTTGCATTAGATGAATATGCCGATTCAGTAACCATTGTCTGTAAAACTGTTATGATTAATCTAGTTAATGTAGTTATTGTAAATATACCGTTGTTAGCAGTTGTTCCACTAACAGTAATAACATCACCAACTTTATAACCATCATTAATAAATGAACCACTACTGGCTGTTATCGTTTTACCAGCATTGAAAGTTAATGTTCTACCAGCACTAGCATTAACTACAAATTTATTTGTACCATTTCTATGTGCTTTTAAAACCATTGATGCTGCATTTGCTTCTACAATTAAGTCTTCTTTTACTGTTATATGATTAGCAGTAACATTTGTGATAGTATAAGTACCATTATTATTAACTGTAGCTGTTATAACTAAAGTATCACCAACTCTAAAATCTGTTGTACCACCTCCAACTGTTACACCATCTGTATCTGTTAAAAAGTTTATTGCAGTTGTACCAGATACTCTTATTGTTTTATCACTACTAAATGTAAATGTTCTTGCGGCAGCAGATGATGTCAAAGTAGCTTTATTACCTTGATGAGTCCATGTCACAGTAGCTGGTGTATTTGTACTAAAACAAGTAGTTGCACTACTTATTGTAAAACCACTTTGAGTACTATAATGAATTTGATATGAAGGATTATTATGTACAGGTGATCTATTTGTCCAACCAAAGAAAGCAGAACCATTATCACTACAATATGCAGTAATATAATCAGGAAATATACTTTCATTGGCACTACCACCAGATGCTAAAAATGGTGTAGCAGAATATTCTCTACTTTCAGTATATTCTTGTCTATCTCTTGTAAAATATGTTCTACTTTTAAAGTAATATTTTTGTCCATTGACCATAGTTTGACTTGTTTCTGGGTCATATGTTACTCTTGTACCAGCGTTATAAGACCAAGAATAATTAAACATAGAATCTGAATGAATAATATTAGAAAATGTGTTATTTGATGATTGTTGAAGACTAATAGCTGGACAACCATATGATTCAATATTAGAAAAAGTACTACTATTAACAGCAGCAGGTAATGCAATAGCATAGTGATATCCTCTTTGTTCAAATAAAGAATAACATCTAATATTTGAAACCGTTAAATCATTGGAATAAGAAATATTTAAATGACCTAATGGGACAGTCAACGAACCAGTTGTAGCAAAATATATACAACTTGTGACCGTTGCTAAATTATTGATAATAGCACCAGTAATATATGACATAGGTAATACGTTTTGTAAAGCATTTCTGGAATCTCTATAACCCCAAGGACCTGTAAAATTGGTATAAACTCTTCTTGTTGGAACAAGACCTATACCAACACTATTCATGCTTAAATCATATACCTCTGATATTGCAGGCGGCACAGAAAAGCCAACATTTGTTAATGATAAAGATTGAGCTTGGTTAAAATTATGATAAGCATCATCAAACAAACAAGTATTTATAGAACATCTACCACCATTTGTTAAAACAAATGACATACCAGCTTGTGAAACAGCATTTGTGATACCAGTATTACCTAAATTTACAGGTGTATCTGAAGTCAACATCAAATTTGGTATTTTAACTTTTTGACCCATTAGTAATTTATTACCATTTACACCATCACCAAACACTATTTGATTTGTATATTGTGATTTAAGAGGATTCAATAACATAACTGTTATTGAATTTGAAGATACTGTTGCAGCATTATTAATTATTAATGTAGTAGCATCTACAATTTGTTCTACTATAGATGATGCTGGTATACTTGCCGTCATACCAGTTATGGATGCACCAGGATATATACCACTGGTATTACTAACTATTACTGTTCTTGAACCAATTAATGTTGTACTACCAGTTAATATAAATACTTGATCTTGTACACTATTAGGTATTTGAACGAAAAATTTACCTCTTTGACCCGTTGAGACTTGACTTAATCCACTTAAACTTTCATCGTATGTTCTTAATGTTCCACCATATGCGCTAGAAACATTTAGCCATATTTCGTAAGTAGAACCAGTTTCAACCCACACACAAGGAATATAATCAGTATATGGTGTTGTCATTATCTGATTTGCTGTTGTATCACCAGATCCTATTTGAATCCAATCACCAGTAATATTAATAGAACCTAATCCAGAACCAGGAGTTATAGCTTGTGCCGCAGCACCACTTATTCTACCAGTCACAAATCTATTTGCGGTAGTAGTTGATGTATTTGTAATTACTAAGTTACCATTAGTAATTGTCATTGAAGACCAAAATTTATTCTGATCAGAATCTACAGTTACAGTAGCATTATTATTTATAGTTAATGAATCACCTGTTCTCCATGTAACAGGAGCATATATAGTTTTTAAGAAAGTGGCATTTGCCTGAGTTCGTGAAACCCATGTTATACCATCTGTTGATATTGCAGCATTTGTCGAACCAGCAGAAGAAGCACAAAAAACATTAGGAACAGTTCCAAAACAAACACTACTCCAAACAGCTGTTGCTGGTAAAGTTGCACCACTCCATATTATTCCACCATTAGAATATGCTGCAATGGCTCCTGATGTATTAGAAACTGCGACAAAAAATCCATTACCATTTGTACAAATTGAACGCCAAGTTGATGTTGTTGGTAAAGTACATTGAGTCCAAGTATTTCCTGCATCATCAGAATATGCTGCAATAGTATCATTAGTGTTAGAAATGGCAACAAATCTATTTAAAGAAGAATCGTATGTAATATCTATCCAGTTAGAAGAAACAGGTAAAGTTGTACCACTTATCCAAGTAATACCATTTGTAGATTTTTGCACTAAGTCAGAATTATAACCAATTGCAATAAATGTACCATTTCCATAAGCCACTGCTCTCCAATCTCCATTCCCAATAGTTCTTCCAGTCCAATATAAACCATTGTCAGATGTTGCTGCTGATGTTGATGCTGCACCACCTGCTGTTGCTACAAATAAACCATTACCATATGCTAAACCATACCAACCTTTTCCTGGTCCAGCGGCTGGGATAGTTCTAGAAACCCAAGTTATACCATTAACAGAACTTGCCGCAACTACACCATTTGTATTATTAGAAATAGCAACAGCTATATCATTACCAAATGCTACATTATACCAGTTAGCTGTAGGTAAAGTTCTAGCAGTCCAAATTATACCATCAGGAGAAGAATTAGCAGCAGTTCCACTTGCTACACCGATAAAAAGATTAGCAACATCATTTATATTAGCATTTAAAGTAGATGTTATTGTAGCCATTATTTAATTTTTGTTTTTGTTTTATATATTTAAAAATATTTGGTCAATTATATTCTTGTATTAAATTTCGTAAGAATCCATTCACGGATTGATCTGATATATTTTTCAATTTTAACCATATAAGATTGTATATCTTTTGTATTTGTATCGATTCTTTGTACATAATCACTCATTTTTGTATTATCAACTTTATATGCCCAAACTTCTGCAGCAGATGTTCCACCACTTATAGATTCAGTTAATGTTCTTGCTGAATATCCCCAAACTTCAGTTGGTGTTGCACCACCGCTAGTAAGTGTTCTAGCAGAATACCCCCAAATATCTGCAGCAGTAGTACCACTTGTTGAATATAAATCCATAACAACTACAGTTTCAAATCCGTTATCATAATATGTTGGTGTAATATATTTCACTCTATAATCCTGGTTTGTTGTAAATGTATAAGTAAATGAATATACACCAGAAGATTCTGTCGTTGTTCCAGATTGAACAAGACTATTATCAGAACATTGTCTTATTTCATATGTTACTGTTAATCCAGTTGCAAAATCACCAACTTCATTAGTAATTCCAACTTCAAAATATTGTTCTATATTATTATAAGCAAATCTCATATTTTTTATATATTAAAATATTATATAGTTGTTATCTCCTTCTGGAGTCTATTTTCTCTTTTGTATGTAATGTTCCTTTTACTGTTCCATTTAACATCCCATAACATCTTTTCCAAATGAATTTCCATCTGTCAATGGAAAATGATAAACTAAACCAGATGTATCTTGAGTATTATAAAATTTAAAATTTCTCATATATCTATTTTTATCCTTCTGTTATTGTAAAATAATTCATATTACCTACACCACAAAGTCCATCAGTAATAATTTCTTTTCTTACAGTTGCTAAATCCATCCACGGAAAATGATAAAGTAATCCAGAAGTATCTGATGTGTTATATATTTTAAAATTGCTCAATGCTCCAGTAAAATTTGAAGCTCCATTTGTTGACCAAGTTGGTAATATATTTGTTGTTGATGCAGCTTTTAATGAGCCATTAAACATAATAGATACAGGTGTCGCATTATCTATACTATACCAGAAATATGAGCCATCACCCCACATTTTAATATTATGTAATTCATCATTTGTAAACGCAATTGTTTGCTGAATTAAATATCCATTTGCGAGATTTCCCATATTGAATTGAATTCCACCATTAACAGCATATAGGTAAAATCCATTTTGACTTGGTGTTGTACAAGTTCTAAACAAATATTCAGAAGTTGTTGATTTATTGATTATATTAAATTCAAATCTGAAAATACCTGTCGAATGCATATAATCTAATGTAGATGTGTTCCCAAAATTTAGATATGTATAAGGACTTGCATTGAACTGTAGTAATTTTATGCAAGATTTTAAAGCATTCCTATTATTGTTCACAGTTGAAATCATATATGGTGTTCCCTTTAATCCGCCTACTAAGTCTAAATTAACCGTATCTGGATTAGTCATTGGTAAAGAAAGAAATGGAACAGTGAAATTGCTATCACTAAAAATTTTAATGTTTCGCATATTACAATTAGTTGAATAACTTAAACTTCCATTCAATGCCCCAATCCATAAAGAATATGATGTTGTTGAGTGTGAAACAAAAGCACAACTTACCCAACCACTATCATATACTTGAGTATTTGTATCCATATTAAACTGAATATATCTAACATTAGTTCCATCGCCTTGGACTGTCATTCTATATCTTGCCCCAAGAGTAATAGCACTACCAATCAATGTTCTTATATATCCAGCCCCTGCGGCAAAATATAAAGCTAAACCAGACCCATTACAATAAAAGAAAAATCCATAATTTGTTGGACCATATGCCGTAGCAAAAGGTCTGCCACCTGATGTTAAAGCAAATAGTTGTATTTCAAAACTAAATGAGAATATTCCATCGTTCATCACGCAAATGTAGATGTTGTACCGATAGATAATGAAGAAGGAATAGTTTTATCAAAGTATGACCATTTATCATTCTCTAATTGATTAACCACTGTTACATTATTAGGTGTACCGACTAAACCACTTATCACATCTGCACCAATGTTAATATTATCTTGCAATGTATAATGATAAATAAGAGCTCCAGTATTATCCCAAAATTTCATATTCCTTAAATAACCAGAAAGATAATATGCTTGACTTTGGCTTCTGCCTATGTAAGGTAAATATTGGCTTGTTGTTGTACCGAATGCTCCAGTAAAATTCTGTTGAGTAAATAAAACATTATTCCTATATACATATACAGTTACTCCATTACCAATTACTTTAATGTTATAAGGTACATTTACTTGTGTGAAAAAATAAGCAACATATATATTTAAAATAGCAGCAGTACCATTACCAACAGAAACTTTAATATAGTGTCTCCATTTATCTATTTCAATACCAGCACCTACACTACCAGAGCTGGTTTTGTTACAGAATAATGGAGTATAATTAACACCAAGATTTGTTGGAATGAAATCACATTCAAACTTAAAAATACCTGTTTGATGAATATAATCAAACTGTGCTTTTGTTCCTATGTTTGAAATATAACTTGAAGTTCCATTGAAATATGACCAAGTATTATTTCTAACTAAGGCATTCTCCATATTATTAATCAGTCTTACATTGGTATTTGTTCCTATTAGACCACCTACTGTATCAACTGCAATAGCATCGGGGTTTTGAAATGGTAGAGAAAGGAATGGAATTGTACCATCTGTGTCAGTGAAGATTTTGAAGTTCTTAATTAAACATTCTTGATTATACCCATAATTGAATCTAAGAGCATAAGTATTTGTTGGAACATCCACAAATGTAGTATTTAGCCATCCTGACGTATAAATTTCTATGTTAGTACTCAAATTTATTAATGATATACTAATTTGAGTGCCATTCGCTTTTATCTTCCATCTTAAAGGAACACCTAACAGACCACTACTACTCACTGTCGCTCCAAGCCCATACGTCCCAGAACCATTACACCAATAAAAATTATAATAGACACCAGTGGAATAAAGCATAAATCCTCTAGTAGTTGTATTGACAGCTGTATAAATAGGTCTCTTGCCAGATGAAAATGATTTAGTGATTAAATCAAATTCCATTGACCAAATTCCAGCATTCATCCAACCCAAAGTTAATGTATCACCAATAATAATTGCCGAATCAATATTATTAAAGTATGCCCATCTTTCACTCTCCAATTGATTAACAACAACAGGTAAAGTACCTGCATTATGAACCAATCCCCCAATAACATCTGCACTAACAGCATTTGTATCTTGCAATGGGGTAAAGAATACAATTTGGTTATTTTTTTTGATTTTGAGATTACGGAGATAGCAACCTGTAAAAAAATTATTGTAGGTTTTTGCAATACTAAATGTTGCATTAGAGTTTACCATTCCTGTGTATGTACCGAAAGTATTTGTCGTTGTAGATTGTAAAACATTATTCAGATAAATATTCATTCCAGCAAGTGTTTTACTAGCGTCATAAGTAATTTTAACTCGATATGGAGTATTTAAAGTTAAAGATGATACCGTAGTTTTTTGAATTCTATTTAGTGCAGTGCCATTAGAAATAAAAAATATAATGTTTTTAGTCGAATTCGTACTTATTACCCATTCTAACGTAGAAGTACTTCCAGCTTTACTTACAATATAGGTAAAATTTCCAAGTGGAGTTAAAATAATATCAAACTCAATCTCAAATGGTAAATCATTTACACCATCTGTAAAACTAAATATGTCATTATCAGCATATTCAATGT
>Ga0172375_10001102_pt1 | contig 43568 bp, 33 predicted proteins | sample LakKiv1m_FD_114537 | JGI IMG/M metagenome (GOLD analysis project Ga0172375, IMG submission 114537) | Freshwater microbial communities from Kabuno Bay, South-Kivu, Congo - kab_092012_11.1m | ecosystem: Environmental > Aquatic > Freshwater > Lake | place: Democratic Republic of the Congo... | reverse complement strand
TTACCCCATAGCCACCGCGGCTACGTCCAACAACATTTTATCCCTCATCCGGCTCGACATACGCTTGATCCCGCCTGCCACTGTTGTATACTCGCCGCACAGAGGGATAAAACGCTACTTGTTAGGCGGATAGTCAAGCCCGAGGCTGGCCTATGGATCGGTATCTGCCACCAGATTCGCAGTTTGATCTTACCTTTTCAAGAAGACGTGCGAGTTGCCTTTCTCGTCCTGAAACTTCAGCACGAGAGTCCCCAGCCGAAACCGATTGTCGAGATCATGGGTTACGTTCTTTAGAACCAACGACCCTGGTACCGCAAGTGTGGTTGGTATGATCTCTATCCTGCAGGACTGATGCATTCCTGCCTTAGCCGGTTTTTCAGGAATGATCTCAAAAGTCCCCTTGTGCTTTTCAGACTTTCCATCTCTCTCCCATGTCCATGAAACCAAGTTGGTTGAAAAACTGATGGATTTCCATGACACATTACCAAGAACGGGTACATGGTTAGTGCCGGGAATGGCAACATTCCAGTCGCCAGCGATCTCTTTAATAGTGAGCGTTTTTGCCGCATGCTGGCGAATAGCGTCCGAAACGTGGTCCGATGTTGTTTCGTTCTTGTCGAGTATCCGAAGCTCTACCTTCTTCTCCAATGAAACCACCACATTTGTTTCCGCCATTACAGGTGGTTTTTCTGCCCAGAGCCTATCCAAGTCCGGGAATCCCTTTCGGGCATGTTCCTTTGACTTGTCGAACAGTTCTGAAATCAGACGTGACTCAGACGTGTGAAAACGACGTTCCGGGATTCCTTTAGCAAACTGGAAAATGATCTCGTAGGGTCCAGCCGGCGATGCAGGCAGAGTCTGCAGTTGCTTCTGCAGTTTCGCAAAGCTGAAGGTGTTTGATGGTATGCGTGCGGATCTGTCCTTCCGTTTGAGGTGGCCTTGGGTGATCCACCCCCCGCCGTCACGTAAGACAGTTAGGAGCCATTGATTAGCGCCAAAGATAGTCACACACTGTGCTAAATCGCTGCTAGAAGAGGACGCAGAGCTTACCTCTTCACCTAGCGCCCTCTGATCCGCACTGTTTGTTGTCGGGATATCTCTCTGTTTCCATCTGTAACCGGAGGCTTTGCCTGGCTCATCAACGGATACGAAAAGTCGTTTCTCTGCGTCCCAATTTAGTTCTTCAATCCTGATCACATTATTGGATGGTGAGCGGGAGGATACGTATACAATGCAATCCACTGCACGATTGCCTATCACAGGCGTGCCATAACCCAAGTGGCAGAAGACGACCATGTGTTCTCCAGTTTGGGATTGTGTTGCCAGGTATAGCCCTGTGTTCAGGTTGTATTTGTTTTCCAATCCTCTGCCTCGGAGAGCCTGGGCGGCCAAGTCAACCAGCTTTTCCCTGGGCACGGATGACGAAGCCATGTTCTCAGGCTTCTTGGATATCTCGGCTTGAGTCTCTGTAGACCGCCGCGTGCAACCAGGGAAGAAGGCTGTTGTGACGATGGCAAGTGATATTCCCGATATTGCAGTCATCCAGGCTATGGTATTTCGCATATTCATATTACTTCAGTTCTTTTCAAACGCCCTGACATTACCACATTCCTCGAATGGTTTGTGTAACTGGTTTGTAACAAACGGCGAGCCGGCTTGTTTGGGAAAATCAATGAATCGGATGGTGCTTTGACGTCTGAAAGGAATGCGAAGCGTTCCAGCTCAGTCTTTGCGGAATTCAGCCAGCGCATCCCTCAGCATCAACTTAAGCGCGGTCTTGCCTGCTGATGTTTTCAGGTATTGCTCACGTCGTTTCGCGTCCGACATTGCATGGTGATATTCGGCATAGATAAGCCGAAAAGGACGTCTGGGCGCTGTAGAGCTGACTTCACCTTTGAAGTGAGCTGTCAGTCTTTTCTGGAGTTCTGTGGTGTAACCTACGTACAAGTTTCCGTCCTTGAGGCTGATCAGCACGTAGACACAATATTGCAGGCGCATGATTGATCTCCACTCACTTCGTTTGCTAGAAACAAATCTATTAGGCGCCCCGAAGTAGAGCCTGCGGCTCACTTCGGGACAGCCATGCAGTAGAGGCTCTGTCTTATTGATTCTAGCGAAGCGGAACTATTTCACAATCTCACGGCGAAAGCCATGCAGTGGGGCGAGGCCTCGAGCCTCTACTGCATGGCGCCCCCTAGGAGAGTCGAACTCCTCTTCCCAGGATGAGAACCTGGTGTCCTGTCCGATAGACGAAGGGGGCCTTGAAAAAATGCGGGGTAAAGCTAGCGGCAAATGCACTTCAAGTCAACCGCCAAAAAATGTTTCATAACCTTGAAAGAACAGATTACATCATGTATCCTGTGAGCATGGATCCTGCCATAGAAACAAAAGATGTATCTGTTGTATTTACCACCGGGAAGAACGATTTTACGGCCCTGGACCAGTTAAACCTGTCCATCCCCTGCGGACAGGTTTTCGGATTCCTGGGTCCAAACGGAGCTGGCAAGACAACTACCATGCACGTCCTGCTGGGATTTATTTCCGCGACCAAGGGCGAGGCGCGGATATTCGGGACAGATGTCCGTCGGTCAATCGCACGCCGGAGGATAGGCTATCTTCCCGAGAACCCGGACACTTACAGGTTCCTTACCGGCCGGGAACTGCTCACAATGGCAGGCAGGCTGTTCCTGATCGGCCGAGGACAGTTGTCTTCAAGGATTGATGAACTTCTGTCACTCGTGGGGATCAGTGAGGCTGCTAACCGTAAAATAGCAACATACTCGCGCGGAATGATGCAGAGAATCTGCCTGGCCCAGGCGCTGATCAACGATCCCGACCTTGTGATACTGGATGAGCCGACAGGCGGCCTGGATCCCATCGGCCGCATGGACATTAGGAAAATAATCTCCGATCTCAGGGCCCGCGGTAAAACGGTCTTCTTCTCTTCACACGAACTTTCAGAAGTTGAGCTGGTATGCGACCACCTTGCCATCCTGTCAAGAGGCCGCCTTGTGGCGCATGGACCAGCATCGAAAATTGTTCCGGCGGGCGAAAACCTCGAGAAGTATTTCATGAAAGTGGTGGGCAATCCATGACAAGGATACTGACAATTGCCAATACGGTGTGGCTGGAAATCATACGCAAGAAAGACGTGTACGTGCTCCTTATACTGCTTGGAACCCTGCTCCTGATCCTGGTGTCGCTCAACATCTTCGGACTGGGCGGGGCCACCAGATACGTGAAAGACCTGGGCCTTCTCATGTCCTGGTTCTTTTCATGGATACTGGCAGTCAACATCAGCTCCCGAGAGATTCCAACGGAAGAAAGCAGGGGCACGGTTTTTCCGCTCCTGGCCAAGCCGATCACGCGGGCAGAGTTCATTTGCGGAAAATGGATGGGGACATGGAGCGTTACGTGCGTTGCCACACTGCTCTTTTATTTCATCATCATTATTGTTGTCCACTTCAAAGGCGGAACATTTAACCTGGCTGCCCTTCTCCAGGCATTTATCCTGCATTGTTTCGTTCTCAGCATCATTTGCGCCCTGGCAATCGCCTTCTCCACGCGGATGAACAATGATGCCGCTGCATCCCTGACCTATGCGGTTACCGCGGTATCTCTTTTGGTGGTGCCCCGCGTTCCCGAATTCATGGCACGCGAAACAGGGTTCTCGGCAAACGCACTGATGGTAATTTACAATCTCCTGCCCCATTTTGAAGTTTTCGACATGAGGATAAGGCTGGTTCACGATATGGGGCCTGCCGCCTGGAGTACGGTTATCATGGTCGCCTGTTACGGGGTGCTGATTTCTTTCATATTTCTTCTCGCAGCGTGGCTGGCATACAGGAACAAGCGGTTTTCCCGCAGCAACCTCATGTAACCACGGGAGCGATGGAGGCAGAAAACCATGGAACAACCAGTAGAGAGAGAAATTCCAGGCATCCGCTCCTGGCTCGTTCTTGCACTTGCATGGGAGATGGCCTTCTCTGTCTCCTGCCTGCTGACATCCACTGCCGGCGACATCCAGTCCAGGGACAACAGAGATTCTGTAACAGGTGTATTTCTTGGAGAAAGCAGACTTGCCCTGAGTGGCCATTTTTACGAACTTGCAGAAACCTATTTCCATGGCGGATGGGAGCACTCGAAACAAGAAGCATTCCAGGACAGTATTTTCCAAGAAGCGGCCAGCGAGATATCACCGCGTCATCATATCCATGTCGAGGGTGCGGAGGTGAGGGAAATCATGCCATGGCTCCGGCTTGCCACAATAATGAATCCGTCTGACGTGAGGATCTATCTTGATTCTGCTTTCTGGCTGGGATATGAGGCTGGCCGGCCTGACCTTGCCGAACAGGTATTGCTCGAAGCCCAGGTCAATAATCCTTATAATTACCAGGTACAGCTTGAACGCGGACGCCTGTTTCTCAAAGAAAAGAGGATAGCGGATGCGAAACAGGCATTTGACGCCGGCCTGGCATTCTGGCCGGGGAAAGAAAAGACAGACACTTTTGACACTAAAGACGGAAAGGCCAGGCTTCTGCTCTACCGAGCACTCCTATACGAAGCAGACCAGAAGAGGCCGGAAGCGATATCATGTCTCAAGGAGATCATGGACTTGTTTCCAGAAAGAACAGCCGTTGGAGAGAGGATCAGAACACTGGAGGAAGGTAAAGAACCTTCTCTCTTGGCATCGCGGGCCTTGGGTGATATGCTTAAAAACGATGCTGACACGAAGAACGAAGACCAGTGCAAGCATCGTGGAGAACAATAGAAAGCACATAATGTATCTGGAATTCTATAATCTCAGGGAATACCCTTTCAACATAACACCTGATCCGCGTTTTCTTTATTTTGCGCCGCATCATAAGGAAGCCTACGACCACCTGATGTACGGCATCCAGAGCAGGAAGGGATTCATTCAACTTTCCGGAGAGGTCGGATCAGGCAAGACAACTCTCTGCAGGGCAGTGCTTGCCAATCTCGGGAAGGATGTGGAAACCGCACTGATCCTGAATCCGTCCCTGACCGAAACGCAGCTTCTCAGGGCCATGCTCAACGACTTCGGCCTGGAGGTTAAGGGACGCGACCGACTCGCATATATAGAGAAACTTAACGAGTTCCTCCTTGAGAAAAGCAGGGAAGGAACGAACGTGGCGCTTGTAATAGACGAAGCGCAGGATTTATCACCCCAGGTGATGGAACAGGTAAGGCTTCTTTCGAATCTCGAGACTGACCAGCAGAAACTCATACAGATTGTGCTGTGCGGCCAGCCTGAGCTTGAAAAACGCCTTTCACGGCCCGATCTTCGTCAGCTCAGGCAGAGAATTACCATCCGCTATCATATCCCGCCCTTGACACAGGAAGACACTATGATGTACATAAGGCACAGGTTGTGGGTAGCTGGCTCCGATGGAAGAATAGTTTTTGATTCCGGCGCAGTCAGGGAAGTTTACAAGTTTGCCAAGGGAGGACCACGGCTGATAAATGCCGTCTGCGACCACAGCCTGCTGGCAGGATATGTTGCAAGGAGCAACATCATTGATGCCCGCTGTGTAAAGAAGGCTATTTTACAACTTGAGGGTTCCAGATGAGCCTTATTCAGGAAGCTTTAAAACGACAGCAGCAGGAATCGGGGGAACCGGCCGCAGCCGATACAAAGCCGCCTGTACAGCAACCTTCAAATACAACTCTTTCCCTGCGCAAAGCTGCCGTGGCACCGCCACCCATTCCGGCAGAGCAGGTACCCAGCCCTACGGGACAGCCCATAGGAATACCCCTCGAAAACGTAACCGGTGATAAAAAGAAGAAATCCATGCAACTGATTATTCTAGCAGTTATCCTGCTGGTTGCCGTTGGAGCAGGAGCCTGGTCTTTTTTTAAACTTAAGAAGGGGAAACCAGCTCCGGCAAAAACAGCCACGGCGCAGGCGCAAAAACCTTCTGTGTCAGCCCCTGTTCAGGCCGCTGTCACCGATGAACTGGTGAAACCGCCGGCCGTTGCTGTTGTAACCCCGCCAGAAGCCGTTGCACCTGTTCAACCTCAAGCGCCAATGATTCAGCCGCCTGAACCCGAGAAGCCTGTGCCGCCACCGGTGGCTGTTAAACCCCCACCCCCAGAGGAAGTTCCCGTGGTCTGGCCCACCCTTACAGTAAACGGCATTTTTGAAGGCAAAGGGGCCAACCGGTCTTCAGCGATAATCAACAAGCAGATTATTTCTGTCGGAGAGACCATTGAGGATGTCAAGCTGATTGCTGTCCGCAATCAGGGTGTTGAGCTCGAGTACAAGGGGAAACGCCAGTTTGTCAAGAACCGCTCATCTACACAATAGAGCGCGGACTTTCAACACCCCGGTTATGCCGGTTTTCCGGAGATAATCTGGGGAACTTTTGCCAGTGCCTGGTCAAATTCAGTTGCAAGCGAAATGAAGAAATGACATTTCCTTCCCAGAGCGGCCTCAATTTCCTGCCTTAACTGTTTGTTGTAGGGATTCATCACAACTACCAGGCAGTCATTTCCGAGCGATTCAAACACTATTGCACCTCTCCGCAACATGAAATCCAGGGGCAGAGCAGATACCGCCGGGGCCTGAAGGTCAAAGCTGGCAAGCGAAATGACCGGCGTTGCACACTGTTTGGAAATAAATCCTATTATTTTTTCCAGGTTCTTGAAGCCGCGAACCTCAAGCACGTGCAAGACAGATATTGTCGCATTGCTTTCGCCGGCAGACATTTCGGTCAGGTCCTGCACAACACTTGCGTATTCTTCCTGTGTCAGCTCGTTGGCCTCAAGAAGATTCCACGCAAAAGAAAGTTCATCCGATATGTTGAAATTTGCCCGAAGCTCAACCGCGCCAGCCTTTGCCGGTTTAGGCTGAACTTCCGTTTTGGGCGCCGCCGCAGCCACCTTTCTGTCAGACAAAAACACTTCCATCCGGCCGAGCAGCTGCCTGGACTTGACATCATCCTTTGCGTACATCCGAAGCTTCTCGATTATTTCATGACCCGCTTCGGCATCATTTTCCTCGATAATAGCATTACCCAGGCGGACTATGTATTCCTGTGCCTTGGTTATGTCCCCGACCTGTTCGTATGCATGAACCAGGGCATCCAAAGAGGCCCTGTCGTTCGGCATTGCCTCAAGAATCTGCTCAAAGGCCGATATGGCGCTCCATACTTTCTGTTCCAAATCGCTTTTTGATTCTTTTTCAGGTTTCTTTGCCATGGATTCTCCAACCCCGCCTTATTTTTTGTTTACATCACCAACCCATGTTACTTATCTTAAAATTATGATTTTCAAATTTGTATCATTTAGCAGGCAAACAAGTCAATAATGATGAATGAATTCCTGATGATTGAAGTTGGCATATATTGGCAATCATGGCATAATTGCTGATGAATGGTAATGGACCGTATGTATTAACAAGGAAGTCAAGATGGCAAAGAAACCTTATTCTCAGAAGATTTCCGACATCCTGCTCCGTAACAACATGATTGAAAAAGAGGTGCTTCAATCAGCTGAAGAAGAGGCCCTGGCGGCAGGGACACGCCTGGAAAAATATCTTATAGAAAAAAAACTCGTGCAGAGCGATAACATGACGCTTGCAATATCCGAGTACCTCAAGATGCCGCCCATCACGCTTGCTCATTTAATACCAAACCAGCAACTTCTGGAGCTGCTCCCCAAGGACGTGATGGTCAAACGGCTGATGATTCCGATCGCCCGTGTCGGCAAGAGCCTGACTGTTGCTGTAGGCGATCCGTTCGACCTGGTGGCAATCGACGAGGTAGCGATTACTACAGGACTAAGGATTACGCCGCTGGTCGCAGCCGAAAAAGATATCACCGATATGCTTGACCGCGTGGTTGCCGACCAACCTGACACAATGGACATGTCGGAGATCTTCAAGGAAGCCGACGACGAACTTGACGTCGGCACAGAAAAAGTCGAAGAAGGTGAGGACGAGAACCTGGAGCTGATGATCCAGGACGCGCACGGCGCTCCCGTGGTGCGCATGGTAAACATGATGCTGCTCGAGGCCTTGAGAACCGGTGCAAGCGATATCCATGTTGAGCCACAGGAAAAGGGACTTTCTCTCCGTTACAGGATTGACGGCGATCTTAACGAAAGCCCTGCCCCGCCGCGGAACCTCATGGGCGCAATCATTTCCAGGATGAAACTCATGTCGGGGATGGACATTGCCCAGCGCCGCATTCCGCAGGACGGAAGAATGAAGATCAGGGCATTGGGAAAGGAAGTGGATCTTCGAGTAAACACACTGCCCACCATTCACGGGGAAAAGATATGTCTCCGTATACTGGACAAAAGCGCTCTTTTCCCGAACCTTGCCGCTCTCGGCCTTGATCCGGAGGCCTACCAGGGATTCAAGCACGCCATTGAACAGCCTAACGGCATCCTGCTGGTTACCGGTCCAACAGGAAGTGGCAAAACAACTACGCTTTATTCATGCCTGCAGGAGCTTAATACCTCAGATGTGGCCATTATCACCTGCGAGGATCCTGTTGAATACCAGCTAGCAGGGATGAACCAGGTCCAGATCAACTCCTTTGTCGGACTGACATTCGCCGCCGCCCTGCGATCCATCCTCAGGCAGGCACCTGATATTATTCTCGTCGGGGAAACCCGCGACAGTGAAACTGCCGAAATCGCTGTAAAAGCCGCCCTGACCGGTCACCTTGTGTTAAGCACCCTCCACACGAACGACGCCTGCGGCGCTATAACACGTATGATTGACATGGGGGTTGAACCATCCCTCCTGGCATCCGCACTTATCCTCTCGCAGGCACAACGCCTTATGCGAAGGCTCTGTACGGCATGTAAGAAACCTACTGACAAGGTACCGGAAACCCTGCTGAAGGAATACGGGATCGATCCGGCCATTTTCAAGGGCAAGAACGTGCATGCACCGCGCGGGTGCCCAAAATGTCATAATTCGGGTTACAAAGGGCGAGTGGCCATAATGGAAGTGCTGACCATCGGCAGGGAACTTAGAAATGATATTGTAAAAGGTCTTCCCATCAAGGAAATCGCAGAAAAGGCCAGGAAAAAGGGAATGCTGACGCTGAAAGATGTCGGCATGAACAAGGCGAAGGACGGGCTTACCAGCATTGAGGAAGCATTGTCGGTCACAGGTGGAGAGTAGCAGCGATGGATAATAAACCATTCAGCGGGAAATTGCTGGACATTCTGATAAAGAACAAGAGTGTTGATCTTGCCGCACTTGCGAAGGCAGAAGAAGAGGTTAAGTCAGCAGGAGTCAGACTTGAGAGTTATCTGGTTGAGAACAACCTTGTTCAGAGTGCAGACATGGTTCTGGCATTGTCTGAATACCTGAACATGGCCCCTATCACCCTTGCGCACTTCACGCCTACCACTTACCTGATCGAATTGATCCCCAGGGATGTTCTCAACCAGCACCAGCTTATACCAGTCGCAAAGATCGGGAAATCGCTTACCATTGCCCTTTCCGATCCGTTTGACCTGATGGCCATGGACAAGATTCACACCATTACCGGGCTGGATATTATTCCCCTTGTCGCCACCGAGAAAGATGTAAAAGACGTCCTGTCCCGTGCATTTGCTGTCGACGCCAATACCCTGGACATGAAAGACATCATGAAGGAATCGGAAAATGATGTGGAAGTAGGCGGCGGCCCGGCGGACGAGAGCGATAAACAAAGCCTGGAAGAAATGATGGAAACCGCACAGGATGCTCCTGTTATACGCATGGTGAATGCAATTCTTATCGAAGCCATAAAGATGAAGACTGCCGACATCTGTATTGAACCACAGGAGGATTCTGTCCGCCTTCGGTACAAAATAGACGGCGTTATGGTTGAACGTCCAAGTCTGCAGAAAAGCCTCCAGTCGGCGATTATTTCCCGGATCAAAATCATGTCCGATATAGACATTGGAGAACAGCGTATCCCCCAGGACGGCAGGTTCAGAATCCAGGCACTTGGCAAGAAAATGGACATGCGTGTCAGCGTTCTGCCGACTATCTTCGGCGGACGTGTGGTCATGCGTATCCTAGACAAAGGCGCTCTTTTCCCGAATCTATCCGGCTTGGGGCTCGAACCACACGCTGCCCAGGCAATGGGATATGCCATTGCCCAGCCCCATGGTATCATCCTCGTCACCGGCCCTACAGGCAGCGGAAAGACAACAACGCTGTATTCATGTCTCCAGGAACTGAACAAACCGGATGTAAACATCGTAACCTGCGAAGACCCTGTGGAATACCAGCTGGCAAGAGTCAACCAGGTCAGGATTCACACTGAAGTGGGGCTGACGTTTTCATCAGCACTCAGGGCCATACTGAGGCAGGATCCGGATATAATTCTCATCGGTGAAATACGCGACTCCGAGACATGCGAAATCGCCGTAAAGGCCGCTCTCACAGGACATCTGGTCCTCAGCACACTTCACGCCAATGAAGCAGCCGGGGCCATTACCCGACTACTGGATATGGGCGTCGAACCATTCCTGATGGCGTCCTCGCTCATTCTTTCCCAGGCACAACGCCTGTGCAGGAAGCTCTGTCCCGGATGCAAAAATGAAACAACCCTGAACCTGAAACTCCTGGAAGAGCACAATATTGACCCCGCTATTTTTGAAGGAGTCAAAATATTCGGGGCACAGGGATGTCCGAAATGCCATGGTATCGGCTACAAGGGACGTGCCGCCATTATGGAAGTGTTGCCGGTTGACGAAGAAATCAGACTTCTTATTCTTCGGCAGGCTACCACGGATGAGATAAGACGAAAAGCCGAACAAAAAGGAATGCTGACTCTTCGTACGGCGGCCATTCTAAAGGTTAAAGAAGGAGAAACCAGCGTCGAGGCGGCCGTCAAGATTACTTCAGCCGACTGATTTACAGTGCAATCACGTGATTTTGTTATTTTCACGTTGACTTTAACTGCGACTCCGAAGTTTACTACTGCAAAGTAAGGAGATAGAATAATATGAGTCCTGTTGTTCGTTCCTCTTCTGCTTCCGCATCTGCCGCAACAGCATCAGCAGCCAGTCCCAAAGCCAGGACAGAATCGAAAGGACCGGCAAAAGGCCTGCAAAGGGTGGCTGGGGCCAGTAAGATTGTTCAGACCAGTCTTCCTAATTTTTCCCGCCAGCTTGCCGCCATGTTGTCGGCAGGCATGCCTATTGTGGCATCACTCGACGCACTGTACGAACAGACAGACAACCCGAATTTCAAGAACGTTATTGGACAGATCAAAAGGAATATAGAAAATGGCGCCGCATTCTCTGAAGCCCTGAGGCAATTCCCCACGGTCTTTGACGATCTTTACGCAAACATGGTTAAAGGTGGCGAGACCGGCGGTCAGCTCGCAGAGACAATAGGCAGATTAGCGGGCTTCCTGGAAAACAGCGCAAAATTAAGGCGCAAAGTAAAATCGGCAATGATGTACCCGGTTATCGTTCTTTGTATAGCTATCAGCATTGCTATAGGCATGATCATGTTTGTCGTGCCGGTCTTCGGTGAGATGTTTGCCGGCTTTGGGAAAGCACTCCCCGGCCCCACCCAGTTTCTTCTTGATGTTAGTCAATTCCTTAAGACCAAGGGCATATACGTCCTTGCAGTTATTATTACTGCGGTCGTAGTGTTCAACAAATGGAAAGCCACTCCCATGGGTGCTCTCAAACTTGACGAAATTGCCCTCAAAGTGCCTATTTTTGGCGAATTAAACAAGAAAGTAGCAGCAGCCCGCTTCAGCAGAACGTTTGGACAGCTGATACGAAGCGGCGTCCCAATTTTGAGCGCACTCGAAATAGTAGCCGGCGCCACGGGAAACAGGGTAACTGGCAATGTTGTGCTCGGAGCCAGATCCGCAGTGGAAAAAGGGGAACCTTTGTCATCTGCCATGGTAAAACAGACAGTCTTTCCAGGAATGCTGGTCAGGATGCTTCAGGCTGGTGAAAAGACCGGTAAAATTGATGAAATGATGGATAGTATAGCTGACTTCTATGATGACGAAGTTGAAACCATGCTTGGCGGTTTGACATCCCTTCTTGAGCCCTTATTGATGGTTTTCCTGGGGGTTATTGTCGGCGGTATTGTGCTTTGCATGTTCCTCCCTATCTTTAAGATGGGTGAAGTCGTATCAGGCCATTAAGAAGCATTTCTTAATATTTTAAAAAATAGAAATTGAGAATATTTCTATTGTTTTCCCATTAATTCCGCATTATTCTATCTGCTGAACTGATTCAAACCAGAACAGGACACATCATGGCGCGTATTCTACTTATCGATGATGAGCCAAGCATATTAAGCGTGCTTAGTGCTCTGCTCAAGGCAGAAGGCTATGAGGTAACCGCGGCCCTGGGAGGCGAAAAGGCCAAAGCAATCCTTGGAGCCGAGGAATTTGACCTGATGATATCCGACATCCGTATGAGTCCTATCAATGGTATGGAACTCCTCAAGCTGGCTCACGATGAACGTCCCTCGATGTCGGTTATCATGCTTACTGCTTACGGATCTGTTGAAACAGCAATTGAAGCCCTTAAGCTCGGGGCTTTTGATTATGTCACAAAACCATTCAAAGTTGACGAGCTGCTTATTACCGTTCAAAGAGCACTCGAGTACAACAAGGCCCTTAATGAAAATGCCGACCTCAAGGTGCAACTCGGAATTAAATATCATCTCGAAAACATTGTCGCCGAAAGTCCGGCGATGCAGAATGTCTGCGACATGATCAAGAGGGTTGCTCCAACTGACACGACAATCCTGATATACGGGGAAAGCGGAACAGGAAAAGAACTTGTCGCAAAAGCGATACATGCACAGAGCCGCCGTAAAGACAAGAAATTCCTTGCAGTTAACTGTGCGGCCTTGCCGGAACCGTTACTGGAATCCGAAATGTTTGGCCACATCAAGGGGGCATTTACCGGGGCCGCGGCCAACAAGGAGGGTCTTTTTGAAGCAGCATCCGGAGGCACCATCTTCCTGGACGAAATTGGCGCCATGCCATTGAGTATCCAGAGCAAGCTTCTTCGCGTCCTGCAGGAGAAGGAGGTTCGGCGGGTTGGCAGTAATGAAAACATACCTATTGATGCAAGGGTCCTGGCGGCAACAAACACACGCCTCGAGCAACTCCTGGAGGAAGCCAAGTTCCGGGAAGATCTTTATTATCGCCTCAGTGTAATACCTATAGAGATCAAACCCATAAGGGAACGGGTTGAAGATATACTTCCACTCGTTTATCACGTGCTCCAAAAAGAAACCCCTCAGGGACAAACACCCCCACTTCTTGACCCTGAAGTCTGCGCCGTACTGGAGTCATATTCCTGGCCGGGAAATGTCAGGGAGCTCGAGAATGCTATAAAACATGCAATAACATTTGCAAAAGACAATAAGATCACAAAAGATGTTTTACCGCAGAAAATCGCCACAACCACCATCAAGACTACATCAAGATCCCACATATCTGACCTCGATGCGTCAAAAGGCAAATCCCTCAAAGCCTTTATTCGAGCCAAAGAGAAAGAGTACCTGCAACAGGTTCTTGTGCATACAGGAGGGGATAAAGAAGAAGCCGCTAAGTCCCTAAAAATAAGCCTTGCGACCCTTTACCGAAAGTTGCCGGATGCCCAGGAATAGGAAATTGCTTTATTCTGACCTATTTTCTATAATTTTCGCTTGCATTGTCAATTCTGACAATCTATTCCTATTTTTGCATTAATGATAATCAACTGAACAGTATCTCGTGATATATGACTGCGAATTAGCGTATTTTTACCCAGTCTTCTGTACAAAAGATTATATTCTGCACTATTGAGCACCCATGGCATGACTATTGCTAGTTACTAACAATGTTAGTTGGTGTAATGAGTAGAAACGGGCATGGTCGCAGCCCAAAACAAAAAGGAGGAATGCGAAGATGAAGAAACTGGGTTTCACGCTGGTAGAGATCATGATAGTTGTTGCTATCATCGGTCTACTCGCGGCTATCGCGATACCTTCATTCGTGAAGGCACGCAACACCGCTCAGCAGAACGCATGCATTAATAATATGCGCCAGATCGATGGCGGCAAGGAACAGGCTGCCCTGGCAAACAGGTGGGCAGACACGTCAAACCCTTCAGGTATGACGGCTACTGTTAACGCCTATATCAAAGGCGGAACAACCCCTACATGCCCTGCTGGCGGAACATATACATACAACGCAGTAGGCACAAACCCTACATGCAGCATTACAACACCGACATCGCACGTTATGCCTGTTGGTTGATTGTATCGTTCACAGTTTAATATCAGGACAACCCCGCTTTTATGCGGGGTTGTCTTTCTTTCCAGGACGATTAATTTCTATGCTATGGCTTTATTTGGCATTACTAATGCTAAGATAATTTACAATCAACTATAGTGTCTGAATGAAACAGGAACGGGCATGGTCGAAATCTAAACAAAAGGGAGGAATGCGAAGATGAAGAAACTGGGTTTCACACTGGTAGAGATCATGATAGTTGTTGCTATCATCGGCCTGCTCGCGGCTATCGCGATACCTTCATTCGTGAAGGCACGCAACACCGCTCAGCAGAACGCGTGCATTAATAACATGCGCCAGATCGATGGCGGCAAGGAACAGGCTGCCCTGGCAAACAGGTGGACAGAAACGTCAAACCCTTCAGGTATGACAGCTACTGTTAACGCGTATATCAAGGGCGGAACAACCCCTCAATGTCCCTCGGGTGGAACATATACATACAACGCAGTAGGCACAAACCCTACATGCAGCATTACAACACCGACATCGCACGTTATGCCTGTTGGCTGATTGTATTGTTCTCAGCTTAACATCATGACCCTGCTTTTATGCGGAGTTATCTTTAAGGAACCTTATCTTCCTTTCTGCATCTCCAGAGAAAGCACGAGATTCCTTTTTGCCGCATCGCAGGGGGAGATAGAAATAGATTTTCTGAAAAGCGTTTCCGCCTCAACATACTTGCCTTCCTGGAAGCGGATTGAGCCTAGATTGTTGTAAGCCATCACGAACTCCGTCGTCCTCTTTTTCCACTTTCGATCATGGGGTAAACGGTCATTTTCGAGAATTCTCAGGAAATACCGTTCGGCCCCGCCTGTTATCCCCCTCTTGAGCAATGCAGTCCCGACCCCAAGTTGACCCCGCAAGTTCCCCGGATTTACAGAAAGAACATTCATCCACATTGATTCATCAGATTGATATACCTTGTTTCTCCTGACAGTCAGGAACACAAACAAAATGGAAACAACGGCTATCAAAACACCAAACACAGGCATTCTGAGTACTGTCCAGCTGGATTTCTTATCAATCCCAGGAGGCAACCTTAACAAACCGTATAATCCAAACGCAAAAAAGACAACAATGGAAATAAGTGGTAGATACATACGATGTTCTGCCGCACTGTCAGAAAGTGGCACGAAGCTGGAAGTTGGCGCCAGATTCATAATAAACCACAACCCGACAAAACCAAGAATGTTCCTCCTCGTACTGAGCAACAGGGAACCTGCCACTAAAAGGAAGACCAGTACCGCCTGAAATATCACTTTCCCGGAAACAGTTACAACAGAAGGCCAATCGTAATCTATACAAAGGCCGTCGGGCCACAATGCCAGCTTGATGTAGTGAAGAATCACGCCCTGCTGGGTCATGAGATAAGACAGAGGCGGATCTGCCGAGGCACCAAAACCGGCTGAGGTTGAGGATTCATTCGGGAATGACAGAAGTGCTGCAGGTATTATCCAGGTTAATGCAAGGCCTGCATACAAGCCCCATCGCTCCTTCAAAGACCTGGCAAAGCTGCCGGTGACAAAAGTCCTGTCATAAAGCAGAATAATCAACGGTGCCGTAACCATTACAGGTTTGGTCGCCATGCCAAGCGCGCAGGAAACAATTGCAGTCGTGTTCCATTGATGACAAACCGTAGAACCAGAAGCACGGATTACACAATACAGGCTGAGCAGATAGAACATACCCATAAGCGATTCGGATCTCTGGACTATGTAAGTAACACTCTCTGTTTGAAGTGGATGAACCGCCCATATGACTGAGACTGCAGCAGCAAGAACAGCCTCATGACTGCTGAATTTTCCTGCAAGACGAGGTAAGAGCAAGGTCCTTCGGCAGATGCCATAAAGCAACAGGGCTGATATCAGGTGAATGATCAGATTAATCAGATGAAAATCAGCAACTTTAAGGAGGCCTCCACTGCCAATGCAGTTCAGATAAAAAGTCAGACCGACGACCGGCCTGGAAGAATATAACATCGACGGCAGGAAGTGTTTTATGTTTTCGTTATCGACAATCCAGATATAATCATCAAAAACAAATGCCCCGGAAAAGCTGCCGGCATAAGCAATAACACCTGCCAGTACAATTACCAAAGGAAGCAATTTACCGAGAATATTCACCGTTAATAAACTGCTGCTAAAGCGCTGATGCTTTCACCCTGTACGGTTTCTTTTGCTCATACAATCTGATTCTGCCTTCAATATCACTTACGGTAACATCAATATCCTCAACCTTTTGCAGAGCCCCAGGGGTAACACTCTCATTCTTTTTCTCCTGCTTTCGCTTAATGGCAATCATCCTTGCCATTACCGCTGTCTTTTGTGCCTCGTCGAACATTCGATTCTCAGCATATGCAGCCGCCAGAACATCCAGGGCGTGATAACTTGCATGAAATGACGCCTCTACAGCCTCTTTTGCCAGCATTAGCGCATCTGCACCATTCCTGATTTTATTGTCCGGGCTTGTCGCTAAAATCCAGGCCAGTTCGCACTTGTCAGACAGATTAGAAGAATCAATTTCTAACGCATTCCTGTAACATCGGACAGCTCCGGCAAAGTCCCCCTTCCCTGCGAGTATAAACGCCAGCAGAGACTGACATCTCTCTCGCCCCTCGTCTTCCTGCTGTACCGACTCCAGTTCACCCAAAGCCTCGTTTGTCTTTCCTGACAGAATCAGTGCAAGACTGAGATTATGACGCGCATACCCATCCCGGGGGCTGATCCTGACTGCTTCCAAGAAATGGGCAATTGACTCTTCAGTTCTCCCTGCACAAAGCAATGCGACCCCAAGTCTATCCTGGGCCGAAGCCTGAAAGTGCATCAAGAGGCCGGGTGACACCACGTAAAGTGAATCTGACGGGCGCTTCTCAGCCTCAATACAATTCAACAGTAACACTGAAACACGCTCTGCTTCTGCGTTCTTTTGATTATGTAACAGTTCTCGAACCAGATTTCCAAGGGCCCTGACGTTTCGAGGCCTCTTGCCAACAACATCTCGCCACAGACTCTCGGCTGTGCCGTAAATGGTATTACGCTGAATTGTAATGACGGATAGGCTCGATATTACGAACAGTGCCATCAGAACTCCCGCGGCCCTAACACCACGTTGACAGCGCTTATAACGTCCACAAAGCCATTGATTAACAGAATATAAGCCGCAAACCACAAAAACGACTACTCCCGCCAGCGGCAGATACATACGATGCTCAAATGCCATGTCAGGCCTTGGCAGAAAGCTGGAAGTAGGAGCCAGGACAACAAAAAACAGAATGCCGGGAAAGGACGATGGCCATTTCCTGAACAAGGCAACCAGCGTTGTCATCAGAAGCCCGCCGATCAGGATACCGGAAGGAAACAAGACCTTCAGAAAACTCTCCGATGGGGGCCACATGTAGTCGAGGCACAGGCAAGCAGGCCAGAATGACAGTCTCAAATAGTGGGTTACGACCTCAAGCTGTGTAACAGCATATGTCAAAGGCGACATTACAGTAAAGGCAGGATGACCGGTCTGAACAGCGAGACTTAACTGCCTTATCGTCAGCAGAACCACGATCCCGATACTGGAGAACATTGCAGCATGAAATTTCCACCTGTTCTGCAGCATTTCCCTGACTGAGGAAGAAAGGAATAACCAGTCAAAAACCGCCACGACGACAGGAGCTGCAACCATTACCTCCTTCGTTCCCATGCCTATCGCACATGCAAGAATTGTGAGATCATACCACAAGCGCTTTCTTGATGATTCGGCGCTCCTCACAAAACAATACAAGACCCCGAGGAAGAACATGCCCATCATGGATTCATAACGCTGACACAGGTAGGTAACGCTTTCGGTTTGAAGTGGATGCACAGCCCAGATGATGGACGTAATTAACGCCAGCCACGATGCCGCCCTGCCATATCGCGCGGCCATGGAAGGAAGCAGGCATACCCGCCGCACAAAACCATACAAAAAAAGTGCGGCACAAACATGAATGATTATGTTTACTGCATGATAATAGGCAACATTCAGTCCTCCAACCGCATAATTAAGTTTAAAGAGAAGGTCAACCACACAACGTGACTGAATCTTCAAAGGCAGGATATGCCGGATATCCTTGTTGTTAACAATCACCATGTGATCATCGAAGATAAATGCAGCGGAAAATGTATTGGAATAAACAATAAGTATAATCCCGAAGATCAATAACGGGAACAGCCATTTCCATGCCGGTGTTACAAGTTGGTTTCTTAACTGCATCGTATATATCCGCTTAATTTATTTCTCCACGACACCTTCTAACTATCAGAAGCTTCTGGATTTCCACATCCATATTCTGTTCAGGAATGCCAAGACTCCGCAAGACCATTCTAATCTTATCCCGTACATCCGGGCAGAACGCAGCCGCCATTAGCAGCAGTATGTACAGAAAACATGGCTGGCAGGTCTCTCATCAGGTAATCCTGCTTAAGACCAGCCTTCAACATCTGAATTATCATTTCGTAGTGATGACGGTTATTTCTTATCACTGTCGGATGGAAATTCCCCACCAGACAGCCACTACTCTGACCAACCATGCGGATCATTTTCCCAAACAGGCATTCGATTTGTTCCCCGGCAAGCGAAAAGTCATTAAAAAGAACACTGTCCTGAACTGTCAACGGGATCTCAGTAATCCGTGAGCCTGACGGCACGAAAGGTTTCAGGCTCGGTGTAAACCTTGAAGACAAACTGGTATTGGTCAACGAAGAATCATACAGGAAGCCGAGCTCTTCAAGGACTTCAACAACTTCGGCAGTAACTGCAAGTGCCGGAGCTCTGAATCCCCTGACTTCGCCGGTTTTTTTCTCAAGCTCTCCCCTGGAAATCCCTATGAACTCACGTATGTATTGCTTCGATCTGCATCCAAGCGCTCTGTCGTGAGTAAGGCCGTGCAGCCCAATCTCATTGCCTGCATCCAATACAGAGCGCAGCATCCCGCTTTCCAGATTATAACCACCCCTGGTTAGAAAGTTATATGTCGCTTTGATTCCAAGGCTGCGGTCAATGTCCAAGAGGACGGGCAGGTAGTCAAAACATGTGCAATAGTCGACATCATGGGTTATGGCAAACATTCCGCCGCCAGCACCCGGATTATCTGCACCGGAAGTTTTCTGCAGGCAGTTATCCCACGACGCCATTAAAGTATCAAAGTCAGCGCCGCCGATCCGGAAACGAAAAGCTTTGAGCTGTTTAAGAAAAGAATACTGACTGGCATCCGGAAGAAGACTGGCAACCAACTGTGCAAACAAACGAGAGAACCGCTCGTTGTTGCACATTTTCGGCACCTGTAGATCCATCTCCATTCAGCACCACCTTCCGGGAAAGGACATCATCTGCTTTTTGAATTGCATTCTTCCACAATTGCATGCTACACAATGCAAAGCGCAGCAAACGTGATAACGCGTGAAAAACCAATGCTTTCTCAAAAGAAAATAGCCGTCGTCATTCCAGCCTTCAATGAAGAAAACCTTATTTCCAAAGTTATAACAGGAATTCCAGGTTTTGTTGACAAGATTGTTGTTGTGAATGACGGAAGCACTGACAACACGGTTGAGAAAGTCGTAAACCTCAAGAAAGACCAGATCTTTGCCAATCGACTGGAGTTAATCGATCTATCCAAGAACCAGGGTGTCGGAGGAGCTATTGCCACAGGTTACAAGTGGGCAAGAGACAACAACATTGAAGTCACCGCTGTTATGGCTGGAGACGGCCAGATGAACCCAGCCGAACTCGAGAGGATCCTGATGCCGGTAATAAACGGACAGGCTGACTACTCAAAAGGAAACAGGCTCCTGACGGAACATTCCTGGCAAAACATACCAAAGATTCGTTTTGTGGGAAATGCAGTGCTCTCCTTCATGACAAAAGCCGCATCCGGCTACTGGAGCGTTCTCGACTCCCAAACCGGCTACACTGCTATTTCCCTGAGGGCTCTCAAGACCATAAATCTTGACCAGATATACAAACGATACGGGGTCCCGAACGACATCCTGGTCAAGCTGAACATCTACGACTTCCGAATTGCACAGGTTCCAATTGAACCAATTTACAACGTCGGAGAACAATCAAAACTGAAACCGATAAAAGTCGTTATCCCTATCTCCCGCCTGCTTACGCGGCTGTTCTTTCACCGTATTTTTTACAAGTATGCTGTGCGCGACTTCCATCCAATCTTCCTTTTCTATATGACGGGCCTGCTGTTTTTTCTCACCGGACTTGCGGGAGGAGTTACAACCCTGATACTAGGCATTTTAAACAGGACGAAAGTGCTGGTACCGGAAGTCAATATTTCGCTCGGCTGGATATTGTTTTTCACGATTTTCTTCCTATCCGGAATGAATCTTCTCCTTTTCGCCATCTGGATGGATAGGGACGAAAACAAGAATCTTCAACTAAACGTCTTTCCACCGGGATTCTGAAGGATAACAGGAAGGCACCGTCACCATCAATGGTTTCTGCTAACATTAAACAGTATCTTTGCACCCAGGAACATATTCTTTACATCTTCAAATGACTTTATTCCGGCCAGCTGGCTAAGAATATACCCTGGCCTCAGATAGAATTGCCTGTACGCCAGCTTCACCCAGTAACGTATTCTATCAGAAGGCATATTCGGAAGATCCAGTACTGATCTCGAATTCGTCACTAAAGCATAGTCCTCCCACCTCGCGTCCTTCCGGAGATAACCTCGTTTTCCGGCCTCAATGTAAAACTGTGTTCCAGGGTATGGACTTGCCTGGAAGATAGAAACCGTATCCGGTGACAATTTCTTCATCAGGGCTATTGTCTCTTTTATCGTCCCCTCGGTTTCATCAAGGTACCCGATCATGAAAGACGCACCTGTTTTTATTCCGTACTTCCGGCATATGGTAAAAGCTCTCTGGATCTTGGCAGGATCGAGCCGTTTGTTCATTCCTTTCAGTATCGTTTCCGATCCAGATTCAATGCCAAAAGCTATCTTGCGGCAGCCGGCAAGTTTCATCCATTCAGCTCTCTCTTCGTCCATGAAATCAACGCGGGCCATGCATATCCATCCAATCTTCCAGTTGTTCGCCCTGATCCCGTCGCAAATCTCCTTCAACCGCTTCTTGTCCGCAATAAAGAGGTCATCATGAAAGTTAAACTCAGCCGCGCCGTATTCCCTGATACAGAATTCCATCTCGGCAAGGACAGATTTCGCGGATCTGTACCGAATGCTTCCCTTTCCCCACATCACGCTCGATATGCAATAGTGACAGCTGAATGGACAGCCCCTTGAGGTAAGCATCGTAACAACCTTGCCCATGCCAAGGGACTTTGTAGGAGGCGAAAAATAAAGATGAAAAGGCATCCTGTCCCTGGCAGGCATGGGAATGGAATCCAGGTCCTCTATCAGATCCCTTCGCAGGTTGACGTGAGGAACACCATCCTTATCCTTGAACGCCAGTCCCTTTATTGATGACAGAGCTCCCCCGTTTCTCACGGCCATAAGTAGTTCAAGAAATGTCTCCTCCCCCTCGCCTATAACTACATATTTTACGCCGTCAATCTTCAGCGCGTCTTCAGGAAGAGCTGTCACATGCGAACCTCCGAGAACGATCGGAAGACCAGGACAGGCCTGATGGATTCTTGAGCAAAGCGCCATAATCACGCCAAATGACGGAGTCGTCGACGTAATACCGACCAGTGACGGGTGTTCCTTGCGGATATGTTCGATAACCTTCTCATACGTCAGCTCCAGCGCCTCAGCATCGAGAATGCTGACATCAAAAAGATCCGATCTTGCCATCACATAAGAAGTCAGATATCCCAGATTAAGAGGAGCAGATAAACCACCATGCCCCTTGATGCCGGCATACATCGTAAAAGGCGGACTGATTAACAGCACTTTCATCGGCACCTGGTTCATGAGTTCCGTTTCCTGAAGTTAGAGGATAATTTTCCGGCTGGAATAATATTAAACATAAGCAAAAGAAGGAATACAGACGCCTTTCTGAACACTTCCGCTATAGACCTGATTCTTCTCAAGCGGCCCATAACGTAAGCCGGCCTGAAATAAAATGACCGGTAAGCTTTCTTCAGGAGACCTACAAGTTCTTCTTTGGAAAAAAATTCCGTCCAAACAGGCGTTTCAAAGCTGCTGTCAGGCTTCCTTGCAAACTCTCTCCAGTAATCTTTTACCAGGATCTTCTTCTCCAATCCAACCCTGTAAAGCTCTGTTGAAGGATAGGGAGTCATCACGGTAAACTGGGCATAATCCAGTCCAAGCCGCCTGGAACATCTTATCGTCTCCTCTATCTGTTCCCTGCGTTCGCCTGGACAGCCAAGAATAAAATCGCCCAGCACCTCTATCCCCAGCTTCCGGCAGAGTCTGACAGCATCAGCAGCCTGCTCAACAGTTGTACCCTTCTGCAGGTTATCCAGAACTTCCTGGCTGCCGGATTCGATTCCGAAAGATATCGAATTCAAGCCGCTGTTCTTCATTGCGTCAAGCAAATTGCCGTCAACCGTATTTACCCGCGCCCTCACCGACCAGGTAACGGCAAGTTTCCTGCGCTGTATTTCCGAGCAGATATCCAGAACCCTTTGCCGATTGACGGTAAAAGTGTCGTCAAAGAATTTTATGTCCGTAATTCCATATTTCCTTACATAAACCTCAATTTCATCAACAACATTTATCGGACTCCGTCCGCGAAACTTCTTTCCAAGGTGCGGCCTGTCACAATATATGCACCTGAAAGGACAGCCCCTGCTTGACATCATGATCATTGTCCGGCGGCGTGAAGAAAGCACCGAGAAATACCGGTCGGTCCGTATCAGGCCAACAGAAGGAAACGGCAGTTTGTCCAGATCGTCAATAAAAGAGAAACCATGATTAACGTGCAGCCGATCTCCCGACTTGAACCCTATGGAGCCCAGTTCTTCCGGCACCCTGTGGTTGTATATTGCATCAACCAGCTTTGCGAAAACAGCCTCCCCCTCTCCCATCACGACATAATCGACATCAGGGAAAGCCAGTGTCTCTTCCGGATAAATAGTTGCATGGGGGCCGCCCAAAACAACCGCGATATTCCTGTCCACAGCTTTCACGGCTGCCGCAGTCTTCAGGACTGCCGGCAGAGAAAATGTCAATGTTGTAATGCCAACCACGTCGGGCGCAAACAAGGAAATTTCCCCGCCAATACCACTGTAGTCCAGTTCCTGCGGGCCGGCATCAAGTATCCTGATTTCGGGTTTCCCTGACTGCGCCAGTGATGAAGCAAGATACATCAAGCCAAGAGGAGGATATGTTCCGGCCGACTTATCAAAAAAATCTGACATGTCAGCAACTATTGAATCGCTCCTCGGAGGGTTGATCAGCAGTATTTTCATAATGTCGCAACGCACATATACAAGAGTAAATGATATTCTTTTCCTTACTGCAAGAGACTTCTTGGACGACGAAATGCAGCTGCACAAAGCGCCTACTATTCAGTCAATCGGCATTATCCTTGTCTGGACAGTTCTCCGGACATGAAATAGACTCATCAACATGAACGGTGTTCTCCCGAAGACTATTCTCAAAATATGCTCATACGCTGCCGTGCTCTTTTTCTGCATTCTGGTTTTCTCAGACAACAAGGCTGATGTCGATTTATGGGGCAATGTCGGCTTTGTCACGGCATTACCATGGTCACCGGCTTTTCACTATACCAACACGTTCTCTTTCACCGAACCTGAACACCAGTGGATAAACCATGAATGGCTCGCCGAATATATATTCAACAAAGTGTATTTAGCCTCAGGGAGCCAGGGACTTATTGCGTTAAAAGTTCTTCTCGGCATTGGACTGCTAACGCTACTCAGCCTTTCCGTCAGGAAAGAGTGCAGGTCAGGCGCCCTGCAATTTCTTTTCATAATCCTGGCCATTTCCACAATTGGGTATGGTTTCTCCTTTCGCCCTCACCTGTTCACATACCTTATGCTCGCACTTTTTCTTTATATTCTCAGGCACCACAATAGAAATGCTTCTCTTATCCTGTCCATGCCGGTTTTCTATATTGCCTGGACCAATCTCCATGGCGCTTTTTTCATTGGCATTGCCCTGTTACTCATTTTTATCAGCGCCGAATTCATCAAATCACTGCGATCCGGTACGCCAACCGCCAAAGTCCCGCGCCTGTCGATACTTGTGATCACGCTTGTTCTCCTCGCAATAGTGTCGTTTTTTAACCCTTATGGAGCCAGTCTCTGGCGATTCATATTTGAATCAGCCGTCACACCCCGCCCCTACCTGAGCGAATGGGCCCCTTTCAATCCTGTCACTCAATTTGCCGACCATACCGATTTCATGGCGCTTTCGCTAATCTCTATCGCAGCAATATCATTCTCAAAAAGAAGAAGGGATGTAACCTGGCTATGCATACTGCTTGTCTCATTTCTCAGTGCACTGACATTGCGAAGGAACATCCCTGTCTTTGCCATAGTAAGCTGCTTTGTCATACCGGCATATCTGGATGATATTGCCGCACGACCTCTCGAGCAGATTACATCTGCAATTCCACGGATTGCGACTGTCGGCCTGTTGGCAGTTCTCATTTCAGTTTCCGCCTGGCACACGGCAAAGGTTAACAAGACCTCACCCCTGCAGATCGAAGTTCCGGCAGACCGCTTCCCAACAGAAGCTGCGGCATTCATAAGGGACAACCATATCAGAGGCAACATGCTTGTTTTCTTTGACTGGGCCGAGTACTGCATCTGGAACCTTCCGGGCTGCAAGGTGTTTTTTGACGGAAGGTTTACCGATGCCTACAGCAGGAAAACCATGGAAGATTATCTCGAGTTTCTTTACGCCGGAAAGGACTGGACCAATGCTATCTGCAATTACCCAACGGATATTATCCTTCTGCACAGGGGAAATACGGCATACAGCAAGATGTGTACCCTCGAAAACTGGCGCCTTGTCTACGAAGATCCCATCGCAGGCCTTTTTCTGAGAACAACCGCTCACAGCGAAACACTCTCCAATATCAAAGGAAAACTTCCGGCAGGCGTCAGAGTCAGTTCAACACCTTTCTTCCCATGAACCCAAAACTTATCGATAAAGCGCTCCCGGTTCTCATCGCGTTGATTGCAGCCGCTGTTTTCCATGTCTCACCTTACCGGGCATCGAATTTTGACATCATTCCAGACTCGGGAGAGTACGCAATCGGGGCCCACAACCTCGTGACCAGCGGAAGTTACCATATAGAAATAAATGGCGAGTCATTTCCCTCTCGATATCCGCCATGGTTTTCAGGGTTATTTCTTGCGCCAGCCTATATCATTTTCGGGAGAGAGCCGGGAAACGCCATCTACCCGGTACTGCTCCTTGCAATCATCGGCGTTCTTGCCGCATTCTTCATCGGCAGAAAAATTTCCGGCAACTGGGGTGGCATTCTTTCCAGCCTGCTCCTGATATTCCTTCCTGTCTATAACAAGTACTCAAGAACAATTATGTCGGATGTCCCGTCTACAGCCCTGACACTGACAGCCTGCTATTGCTACATGCAAATCCGCACCGCCAACGCTCACGCAGGTATCTGGACATTCGCTGCCGGAGGCATAGCCGCCTCATTAGCTGGCGCCGTCAGGCCTCTATTGCTGAGCACAGTGCTTCCATTGATCCTTGCCTGCTTCCTTCCGGTAAACAAAGAGAGGCGAAGATTTAAACTGTTAGCCGTGATCCTTCCCTCAACAGTAGTCATTGCCGCAAACCTGGTCTATAACCATGCCGTCTTCGGTTCGCCGTTCAGGGATGGATACCATTTCTGGTGTTCTGTTCCGTTCGATTACAGCTGGCTGTGTTTCTCGACACAATACATCGGCAATAATCTGAAGACTGTCCTGCTGAGCCCGATACCAGCCCTCGTATTATTTGCAATCATTGCCTGCCTTCTATCCCACCGCCTCAATAAGCCTGAACATTCTGAGCTTTCTTGCGACTCCCCCCTCAGGCACATAACGGAATTCCTGCTTATTGCATGTACTCCTTTCATCACCATCCATCTGCTGTATTTCTTCCAGGCGGAAAGATTCTATCTTCCGGCAATAGCAATACTTGCAGTTATTTCGGGCTCGATGGCCGCGAGAGGGATACAGAGCGTGACCGTTTTGTACGGGGCAGGCTTCCTGATAATTTTGCTGGGCATCGCAATTGCGGTGCACGTTCTGGTTCCCGAGCCCAAACCGCTGGGAAGAATTGTTGCCGGACAGATATCCTCATCAACGCCAGAGCATTCGATAATCATATCCTCAATGGACCCAGTGTATCTTAGCTTCTTTGCCGTCAAGTCAACAAAAAGACGCATAATCCCGCTATCGCGGAATGTTGAATACGCGTCAACGCTTGTTTGTCCAAAGAAGATCCTGAACCCGGTACCACCACCAGTCTCACATCGTGATCTCCGCTGTGAAGGCTTGATCAAAGCCGGTGCACGGATAATATTCCCCTCCACCGCGGTCGAAATCATCCCTTTGCTGCGGGATGAAGCCCTGAAGGGAACGCCTGTTTTCATCGAAGTACTCCTGCTGCTTGAATGCGATCTGCCTGCCGTCAGGTGCCTGCAGAACGATTTTGAGATGGTACAGCGGGGCCATTATCTTTACGAGCTGGTTCCGAAAAAGACGCCATAGTTACTGCCAACAGGCGGTCCAGAGGCGGAATAAAGCAGGCTTCAATATAGATTTGATACGCAAACATTCCTCTCCACAGCGCTGCAAGAAAGCCGCAACACGCCATCAACATCCTGCCTGGTATATTATCACCCATCGCTTTCACGACCGGCGGCGGAATCCCCCTTATGCAATAAACTCGATACCCCTCCTGCTCGAGAAGGCGTCTCAACGACCGGAAAGTAAACAATCGCCTATGCGTTAAATCGAGGATTCCGCGCGAACCATAATTGAACTGGCCCAAGAGAAGCCCTAACCTTGTCACAATAAAGCCTACATTCGGGGCAGTAATGATTATTCTCGTCTTTTCTGAATAACATTTCTCCCTAAGCTCAACAAGCAGTCGCTCGGGATATGAAAGGTGCTCAAAACAGTCCAAGGCCAGCACGAAATCAAAAGTCCCCAGATCCGGCGGCATGCCTGATGAATCGAGATTATGAACAATGAATTTCTCGAAGGGATCCGTCCGAACCTGAACAAGATCGACTCCCGTCACTTTACATCCTTTTTTCTTCAATTCCCCCGCCACATAACCAGCGCCGCAGGCAAGGTCAAGAACACTGGCGCCAGGATCCACTTCATCAATTGCCAGAGAATGAGACGAAACATAACCAAGTTTTAAGTCATAATCTGTACTCCCATTGGAAATATCAAATTTCCTCTGAAACAGGAGCCCCATGCCATGGATCCTGCTCGCAATTGTGGTTTTGATAACATTCCAGGCATAGGATAAGCCGTTAACATAGCAGATTTCATCACCATAATAAGTTGGTATCGGGACCTCCCTTATCCGTAATCCCGCCAGCAAGAACTGGATTATGATCTCGGTATCAAAATGAAAATCGTTTGTATTATACCTGAACGGCACCTTCGCCAGCGCAGGTACGGAATAGACCCGGTATCCTGAATGGAATTCCGTGAACCGGACGCCAAGCATCCAATTCTCAAATGCCGTCAGGATCTTGTTACCTGTGTATTTGTACAACGGCATCCCATGCTTCAGAGCGGCCCATTTTTCCATCATCCTGGATCCAAAACAGGCATCAGCCTCGCCCTTAAGAACTGGGGCTATCAGTTCAGGAAGTTTCTCGGGCGCATACTGTCCGTCCCCGTGAAGAAGCGCCACAACATCAAACCCATTTTGTACGGCATACTGATACCCGATTTTCTGGTTGCCTCCGTATCCCTGGTTCACCGGATTTCGAAGGACAGTAATCTTCAACGGGCATATCTCGCTGCTTTCGCGAGCTATTGCAAAAGTTCCGTCCGCAGAACAATCATCAACCACAAGTATCTCTGTTGTTGCAGGAAGATTGTCAACCGGAATACGGCGCAAAACTGAAACCACGGTTTTTTCCGCGTTATAAGCAACAATAAAGATCAACACTTTGCGGGCAGATCCAGCGCTCATAAAAAGCCTCTATTGACTCGTTATCCATCAGCTGAATAAATCAGGGGACAATTTTTTTGGCCCAGAGAAGAGCATAACTAATGGGATCGTAAATGTCCCTGTAATAGAATAGCTCTGTAAAGTTGACATAATTAACAAAAAAGACAGACACCGACGCAATAAGCACAAAATGAACGCTCATTTCCGACTTTTTGAACCTGAATAATTCCCACAAACACAAAGCTGAAAACAGCATTACAACCATGTCAAGATTGATCAAAATCCTGATTTCCTTAGAATTCTCCAGGCTGCCGAAGAAAGCCAGCATCATAATAAAATAACCGAGGAAATATGCAACAGGCCAGTCCATATCCCTGACCAACACCTTGTGCCCCGCAAAAGCAAGAAACAACAATATGGTCACCGGCGATAGAATAATAAAATCGATAAGATACCGGTACCACGGCCCCGAACAGTACATTATCGCAAACCGGCTTACCTGCCTTGAAGCATCAGCATGAGTAACAAAAAGCGTCTTGAGCAGGTCAATGGATGTTTTTATTCCGCCAAAAAGGAACACATAAGCAGTTCCTACTATAACCGCAGGAATAAAGATAATTCCAGCCAGGTATGATAATGAAACATTATTCTTGTAGATATATTTCCACGCTATGAATCCGAACACAAAGAAAGGCCATACCACAAAGGACGATTCTCTTGCCAGAATGGCCAGAGAATAGGCTATCAGGAACAAACCATACACCGCATTTTTTCTGTTATGCAGAAAATCCAGGAACAACCAGACCGCCAACCCGCAGAATAAATCACCATGTGTATCCGATAAAGCCCTTCTTCCCATCGCCATCAGTAACGGAGAAGATGAAAGAAACAATGTGAAGACATAGGCAACATCCTCCCCGAACAATCTCCTTGAGAAGAAGAAACAGACAACAAGAAAAAGGACAAAACAAAGAAAAGAAAAACATGCCAGGGAGACATAGGTTTGCGGGAATATTTTGAACCATGAAGAGATTGCCAGGATGTGCCCCACCCGCAGCGGGTTAGGCTGCAGCCTCAGGTGCTCACGTTCCACGAATACCCGGCCGATTTCAGGAATCATGCTCAAGCCATATTTGCTGACCGAGGTGGCATAGAAGAAATAAGTCCCTTCATCAGCAGCAGTCCTGTAGACCGACTCTTCGGGTATCGAGATAAAGACGGATAATACAGAGAACAGAACCAATCCGAGCACCGTTATTTTATATAGCCTGGACATTTCGGATTACAATACAACAGCCGCCGAATTGGTAGCAAGACAACTCATGCGATCCAGCCTTCAGCCTTTACAAAACAATGATATTGTGACCAGTATTAATCCCGGCGACGGTCCCCGCCACAACAACTATGAGCAATACGGGGAAAATATTCATAAACAAGTTTTCTGCTATGGCTATAATTCTCATTGCCGTATATGCGTGCATCCTTTCAATAATTTCCTACAGTAAGTACCACAATTTCAACTACGACGATTTTGACCTTGCGATTCATTCTCAAAGCGTGAGGAACATCCTTCACGGTTCAATCGACAACTCAATCCTCGGCATCCCTTTTCCAGGAAACCATATGACATTGATTCTCTTCCTCATTGCCCCTGTCTACGGGCTGTTTTCCAGTCCGCTTCTGCTGCTTTACCTGCAAAGCATGGTTCTCGCGGCAGGAGCACTTGGAATATTCCTGCTCGCAAGGAAGGAACTTTCCGGACAATGGGCACTGGGACTCACCGCAGCATACCTGGCCTATCCTCCTCTTATTTATATGAACCTATACGAGTTTCATCCCGTAGCATTGGCCACCAGTTTCCTGATCTTTATGATGTATTTCTACAAGACAGAACGCTTTGGCTGGTTTATTCTTTTCACAACGCTGGCCCTTCTCTGCCAGGAAAACATATCGCTTCTGCTCATGGCGTTTGCGCTCTATGCGTTTATCGAAAGAAAAAGGGGCAAGTGGGTCTGGGTTCCTCTCTCGATGGGCGTCTGCTATTTTGCACTATCAGCATTCATCATCATGCCGCTGCTCAACAGGAATACCATCCAGTTCTGGCAATTATACGCACACCTCGGAAACTCACCTGCACAGGTCATCAAAAATATTATTATTCATCCGGCAACAACTTTTCAAACCGTAGCAGATCCTGATAAGGCTGCTTTTTTCGGCTCCTTATTTGCACCCCTTGGCTTTCTCAGCATCCTCAACCCCTCAACACTGATTCCGGCATTTCCGGCATTCTGCCAACGGATTCTCTCTGACCGACTCTCCGAAACCAGGATCATTTTCCATTACCAGGCGGAATTCATTCCTTTCATTTTCGTATCGGCGATCTACGGAATCAAACGGCTTCTTGAATGCAAATACCGCTTTTTACATACGATTCCGGCACTCCTGCTGTTGATCTTTCCGGTTTCAGCATTGCTTCTAAGCGGTTTACCGTCATTACTTCACCAGTTCTGCCTGCCCGATGCCGGCAACCGGCAGCATCTAATGGCCCAGACCATGGATGCTGCACTTCGAAACATTCCGGATGATGTCCCGGTCGCCGCAACATTCCGGTTTCTTCCACGTCTTGCAAACAGGGAAAGACTCTACTCACTGCATCATATCTATACCGGCCGTTATACCCTCTCACATGTAAGCTACCCTACTCCCGAAGACATCCGGTATGTAATCATTGATACTGACGATCGTCTAACCTTTCTCAACGGCGGTTTCTACTCACCGGATAATTACCGGAACCTCCAGGCACTTATCTCCGGAGAAAACTGGCGCGCAATCCAGAATATTGAATCAATCCTGGTATTCGAAAAGGCCTCTCGGGCACAGGACCGGCAACTGGACATCATCAGCCTTGTCACGGATGATACAGCCATGAATACGAATGTGACCCAGAAATGTCCTGCTTCAATTGAACTCGCAGGTTTCAGCCTTGGGCCCACGCAACAGAACTATTCTGCTCCACTTACCCTCTACTGGAAAAAACTTTGTACCGACAAACAGGAATATGATGTTCGTCTTACAATAAGCGCCGACAGGCAGATTTACAGCGGAATTCTAGCTCCAGGCAGTCGAATATGGCCAACACAAAGCTGGCCCATTACGGCTGGAACCAACACCGTCATCGCCGATAAGCATAATGTTTACGTTATTGAACCGGTACAAGCCCCCGACAAACTGCAGATCCGGGCCACAGTCTTCCCAATCAACCGGCCGGTCCCGGCATCTTACAACTGAAAGAGCCAGTTGGACAGTTTACCGGCACTACGTTATATTGCCGTCATGAACAAACGGTTCCTGATAATTGCCACAGGCCTGCTCTCCGCATCAGTCACAACAGCTCAACCCGCGCTTGACCTTCCAGGTATCACCCGTGCAACCAATAATATCTACCTGATCGAAAACCACAGTACGGCCTTCAATATCTGGCATGCCCTGGACATCAGGAACGCAACCCTTGTCCACTTCGACGCACACGACGACTGTCGCCATGTACCGCCGCAAAAGATTGAAGCACTCAACAAGCTTGTAACAGCCCGGAATTACAGTGAGATATTCAGCCAAAGCGACATAGAGTCTTCATTTCGATACAAACTCAGGCCAGACAAGTTTCTTTTCGATCTTGGCAATTTCATATACCCATGCATTCTGGATGGCACAATATCCAGATTCTACTGGGTATTGCCGGAAAAACAAATCGACAACGACAAAGTTTCTTCTCTCCAGCGACACCTCCGTGCGGCACTCAAGCTACCATCCCTGGAATTCATGAATTCAACGAATGGTTCTTTCTCCTGTATGCTGTCAAATTGCACCGTCACAGTTACAACCCTCGATTCCCTAGAACATATTGGCAAAGGAGCCCTGCTTGACCTGGACACGGATTTCTTTGTTTTCCCATGTTCACTCACGGAAAGCCATATCCGCGGAAAATTACTCTGGGATCCAGACAAAGTCTGCTCACTGCTTTCCACCCGCATCTCGGATCCGGCCGTTATCACAATTTCATCCTCCATATCGGGTGGATACCTGCCGGTTGCGTACCGTTTTATCTCGGATGGCTTGTTCGGCTACTACGAGTCTGGCACATATCCTGATGACGCTGTCAACCAACTTAAGGTGGTTACAGCAATGCTGTCTGACTCCCCCGTATTATACCCGAACAAACCAAGGGATTCTGTTTTTCTTGCGGCCTATGAACACAGCAAAGGGCTGTATCTTATGGTAAAGGGGGATGACAATGCTGGAATCGCATGTATTGAACGTGCAGCCCATTTAAATCCAGCCTATACCAAGGCCCTTCTGGATATGGCTGATGCTTATTTAAGCATGGGAAATCCACGTCGAGCACAGGAAATGATCGGCACCTTCGAGAAATTTACCGGCTGTTCAACGACCCATTCCGACGCTGCCAGGACCCACGTATACCTGGCCGAAAAAGAACTGAGCAGGGCTGATGCGCTCAGCCGAAAACTTGTTGCATGGGATATGGCTCCTTACTTCCTCATGTTGCGTGGCGGCGTCCTTGCTGAACAGGGACTCCTGGACGAAGCAATTCAAATCTACCGGGAAATCGTGAACCTGCAGAACGACAGCGGAACAGCTTATTACAACATTGGGTATGTGCTGGCAAAGCAGGGAAAGATCACTGAAGCCTTAGAAAACTATAAGTATGCCCTGACACTTAAGCCGGATCTTGCGATTGCCCACGAGAACATGGGCTATATCATGTTAAGCAAAGGTAAATACGCAGAGGCAACCTCATACCTGCAGACAGCCGTGTCATTAAATCCATTCAACATAACTTCGCTTAATAATCTCGGTCTTTGTCTTGCAAGACAAAATCGACTTAACGATGCCATAAACTGCTATAATACCGCCCTTAAGCTCAATCCAGAACGCGCCGAAATCCGCGCCAACCTCGCCCTAGCCCTGATCAACTCAGGCAGGAATGAGGAGGGAGTTAAGCAATGTAAAAAAGCCCTAAAGCTGAAGCCAAATTGGCCGGAAGTAATCAACCTGATGACTGAGGCTGAAGAGCGAAAGAAGAAAAAGATTTTATGACAGAATCCAGCTTGACCTGCATAGCCTTGCCGTGTCCGTTCGCAGCCTTCGGCGAAGACGGGGCGACGCGGGGTAGTCAGAATACGGCTAAAGCGTTGTACATGAGATGGTTCTGCTTCTGAATTCTGAATCCTGGATTCTGAATACTGCGCTTGCAGAACCGACGAAAGAGGTTTTGCAAGCGCCACTCTTCTCTTATATCTCCAGGATCCTGTTCCCTACTGCATCTGGATCGTCGCGGCCGTCAAGGTAATGGGTGGTTTTGTATTCGTTGACGGTATTGAGTTTATGCAGGATATCTCCAAGCGCTTCTGCCGCTGAGATACTTGTCGTCACAAGTTCCTTTATCAGCGGATCCTCCGTATTGCCCAGCTTCTTCTGCATAATGCCAAGATTGGCAAGCAGGACAGTCGCAGGCTGGCCGAGATGGTGGCACGCCGCGCCAAGACTCTCAAGCATTACGCGCTGGTGCTCCGACTCGCGAAGAGCCTGCTCCGCCGTCTTCCTGTCGCTGATATCAACAAATGAAAACACGATTCCAACAGGCTCGCCGTCTGAATTCCGGTTACAGGCTGCCGAGACCTGGGCGTCAAACTCGCTGCCATCCACCCTGCGCGCCTTCACTTCTTCAGTCCAGGTCCGCTGCTCCTTCAGCACAATATCCACCATCTGTTCAGCGGCCTTTCTGTCGCTCAGCAACTCCTTAACATCCATGCCCTGCAGCGCCTCTGAATTGCCGTCATAACCCCACATCGTAGCCGTTGCAGGGTTTGCATACTCAAGCTTGGCATCAAGATCGGCCACGGCAATGCCATTACCTGAGTTCTGTATGGCATTGTGCTCCGTTCTCAGCATTTCCTCGGCCTGCTTGCGGACGGTTATGTCGCGGACGAACAGGCAGAGCCTCATCTCGCCGAGATTGACTTCATTAACCGCTATTTCCGCAGGAAAGAAAGTTCCGTCACTGCGCAGGCAGTAGGCCTGGATCAGGGTAAACCTTTCATTCGCGAGATTTTCGCGCAGGGTCTGTACGAGAGATTCGTCAGCGCCGGAAAGTATGTCGAAGACAGACAGGTTGAGGAACTCTTCCCTTGTATAATTGAAGAAATCTACGGCCCTTATATTGGCGTCTATGATCCTGCCTGTAAAATCAGCGATAACGGCGGCGTCATAGACACTCTGGAGCAGGGCCTGATATTTCGCGTCCTCAGTCGAGACAACAACCTGTTCGGGTGCCCGTTTAAACACCTTCCGTGTTGCAGGGGAAACCAATACGCGCTTCCTCTTCCCGGCTACCGGCTCTGCCGGTATGTCAGGGATCAGATCTATCCGCATCGTCTTGGATAATTTACTGTTATCTTCCTCTGTCACAACTACTTGTCTTTCCTGTAATTCAGCCCTTCTACCATCAACCACCTCTTCCTCTCCTTCATCGCAACCATCCGCCGATAACCACCTGCGGATTACCAGAGCTCGTGGTTGGCGGCGGAGTGATAGTTCCCCTGTTCCTGACTGAAACATTGTTCAGGGCAACAAGTTTACCCCTGACATCCCTGCTATTACTCAGGGTGAGGTCATTCCCGGCAAAGATCATTCCCCCAAAATTGTTCCTGTTGTCGAGGTCAATATTGTAGCCGGCAATCAAAGATACAGTCCAGTTCGTGTTAAACGCTGTCTGTCCGTCAAAACGATTATCTATTGTTATGCTCCCGCTGGCAACAAGTATCCCGCGAAGCGAACTCCTGTTCGCTATTGAGGCATCACCAGCCACAAAAACAATTCCGTTCGCTGGATTGATCGCCACACCGGACCAACTCTTGTTCCCGGAATAAAACAACCCGCCGGCAACAGCCGCATTAGAGTAGGCAGTGAAAGGCGGCACTATGGGATACGGCAGTTCACTGGCCACAGCCTGCAATGGATCAATGACTGGAGCCCCAGTTGTTTCCGTCCCCGAGGCATTCAATTGACACGTCGAGCCGTGGCAGGAGATGTCTCCGTTAACCGTCGGATTACCCTGGCTATTATAGACATTTCCATTAGCCATAACATCTCCGTTGACCGTCATAGCCCCAGTATCAAGCGTAATATTGCCGCCTGCTATTATCGCGCCGTCCACCGATGGTGTCCGGACAAGTTCAAGCACTGTGGTGCGGGACTCTCCGGCAATAGTACCAACACTGGTAACAATGTGGTTGATTTCGCCTGGCGGGGTACTGACTGTCACGACGTATGTTCCTTCACCAAAGGTTCCTACATTCGATACGCCGCTGGCCCAGTATAAATAAGCTGACCCGCTGTTGGTCGACATACGCATAACCTGATTTGCTATGCCAGCCTCGGCGATAGCAAGAGCCCTTGCCCCCAAGAGCATCTTGCGCGACGTGAAGCTGGCGTTGCTGGTCATAAAAGTCATAGAAATCCCGGCGATCATCAGCACAGCTGATAAAATCATCACGGTAACTAATGCCGACCCGTCCCGTTTCAAGCGGGATTGATTACAATCATAATTGTGTATTTTCATGGTTTCTCCTTACCTTCTGGTATTCAAAGGCCACACCTCAACAGTTCCCGAGGAATAATTTGTACCAGTCCGCCCCGCCTTGTAGATCTGCATCCTGGCCTGAATGCCTTTTACAGGCGATCGGCCGTCAATCTTAACACTCACAATTCCGCGATCAGGCCCAAGACCAAGACCCGTCCACAAATCGCAGAGGCTACCCTGGTCTGAACTGGACAGCCAGCTCCAGTCAATGGTCACATCCCTGAGCATTGGGGGCGAATTGTTTGTATGTGCCTCTGTATGTCCGCCCTTGCCTACTTCAAGCATCGCGTCATACTGCACATAGCGGTAACCCGTGCCAGCAAATATGCTGTTCGCGGTATTGTTCTGGAAGTAGTTGGTAGACCCTCCCTCGCCAACCCAATCATTTTCCGTCAGATCGGACATATCAGCAAGGTCACTGAACCGCACCCTGACATACGTATCACAGCCGGCATTAACACCTTCCGTCCAATTAAGCTGGCCATATACAGGGTTCGCTTTGGTTGTGTCAAATATGCCGGACCTGAATTTCGCAAAACGCGGGTATCCGACCTCCACCGAGCTCAACCCGTAAATCGACGACACATTCACACCGTTGCTCGAACCAAGGATTGAACCCTCCGAGTTCTGCCATTTCCGCGGCCCATTACCCTGCGCTCCGGAAGCAGTATCAATGTTGCAAAAAGCTGGGGCTGACATTTTCAAGCTTGAAGAAAACACTGTCACACGAGCATCCCATACCGCGTTAGTCGCCGAACCACTATTATGATAGTAAATGACATTCCCTTCATCGCCCGCAGAAGAAACGCCATCCCCGCAACCAACAAATAAATCAAGATTCCCATCAGCATCAATATCCACAAATCTTGGAACACTACGAGTGGCAGCAGGCGGATTCGTCAAATAAGAACTCGTGACAAAGGTAAACTGAGGAGACGTCGCCGTCCCGGTATTTTTCCAGAGATACAGATTACCATTAGCGCCACAACCTGAAAATAAATCGTACAATCCATCTCCATCAATGTCAGCAAATTCCGGCGACATATAATCGCCACTCACTGATATCGTAGCTCCCAAGTTATCCTTCAGCGTACCCATACTTGTCCAAGATGCAGTCCTAGGAGTACCATTATTCTGCACGTACCATATGTGCGCGGCCAGCGAGTTGTCGTGTGAAACAAATGCATCCAGCTTGCCATCACCATTTATATCAACAACAGCAATCCGCATGGCAGGGCACCCGCAACTTATTGGAAATGGATTGCCCAAATCCGAGCCCATACTCGGAGACCTGCTTGTTCCATTATTCATAAACAAATGCGCGCCACCAGCGCCGACAAAACAGTCATAATCGCCATCACCATCGATATCAGCAAAAAAGGGTGCAGGGCAGTAAGAAAAACCGGAAAGCCAGGTTGCATTAACCAACGTCCAGGCAGGGCCCGAGACTGTACCAGTATTATTATAATACCTGATAGCCCTCGGACTGTTCTCGCCAAAAAATAGATCATAATCCCTGTCTCCAGCCACCCCGGTCTCGAATCTAACCATATAGTTTGTGCCTTTGTAGATTTCCCACATTGGCACCCAGTCGCTGTTTGTTGACTGCGGGCCTTCCGGGTACATCATCACGAAATTAGTGCCGCTATTAAAAGTGATGTTTGAAAAAACTGTTCCGCTGGCGTTGTAAATACGGGCATTGGTAATCAACAGCGAGCAGCTCGCACTGTTAGTCTCACGCTCAAAAAGAAACCTTGCCCAGCACCCTTCCAGTTTAAGCAGGCCAATCCCGCTGTTGGAACTAATGCCGTAAAGATAATTCGTAACTAGCGTAACTTCAGGAATTCTGTCGGGTGAAACGTTCTCTCCAGAATCAGAAGCGCTCCAGGCAACCCCCTTGACCGGCACGAACACAACATCCGCAGCACCAAAGTTTGTGTTGACATCTGACACACAGTTCGATGCCCAGAGATAACTCGGATTATTGAAGTTGTTATCACACCAGAGGTCGTTGGTTATATTCAGCGTAACTGAACCCGTGGAACTACCCAGGTTGAAGGCCAGCGTCGACTGCCCGATCCATTCGGGCCCCATATACACCTCAACAACATTTGTGGCTAGCGCGGCTGGTACGGTTGAATACGAATAAAACGCATTTGTCGGATGCGAATTAGCGGGCACAAAAAGTTCTCCGTCCCTCGCGCTTCCCGACGCACTGCACTTGACATAGTCAATGGCAATATTGTTGGCACTACTTGCGGCGTTCCTGTTGGTAATAGTGAAGGTAACCAGGTGCAACCCGCCAGAAAGGACCAGGCTGCCCCACAGGTAATTGGTGTACCCGGCAGTGGCAGCATAACAGTCAAACCCAGCGGTCAGCAGGGGCGTGTCGAAACTCAGCGACACAAGATTTTCAAACACAGTCATGGTAGTACCGGTCTCGCTTGAGCCGGATATGGGGTAGGTTAAGACTTGCGCATCGGAAGTGGCATTAACTACACTTGCCAGCTGGGAATATATCTGGGGCGCCGTGGCGTTTGTATATCGTGGGGCATACACGGTCCGCATCAGCTTGTCAGGAGATCCGGGACGAATGTGGTATATAACAGTCTGGTTCCATTGAATGAGCCCATTCGTGTCGGTATCAAGAAGTCCGTCACCGTCAGTATCATTGGAAATCGGTATGCTTATGGCGGTGTAAGTTCCGGCAGTCGAAGCATAGAACGCCATCTGTCCTTCCTGAAATTTCGTCAGGCTCGAAAGGCGCAGATCCCGCCTTATCTTTTCAAGCGCCTCTTCAAGATTGAAATTGATCTCGTTTTTTATCTCTTCCTGCTGCCACATCTTCATCGCGTGGATGAACATTGTCATAAAACCGGCCATGATTATGATCGTTATCGCCGAAGCCACCATGACCTCCATCAAGGTGAAGCCTCTGCAACCAATATCTGATGTGTTCCTCAACGCTTCCTCCTATAGCTGCATCGTATTGTGAATCAATGTCTGTACTGTCACAGGTCTTCCACTCAATACCCCAGGCTTGACAAAATACCAGACGTCAACAGTCACGGACATGACACCATCGCCGGCATTTGTCGCCGTTGTTGATCTTCTAAAATCGCCGTCAGGAGAGAGAACGCCGTCCTGATCAATGTTTACAACATCTTCTACAATAGAACTGTAACTGCCAAAAGATATTGTTTTCGCATGCTGGATCCGGTTCCTTGCTATGCAGGTTGCGCGATAATAGTCTGATGCATTTGCCTGCGTCTTGAGAGCCGAAATAATCCCCGCCATAATCCCCGAACTGACAATAAGCAGGATTAATGAAGCAATCATCACCTCAATCAGCGAGAACCCGCTTTTTGTGGAAGACTTTTTTAATCTGTAACTAATCCCCATCACGCCTAAATACCTTTCACACAAAATTATCTATAAACAATAGCACTTTGCATACCACTTGTGTAAAATATAGTGTTTTGAGATCTAATCAAGCTAAAATCCTCTCATTTTTGAGAAAATAGCAATCATTAATGCAATTAATGGCCGCTTTTTGAGCCAGATGGTTATCAGGAACACCTGCAGTTTATGATTCCAGGAAAATTGAAGGAGTGAACCCTAATACTCATCAGCTTAGATAGCCTCACTTTTGTAGAGACTTCTTTGCCGTTACTGTAGAAGCACTTTCCCGCTTTCCACAGCACGTATTGTTTCAGCCTTAGGTAGCAGTGTGCTGCGTTCCTGTTCCGGTAATCCCGCATTTGAATCCAGTTCTTCCTGAAGATGGCGGCCTTGATCCTCGCCTATCTTTAAAGCATTCACGGCTATCTTATCATCCTCATACCACACCTCCGGAAGATTATTGGCCACTAAAGATGCCACCGGGAAACTACGGGTCTTTGTCGCTGTTCCAGAAGCTATACCGGACACTGCAGTCCGCACAGTTTCATTTCTCTGTTTCCCGGGAGCTATACTCACGGAAGAGACTGGTTGTTTGGCCTTCAAGCTCCATCCGAGAATCAACAATGCTGCCGCAAGACAGCAGACAAATACCACCAGGCCTTGACTGGATATCTTTGGAGGTTGCAATATCATCTTTGCCTCCATGTCCCAAACACAAGCTGATCATTTAACGGCGGGTATTCAGGCGGCGGATCCAGTTCGAACCGCGTGTCATAGGTGTAATCCTTGTAATAGCCTGTGACTGTTTGTCCCGTCGCGGGATTGAAAGTTCCCACAGCACCGCGATCATCCTGGACGATTCCTCCATGCACCATAAGTCTGCCACGGGGAGAACCTGAATCAAAACCGGCCACACCGAATGTTCCGTCCGTTACATCGTTAGTGTCATAAAGGCCCGTTGCCATCATGTGAGCATAAATATTGAGATCATTGGGAGCAGAAGCAGTAACCGAAATATCGCGCTTCGCAATCATTCCAAGCGCATCATCGGAAAGCAGGTTGGTCTTTGAATCAACAGCATAATAAATGTGGTTGGTAATATAGAAATCGCGTTCGGCAACCAGGGTGACACGCCCGTCCAGTGTTCCTCCTACATAGATATCTCCGGGCTTTGTTGAACTGGATCCTGTTGCAGAAGTCTTTACATAAATCACCGCACTGGTGGAGCAACCCGCTACCTGGTTTACCCACCCCTGCCGGCTGTTTGTGATGAGCATATTTGTCCCGGAAAACGTAACGTACGTGCGGCCCTCCAGTTGGAGCGAGGCCTTGTTCTGGAGATTCGAAAAACTGACTTTCTGCATGCTCTGATTCGAAACCCCAGTCTGGAACCCGTTGTGGAAAATACAGTCGTTCGTACTGCCGCCATAAGTAGACGCAGCACTGGCACAGTCACCGAAGAACTCCGGATCTCCACTGAAACTCAACTGCTCCGTGGAGTAGATCGAACCATAAAACTTCTCACCTGACTTAAAATAGATACCGTTGTTCCTGCTCATCCAAAGCGCATACTTGGCCCACGTCTTTTGCTTGACAGTCTCCCTCATGATAACAATTGACCGACCACGAACCGTCCCAACGGAAAGTATGGAAAACTGGGTCCTTGCCTGACCAACATTGCCGCTCCCGCTTCCCATCCCGTTGGTCGCTATCGTAGCCTGGGCCGCGGCAATAGATATCCACCATTGCCCCATTGCAAGCCCGTTCGAGTTCACATTGTCATTATAAAGGCTCACACTCATGTAATCCGAAATGATGTCATAGGAATTCTTATTCTCCAGCTCCACGGAAACCCCGTCCACCAGAAAACTGTTCTGGTTTCCGTTACCCTTGGGCTTGACATGAACCAGAGTCGCCTGTCCAAGGTAACCAGGATAGTTTGTCGCAAGCATGTCGCGGTTGATCACACTTCCATCAGGGAGCGTAACTGAAAACTCGTTGTTCGGGTTATTGTTGGGGTTAATGCTGATCTGCCCGCCCGCAGAGTGCCAGGAGTCTGTTATGCTGGCCCCGGAAATAACAGTCGCAGCAAAATAACCTTCTCCAACTGATCCGGACAACGATCCGGGCACACTGCCGCCATTTGCGATATACTGGGCCGCACGCTCCACCCCGGCCTCCGCAATATAAAACGCCTTTTCCGTATCCAGCTGGATCCGCGCAGTCTTGATATGACTGCCGGAGAACATCACCATCGCACCAAGCAGACAGCTGAGGACGAAAGTAAAACAGATAACCGTCACGAGAGCCACCCCCTCGCGTCCGCCCTCTCTACCCGATGGCATGTGTTTTCTCATCCAGCCGCCTCAATTCCGGTAATGCACAAAAGTCGTCAGAACATCTGTCGCCGCAAAACGCCCCTCTGCGAGTGAAACCTGAACCATCACATTCAACCCGTTCGTGGCCACAGTCAATGTGCTCGCCGCAACATGCGTTCCAATGGTAACAAGATTACTTAATGACAAATCACTATATGTAACAATCTGACCGGATGGATAATAAGCATAGGTGTAATCGGCCCCATCCGGAGTACTGTAGGTAACTGACCATTGCGGACCTGTAATCGAAACACTGACATTGGTGGAAATCGCGGATCGAAGCCCGTTGGTTCCATATGCCCCGTAAACCATCTTCTGGACAATCATGTCGGCTTCACGCATACAGCGGACCTGTATATCGGCTGAGAACCATGATCTGTTGGAAGCGAAATAGACAGAAAGTGCGCCAGCCATCACGATGCCAAACAGACCTGAAGCCAGCATCACTTCCGTGATTGTAAATCCCTCTTTCCTCATAACACCCCCATTGCTACCGGTGAGTCGAATTCGCCAGGGAAGTAGTTAACGTCACACTTGATGCTGCAGACCTGAGCTGATCCATCCAGGTAACCGTAAGCGCAAGATCTTTAACACCGGCGTTCTCTGTCACCACATAATAACCGTTCGCCAAAGAATGGGTTCCAGAACTGAGGCTTGAACTGTCATACTTGGAATTGACCAGGGTCTCCATTATCCCCCTGGCCCTATGCATCGCCGTGAGACCATTATTGGCATAGGCAATCGTTTTCTGGCACATGACAAACCCAGTCAGCATGCCTGACAGAGTGAGTCCAAGGATCAGGCAGGCGATCAGCGCCTCCGGCATAGTCAATCCATCTTTCCCCCCAAGCTTCATACTCCCCCCCCACTTAGTATCTGTTGCTACTTTTTTAAGCATTAGTTGTGCCCTAAATGCCTGGATAGAAGTTCCGCCCTCTCATAGAATGGTCAGGATATTACATATAAGCTATTGGAGACTAACAGGTTATATGAAAGTTTAGCTAAGATCAGACAGTCCAAGATATTTTGACCCCAAACCACCTAATTCTTATAATTAAGAACTTCCCCACCCCAGAAGAAGAAAGGGTACGCAACACTCGCAAAAAGCCCCAAGAAACTTGACACGATATCATCCGCACGCCTATAGTGCCGTGCTTTTTTTTAGCAAGGAAAGGCATAACAGCAACGTGAGTCCTGACAAACAAAAATTACCGCTGAAGACCGGTACTGGCGGCTGGGTCCACTACAGGCCAGAAATCAAACTTCTGGACTGCACCATCCGTGACGGTGGGCTCATCAATGATCATAAATTCGACGATAAACTGGTAAAAGCTGTATTTGACACCTGCGTTGCCGCCGGTGTCGACTATGTTGAACTCGGTTATAAAGCATCCAAGAAAATCTTCGCTCCCTCAAAATATGGCCCATGGAAATTCTGCGATGAGGACGATATCCGCCGCATAATCGGCAAGAAACCAGCAACAACCAAAATTGCCGTCATGGCCGACGCCGACCGGACAGATTATCACGAGGACATCCTGCCCCGGGATAAAAGTGTGATCGATTGCATTCGCGTTGCCTGCTACATCAACCAGATCCCACTGGCAATGGATATGATCAAAGACGCGCACGACAAGGGATACGAAACCCTTCTGCAGCTGATGGCCATATCACATATTAAAGAACACGAGTTGATCGAGGCCCTGAACATAGCGGCAAAGAGCCCTGTTTCAGGAGTCTAT
>Ga0172375_10001101_pt1 | contig 43584 bp, 36 predicted proteins | sample LakKiv1m_FD_114537 | JGI IMG/M metagenome (GOLD analysis project Ga0172375, IMG submission 114537) | Freshwater microbial communities from Kabuno Bay, South-Kivu, Congo - kab_092012_11.1m | ecosystem: Environmental > Aquatic > Freshwater > Lake | place: Democratic Republic of the Congo... | reverse complement strand
TGTGGATGGTGCCATGGTTGACGGAGATGTGCAGGTTGCGCGGCGTCAATGGGGTGGAGAACTGTCCCTGAATATACCAGCCGCGTTGATTCATCTGGTCTGCGAGCTGGTAGACGTTGATGATATCGGACTTGAATGAAAACATGCACATGGCAGGCTCGCCCAGCACCTGCTGGCCGTCGATTGAGTTGACGCCATCGATCAATTTCCTTGTGGCCTCCTGCACTTCCTGGATAATGCGCATATAGCCTTCCTCGCCGAGGAAGTTCAGGATTGCCCAGGCGCCGGCCATCGGTCCGCCCGATTTCGTGCTAAGGACGGTCGGATTGATCAACGTATAGGCTGTTGTGTCCGTGCAGGCGAAGATCTGGTATTTGCGGATTTCCCTGCTGCGATACATGATTACGGAGCAACCCTTTGCCGCATATCCGTATTTGTGCAGGTCTGTGGAAATGGACGTGACGCCCGGCACCGTGAAATCGAAGTCTGGGAGGTTGTATCCCAGTTTGCGCATAAAGGAGAGATGCAGCCCTCCCACACAGCCATCCACATGGAAGAGCAGGTTTTTTCCCTGCGCGATTTTACCGATCTCCCCAATCGGGTCGATGACGCCCTGTGAATAATTCGGCGCAGATGCGACCAGGAGAATGGTGTTGGTGTGATTGCCCTGCGCATGTCCTCCGCATGGACTTTGAATGTCCGTGGGTCGATGTCCACTATCACGGGTTTGACGCTCAAATAATGAGCGGCTTTGTGGAACGCGGCATGTGCGGTCTTCGGCAGCACCATTTCGGGCCGGGTAATCCCGGGGTGTTCGGCGCGCGCCTTGTCGCGCGCAGTCTTTACGGCAAGCATGATGCTTTCGGTGCCGCCCGTTGTGAGATGTCCCACCGCATTTGAGTCGCCGCGCAATAAATGGATTACTGCGCGCACTACTTCGGTCTCCAGTTTCAACATCGAAGGGAAGACGGTGGGGTCGAGTCCGTTCTCGGTGAGAAATGAAAGGTACGCTTCACGCGTTACTTCTGCCGGATCTTCTCCCGGGTTGTAAACGTAACACCAGACACGCCCCGTCTTCCAATCCATGTCGCGGCCTTTGAATGCCTGCAATGTGGCGAGAATTTCCTCCCTGGTCAGTCCTTGTTTTGGGATTTGCATGATAAGCCTCCGCTTTCTTTCTGGATGTAGAGGTTGATTCCGTTACGGAGTCAATCGGCTCCCGGCTGCATGGCTCCAAACAAACTCAAATAGTGAATGACAGTCTCGATCCCATGATAAAAATTCGGGATGTAAAATTTTTCGTTGGGGGAATGGGTCCGGTCGTCCGGCAAGCCAAACCCAATCATGACTACGGGGATTTTTTGATTTGGCCTGGAAAGCGAATCGATCATCTCGCTGACAATCGGCAGGGAACCGCCGCCGCGCAGATAAAGCGGTTTATACCCGAATCCTTTTTCATACGCCTGCGCCGCGGCCCGGATGGCAGCCGCGCGATAATCGATCTTCAGGGGTTTTGCCCGGCCGATTACGCGGACATCCATTTTTACGGTGGGCGGGACAATGCTTCGCAAATGGGTTTCCAGTAAACCGGCAATTTCATCGGGGTCCTGTTCGGGGACGAGGCGCATGCTTATTTTGGCTGTCGCTTTGGACGGAATGACCGTTTTCGAGCCTTCGCCTGTGAATCCGCCCACAATGCCGTGGATATCAAGGGTTGGGCGTACGCTGACTCTCTCGGCAAGCGGATATTCAGGTTCACCTCCCAACGCGGGGGCGCCGGTGAGATATAAACCAATCTCGTTGTTGATGGGCGCCTGCGAAATCAGGGCGCGTTCCTCGTCGGTCAACTCCTGTACCTTGTCATAAAAATGGGGGATCAGGATTTTTCGCGATGCGCCATCCTGCAGGCTGGCTAACATGCGGCTGAGGACATTGAACGGGTTGTCCACTGAACCGCCGAATGTTCCAGAGTGCATGTCGTGGGCGGGACCCGTCAATTCGACCTCAATGTACAGGATTCCGCGCAAGCCCCACAAGATGATTGGGTGCTCCGGGTCGAGCATGTCCTGGTCCGCGATCAGGACGGCGTCGGCGGATAGTTCATCTTTATGTTCGCGTATGAATGGAAACAGGCTGGGGCTGGTGATTTCCTCTTCGCCTTCGAGCAATATCTTCACGTTGACAGGCAATTTGCCGCTGGTCTTGAAGTAGGACTCCAACGCGGACAGGATTGCAAAGGCCTGCCCTTTGTCATCGGACGCGCCGCGCGCGTAGAGGTTATTCCCGTCCACGACTGGCTCAAAGGGCGGGCGAGTCCATTCCCCGGCGGGATCAATCGGCTGGACATCGAAATGTCCATAAACCAGCAGGGTTGGCGCGTTCTTTGCATCCAGCCACTCAGCGCAAACGATGGGATGCACCGCAGTATCGTGAATTTCGACATGAGTCATGCCCATGCCGCGTAATCTGTCCGCGGCGAACTCGGCCGCGCGGCGCACGTCCGGGGCATTTTCGGGGAGGGTGGAAATGCTTGGAATACGCAGCCAGTCACAAAGTCCCGCGAGATGCGCCTGTTGGTTGGCGCGTGCAAATTGGAGGGCGGAGTCAAGCATGTTAGGCGGCTTTTGGCGTTAATGTATAGAATGCAATGGCGAAGAATAACACCAACGCGGCGGAGACCCAGACGGTGGGATTGGTAATGCCGACCGTAAACGCGTAGGCCATCATTGTGAGAAAGGCAAGGGTATTATCCACCACGGCATAGCGAATCATGTCGCGATTCTTGACCGGGTTTTGGAGCGCCAGCCAGTAGAGGAAGACGAGGCCCATTTGGGTCGCGCCAAAGATGCGCATGTAAAAGGGCGGGACCGGAAGCGCCTCGCCGAATATTTTTAGAACCGATTCAGGCGCCAGCCAGGTGGGGAGGCCCCAGAGCAGAACAACGACGAGAATTTTAAAAACAAGCACGCGCTTGAGCCAGGTTAGTTTCGTTTCTTCGTTCATTGGAATTCTCCTGGAGATTTATGCGGCAGTCGATCATTTTACAATGTTCGTCTCGCGTCCGAGCGGATATTTCCACATGCAGAACGCGGTGATGAGCGCGGCGAGGATGGGGGTGCCGCCAATCATAAAGCGGATGCCGTTGACCGCGCTGGCGGTTTGCACCGCTTCACCCGCGACATATCCTGCGGCAGACATGACCGAAGCAAACAGCACACCCTGGGCTGAGAATGCCAGTTTGGTGATGCCGCCGTTCATGCCGAAGAAGATGCCCTCGCGGCGATAGCCATGTTCCTTCTTTGCGTCGTCGTCAATGATCTCGGAAATGACGGGGAAGGGCATGATCATCGAACCCGCCAGCCCAGGCGCGACGAGCAGGGTGCCAGCCAGGCCGGTGTAAAAGTCATTGGCGAACATCATGATCGTCAGGCCAGGGATGAAGATCAGCGCGGCAATGATCCATGTGCGGCGATAACCGAGGCGCATGACGATCGGCCGCCAGATGAGCAGGCAGGGGATGGCAAGCAGGATTGCCAGCCCGAGCAAAACCGCTTCCGTGTCGCCCGCGCTTAGTTCCAGGCCAAACACGTTGACGGGCGCTTGAATGCCCAGCGCGTACTTGCGCCAGAAGGGAAGCATGGCGCCCAACGCCAGCCAGATGTATTCCTTGGAGATGTTCGCGCCGAGGAACCAGCGGAACGGAATGGAGGAAAGCACCAGGCGCAGGGACTCGCGCAAGCCGAGTTGCACTTCCTTGTCGTTGATCGGATTTTCCTTGACGCCGATCATGGCGATCAGGTAGCCGATGCCCACCAGTCCGCCCATGATCGCGCCCATCATCAAATAGCCCACTTCCTCGGCCAGGATGGGGGCGAGGATGTAGGAAAGCAAAAGCGCGACCGTTGCCAGGATTTCGCGCGTGGCGGAGAGGTCCACGCGGTCGCGCACCGTCGGCGCGACTTCCGGGAAGAGCGCGTTGTAGGCGATGATCGTCAGGCTGTAGAGCGTATCGAAGATGAACAGGATCATCAAAAAATAGGCGGCCAGCACCCAGGCGGGTTTTTCGATCGGCGTCCACAAAAAGAAGAAGGACAACCCCAATGGGATCGCGCCGAACGCGACGTACGGAACGCGTCGCCCGAACTTCGAGCGCGTGCGGTCTGAAAGTTGTCCCATTAACGGGTCGTTGATCGCGTTCCACAATCCGTAGATCGTCCACAACAAACCTGCCGTGGCGGCGTTCAACCCGAGGATGTCCACGTAATAGAACTGGATGCGATTGCCGAATACCTGGTAGGCAATTGTGTTGGCAAAGTTCCCCATTGAATAACTGATGTGTTTGAGCGTCCTCTTCATTTGCATTCTCCTTTGGTTTGCAGGCGTCGCAAATATGCAATTTACGCTACAGGAATGAAAAACCTTCTCCTCGGTACGTCTTCACTATGTCAACAAGTTTGCCTCCTTGGATCAGGGCCAATTCGTTGAATCTTTCGCACAACTCGCCCGCCTTGGCGTGTTGAAAAAACACAGGGTCGCCCAATGACAATGATGGACAACCCTGCGGCAAAATCAATGGCGTCTGCACTTCGCCCGCGCCTTCCAGGTCAACATATTTCATTCCGACAGGCATGACAGGTAACGGCAGTCTGCTTTTATCGATTGCGCCGGATGCAATATAGCCGCCGCCCGCGCATGTGACCATGTCTTTCCCCGGTTTGCGCACGACCTGTAGCGCAAAGAATGCAGAGGGCCTATAGTGTACTTCCTTGAAATGATGAAATAACCCGGACGCATAAAAGCCCGACCCCACGGTAATTTCAGTGACGGATTCATCCTTCAAAGTGGATACAAGACTGCCGCTCCCGCCGCCATTCACAAGGCGGATGTCGGTCCCCGCCTCTCTTATCGCCCTGACAACTGCCGCCCGTCTCGAGGTCAATTCCCTCACCGACGCATTTTTCAGCGCGCGCAGAATCGCATTGCTCAATGTTTTGTGCGGCACATCGTCGCTCGTGCCTGCGATGTGGCCCTCGTACCCCATGATGGAATCGATTCTGACGCCGCGCAACTGCCTGGCTTGATGGATCAGTTCGACGGCCTGCTGCGGTGTGCGGATGGGACTGCGGCGCAGGCCGAGATGAACACTCGGAAGAGGGCGAAATGCCATATCGATTTCAAGGCAGGCGGATAAAACCACCCGGTGGGCCTCTCCCACCCGCGACATGGCCTGCAACTGCCCGACGCTGTCCACCATGCTCGAAACCCGTTTGCCGGTCATTGCCAGGCGCGCAAGGATATGCATGTCCGATGGCTGTACGGTGGGATAGGCAAGGATGAAATCGTCATGCCCTGCGTTGGCGAGGAAGGCGGTCTCTTCGGCGGTAAATGTCAGGAAGCCGCGATAAACGGAGGATGGATGGGATAGAATCCGTTCCATTAAACGGAGGCAGCGGATGGATTTCGTCCCGAGGCGGATGGTTCTCCCCGTGCCTTTGACGCGTTCAGCGACGTAATCCACATTGGCGTCGAAGGCGTCCAAATCAATAAAGGCCAGCGGGAGCCGCTGGCTGGAAAGAAGTTCTCGCAGGTTTTCATACCGTGTGTTGGTGAAAGCCATGGCGGTTGCTGTGAGAAATTTAAGATTTTATGGAATGCGTCACCGCTATTGTAGCAGAAAGGATATAATTTTTCTATCCCAATTTCGGAGGTTTCAATGGCCGTGTCCAACCTGCCTCGTATTCTGATCCCGCTTCCAGACCGTGATTTCGACCCGACCGAATCCGCCACTCCATGGCGGGTTTGCGCAGAGCGCGGCTGGAAAGTGACGTTTGCCACGGAAAACGGTGACGTCCCCGCGGCGGATCACCGCCTGCTGATGGGTTTTGTGCGCGGTCCACTGGGCGCGGGCCCGATGGGACTTGCCGACTACAACGCAATGATCCGGACAGATGGGTATAATACGCCAATCAAATATGAAGACATCGACGTCAGTGATTATGATGCATTGCTGCTCGGAGGCGGGCACGCTCCCGGGATGAAGCAATTCCTTGAAAGCAGCATCCTTCAGGAAAAAGTTGTCCAGTTTTTCAAAGAGAACAAATGCGTGGGAGCGATCTGCCACGGGGTTTTGGTGCTGGCGCGCGCCCTGGACCCGGAAACGGGCAAAAGTGTGATACACAATTACAGGTTGACTTCACTTACAAAAGGGTTGGAGATGATCGGCTATGCCGCGACGTTTTGGTTGTTGGGCCGTCGCTTCCGTACCTATGATGCATATGTGGCAGACGAGGTGCGGGATGCGCTTCGAAGCCGCAGGCAGTATTCATCGGGGATGATTCCGTTTCCGCATGTTGTGGTTGACCGCAATCTGGTGACCTCCCGTTACTGGTTGTTCGATGCAATGAAGTATTCCTTGAAATTTGCGGAGATGGTCGAAGCGCAGACGGGCGGCAAGCGGCATATCCCATTGTCAGGAATGGTATGATGCAGATAAGCACAATGGCGATGATGGCAAAATGGGCGTAAACTTTAACCTGTCGGTGCAATGTAGACCGCGATGGCAATGTAATGCGCAAGCGCGGCCAGCAGAACAAAGATATGCCAGACTTCATGAAAGCCGAAGACGCCCGGCCGGAAGTTCATGGTTTTGGTGATATAAACAACCGCGCCGAGGGTATACGTCACGCCGCCGATGATGAGCCAGGTCAGCGCCCAGGCGGGCAGGGTGGCGAGCATTTCACCGATGGCGGCGAAGCACAACCAGCCCATGACCAGATAGATCCCGGCGTTCAACCAGCGCGGCGATTTTATGACAAAGACCTTCACCCCGATCCCGATCAGCGCCAGTGACCAGATGATGGAAAGCATGCCCCATTTCCAGAAGCCATCGAAGGCATTGATGCAGAAGGGTGTGTATGTCCCGGCGATGAGCAGGTAGATGGCAGAGTGGTCGATTTTGCGGAGGATGACGAGCACTTTATCCTTTGCGCGTACCATGTGATAGGTGGCGCTGGCCGAGAACATGGCGATCAGGCTGATGCCATAGATCAGGAGCGAGATGATTTTTGCAGGTGTGCTCCACCCGACAATAAGCAATACGACCAGGCCGATGACGGCGAGGATGGCCCCGCCGAGATGGGTGAGCCCGTTTACAGGTTCGCGAAGTTTTGAAAACATGAAATTCTCCTAAAGCAGTCTCGCTGTATGTTATGAACAATGAACTTTATTTTACTTCATTATCGCCTGCGGCATTGTTAATCATTCGTAAGCATTCAATTTTGGGCCGCCATGTAAAATGGGACCGTTGAGGTATTCGCAATGACCCTGTTCATCCTGGGTATTTTTCTTTCCGCATTCCTGCTTTTTCAAGTCCAGCCAATGATTGGCAAGTTTATCCTTCCGTGGTTCGGCGGGACGCCGGCGGTCTGGTCCACGCTGATGCTGTTTTTCCAGGTCTTTCTCACGGGCGGATATGCGTATGCCTATTGGCTGATTGGCCGCGTGAGGAGCGAACGGCAGGGATGGATTCATACCGCCCTGTTGGGGATTTCCGTTGCGCTCCTTGCTGTGCTGGGGTTTGTGTGGCCGTCCCCGGTCATGCCCTCCGCTGATTGGAAGCCTGCAAACGCGGGTTTTCCAACGCTTCGCATTATCTGGTTGTTGACCGTTTCCGTGGGCTTGCCATACTTTATGCTGGCCTCGAACGGGCCGTTGATGCAGGCATGGTTCAGCCGGTTGTTTCCGCAAAAATCCTACGCGCGGCTGTATGCGCTGTCCAATGCGGGATCGTTGCTTGGACTTCTGGCGTATCCTGTTTTGATCGAGCCTGCCTTGACGCTCAAATGGCAGGGCTGGGCATGGACCATTGGCTTTGTCGTTTTCGCGGTTCTCGCTGTAGCGGTGGCATGGCGGGCGGGTCGCAGCATATCCCAGCCAATCCCTGCCGGCGGGACACTGGTTAAGCCTGCGGACAAGCCTTCCTCGTCCATGCTGGTCATGTGGATCGTGTTGAGCGCGACCGCCTCGATCTTCCTCATCTCCGTCACGAACCAGATCTCGCAGGAAGTGGCTGTGATTCCGTTTCTATGGATATTGCCGCTTGCCATCTACCTGCTTTCCTTCATCCTGGCATTCTCGGATACGGGCTGGTATCGCAACCGTGTCTTTGCGGCGGCCTTCCTGCTGGCCGGCGGCGGCATGATCTGGTCGCAGGCAAATGCAGAATCGTTGAATATTTTGTTACAGATCGGTTTCTATTGTGCGCTCCTGTTCATCGGAACGATGCTATGCAATGGGGAACTCTATAAACTGCGCCCGCAGGCGGAACACCTGACTTCCTTCTATTTGATGGTCTCCGTGGGTGGGGCGGCGGGCGGAATCTTTGTCAACCTGGCCGCGCCGCTGATCTTTACCGGGTATTGGGAGTTTTACCTGGCGTGGCTGCTCACCCTGGCGATCTCATTGGCGATCCTCCTGCCGCGTGTATTTGCGCGCCAAAATTTGCAGTTGGCCCTGTTGTTAAGTGTGTTTGTCATGGGAACACTGGCCTTCGTGTTCGGGATCGACCAATACCAGAACTCGGTCTTCGTGCGCAGGAATTTTTACGGGGTGTTACGCGTGCGCGGGTGGCATTCTGCTTATTCAAATGCGGACGGCTATGCCATGATCCATGGCGCGACGATTCATGGGATTCAATATACTGCGGCGGAGGAGCGGGATAAGCCAACAACTTATTTTGTCGAGGATGGCGGCGCGGGGTTGGTTTTGCTCAACCACCCTCGTCGCGGACAAGGGTTGCGTGTAGGCATTTTGGGCTTGGGTGTGGGGACGCTGGCAACTTACGCGGAGCCAGGCGACTCTTACAGGTTGTATGAGATCAACCCGGTGGTGATCGACCTGGCGCGGGGCGAAGGCGGTTTCTTTTCCTTCCTCGAAGACAGCCGGGCGGAAATTACGGTAGTGCCAGGCGATGCGCGCATTTCATTGGAACATGAACTGGCAAACGGCGAACGCCAGAATTTCGATGTGCTGGCGCTGGATACATTCAGCAGTGATTCCATCCCCGTGCATCTTGTGACGAGGGAGGCGTTTGTCCTGTATCTTGCCCACCTCGCGGACGATGGTGTGATTGCCGCGCATATTTCCAACCGCCACCTCGACCTGCAACCGGTCTTTTGGAAACTGGCGCAGGAGTATCATCTTTCGATTGTGCGCGTGGACCGCCCGCTGCGCGAGGGCGATGATGCTTTTCCTTCAGTGTGGATGCTGCTGGCGCGGGACCCGGCTTTGCTGGATATTCCCGCCATTCGTGAACGCGCAGTTTCGCTGGATGATTATTCCACGTCCCTGCGCTTGTGGACGGACGATTACAGTAATTTATTCCAGATCCTGAAGTGAATTGTTTTGTTTGCGCGCGACAGCGATCACCAGAAGGCTCGATGCAATTTCAACGGTTTCGACTTCCACCTCAAAGCCTGAATTTTCGAAAAAGGCAAGGATGTGTTTGCGGATGATTTCAATGGGATGCGGCGTTTGGCCGGTGACGCGAAAAAGCCAGGCCATCAGACGCTCGAGCGCTCTTTGCCCGATGTGAAATGCAACCGGCAGGACGACCAGCCTGCCCCCGCTGGCAAGACAGCGCCGCGCCTCGGTCAATGTGCGCGGGTCGAAGATGTATTCGGAGGGAAAGGTCGAGACGATGGTGTCGAATGTACCGTCGGGAAAGGGAAGGTTCTGCGTTACCCCGCGCGTGAGGTTGATCTCGCGATGTCCGCTCTTGCGCAGGCGCGCTTTGGCAAGAGTCCCCATCGGCGCCGATTCATCCAATCCAACGGCGGCCAGGCCTCGGTCCCGCAGGAGGCGCTGCAAGTGACCGGGACCGTGACCCACTTCGAGGATGCGCGTCCCCTCGATAAACGGGAATACGCCATGGACCCAGTCCTTCCAATGTCCCAGCGATACGGTCGCGGCGACGAGGTCGTAGGTGAATGCGAACGGATGATAGAGCAGGTTGAAAAAAAACCGCATGAAGCGGGGAATAAGCATTGCGACTCGCTGGCTGGAAACAAAACAAGGGTTTGACCGGACAGCCAAACCCTTGAGTCTTGATGAAGGAATTATGCGGCGGGGATTTCGCCGTCCGCTTTCCTGGTCTTGCGGACTGCTTCGACTGCGCTTTTGCCGCGTTCGCGGACTTCCCTGGCGAGTTCTTCCGCTCGGGTGCGGGCTTCCTTCGCGAGTTCCTCGGCGCGGGTGCGCGCATCGGCGGCAACCTGCTCAGCGCGGGCAAGAGCCTCCTCTGCGGTGACCTGTGCCTTGTCGCGTAATTCAATGGATTTATCCTTGATCAACGCGCGGGTTTCTTCGCCTGATTGTGGGGCAAAAAGCAGGGCCACCACGGCGCCTGTCAGCCCACCGACAACAAAACCAACGAGAAAAGCGCCAAATTCATCACGGTCAGACATAGTGTCATCTCCTTTGTTGATTATTAATTCAAAGACGGTTTAAGTCCGTCGGTTTGATTATTTCTTCCTGATGCCCATTAATTCTAACATACGACCCAGGCCCGCCAGGTAGCCATTCAGTTTGATGACCGGCTCGACAACGCTTTCGCCCAGGAACTCCGCCGTGCCGCGCAGGGTATTGACCGTTTCATTGGTGGCATGCAGGATCGGCCGGACTTCATTTTGAAGCAGGTTGATGAGGCTTGCCAGTTGCACGATAAGCACGATCAGCGCAACCCCAATCACGAGTGTCTCGAGCGCGACGACGATGATGAATACGTCGCGGATGCGGTCTGTGGGGGTGCCGGGCTGGAGCAGGAAGTAGACGGCCACTGACAGCAGGGCCACAAGCAGGACTGCGCCAACGATGACGTAGGTGACGGTGCGCTTCATTTGTTTTTCCTGCTCGAGGCGGGCGGCGATTTCTTCCGGCGAGGGCTGGGGAGGAACTGATGTTTCTGGTGGGGGAAGAGGAGGCGTTGCCATATTTTGATTATAGCAGAATTGTGAATGGATGCAGATTGGTTTTCCTCTTTCACCGCCCCGTTTCTGCGCAGCCTTCAACCTCCATAATAATTAACTCACCTTACGCAGAATGTCCCGAAGGTTCCCGTAATTTAGGCTTGCTTTCTGCCCAAACCTTCGGGACGGTGCGTAACATCAGTTAATTATCCTTCCCCCTACCCTCTTTGCAACATTTCATCCGTCACCTGGTCCAGCCGCAGGCTAATCATCTGACTGGCTGAATCGCGGCCCATCGTAATGCCGTAGATCACATCCGCGGCCTGCACCGTATTTCGGTTGTGCGTGATGATGATGAATTGCGTATCCCTGCTTAAATCCACCAGCAGGTCACGGAAGCGGCCCACGTTGGCCTCGTCGAGCATGGCGTCCACCTCGTCCATCACACAGACCGGCGTGGGCGAAACTTTCAGCAGGGCAAAGACAAGCGCGATCGCGGTCAGGCTGCGTTCCCCGCCGGAGAGCAGGGCCAGTCCCTGTTCGCGGCGGCCGGGCAACTTCGCTTCGATCTCGATGCCCGTCTCGACCAGGTTTTCGGGATCGGTCAACGCCAGCCGCGCGGAACCTCCGCCGAACAGACGCACAAACGTCTGGCGGAATTCCTTGTCGACGGCATCGAACGTGCGCGAGAACTCCTGCCTGGTCAATTCGTCCAACTCGGCGATGACCTTTTTTAAATCCTCCTCGGCCTTGCGCAAATCCTCGACCTGGGTTTTCATGAACTCGTAACGTTCAGATTCCTTGTCGAACTCGCTCTTCGCGTCGGGATTGATCGCGCCCATGCGGCGCAACTGGGCGCGCATCTGCGTCAGTTGTTCTTCGAGTTTCGGGTCGAGTTCGGTCACGACGGGCAACTGCTCCACCATGCCTTCGATCGGCAGCGGCACGGGGCCTGAGACATCCTCCGCATAGTTAAATAACACCAGCCCAAAATCGTCGCTGATTTTTTCGCGCAAAGTATCGAGCGCTTCCTGCCTGCGCATCTGGTCCAGTTGCACCTGTCCGAGCGTGCGTTCCGCGCTGGCAAGCCCGCGCTGGGCGTTGGCTTCGACTTCCTGCAGGCGCGCTTCCTGCGCCTCGGCGGTTTCCAGATCTTTTTCGGCAGGTTCGATCTGCACACGCAATTTATCGATCTCGCCGTGCAACGCGCCTTCGCGCTCATGCAGGTTATTCTTGTCGGCGTCGAGTCCGCTCAATGCGGCGGAAATTTCGTGCAGGCGCGATGTCAATTCCGCCCGGCGCGCGTCGAGCCGCGTGATTTCCCTGCTTCGCTCGTCACGCTTCGCCAGCAGACTGCCCACGCTTTGTTCCGCAACCGCGGCGCGCGTCGACCAATACGAAACCTGTTCCTGCAACTCATCCGCCGAAACCTCGGCCAGTTTGGCGGTCATCGCCTTCAACTGCGCCTGCGCCCCTGCGGATTGTTTTTCCACTTCGGCCAGCGTCTCGATCAATGTTTGGCGAATCGAAGCAGACTCCTGCGCCTCGGCTTCCAACTGGCCATATTGATTTTTCTGCCACTCCAACTGCCTGCGCGTCGACTCGGACTCCAGCCCGGCTTGTTGTTCGGTCTCCTGGGCCTCTCCCAATCTGACGCGGGATTCGCGCACGTCCGAGTCGGCTTGCATTAATTCGCGTTTCGCGCCCGCCAGTTGATTCGACAGCCGCTCCACCGATTCGTTGGATTCATTCAAGCGCGCGGCGAGTCCGCTCAAGGCAGAGTCCAATTCCCGTTTTTGGCGGCGCCTGCTCAAAGTCGAGGATGAGGCGGTTTTCCCCGCGATGATCAGCCCGTCGCCGCGGAAGACTTCCCCGCGCAGGGTCACAATGCGTGCGTGCGTCGGCAAATCGTGGAGAAGCCTGCGCGCAGTCTCGCGGTCACGGACAATGAGCGTCTGGCCGAGCACAAGCCGCACGGCCGCGCGCAGATCATCGGGCGCGTTGACAAGTTCGGAGGCAATGCCGAGGCAACTTTCAGAGACTTCCGAATTCTTTAAGAATTCGGAAGTCTGTACCAGCGGCAGCAACACCGCGCGCCCCGCTTCATCCGCTTCGAGCAGCCGCATCGCATCTTCGAGTTGATCCGCGCCGAGCAGGACCGCGTCGAGCGTATCGCCGAGCGCCGCGGCAATCGCGGTTTCGAGTTCGGCGGGTACGTCGAGCGCCGCGCTGAGCGCGCCGCGCGCGTTGATCTGGTTCCTGCGCGAGGCGTCGAGCAGGTAACGCGCGCCCTCGGCGTAGCCCGCCAGCGACTGCTCCGCCTGTTCGAGCACTTCGAACTGCGCCTTCCAGCGCGAATGTTCGGATTCCTGCCTGGTGCGAATTTCCATCGCGGCGCGGCGTTCCCCCTCCAGCCGTTCCACTTCTTTTCTTTTTTCTTCGAGATTTAATTCCGCCTGCCTGAGCGCGGCATCGATCTCTTCGCGTCCCCTGCGCGCCGATTCATATTGATCGTGTGTCTTCTTCGCGGCGGCCTCGCCCGAAGCGATTGCCTGCCGGGTTTGTTCGAGTTTTTGCGCCTGCGTTTCCATGCGCGATTTCAATTCGTCCAGCCTCGCCTGTGACTCGGCGCGCTGTTTGCTGAACAGATCGGTTTCGCCGCGTGTGAGCGCGAGTTGTTCTTCGAGTCCCACGCGCTCGGCCTGCCTCGCCTGCAGCGAATTTTGTGCGTTCGCGAACTGCCCCCTGGCCTCGTCGAGTTCAGCCTGCGCGTGCGCAGATTCCTGTTCGGATTCGGCGAATCGTTCCGAGGCGAGATGGAGTTCGTCCATCGCATGTTCCTGGTCGGACATCACCGAGGCTTGCGAGGAGGTCAGTGAGCGGCGGCGCTCTTCGAGCACGGCCAGTTCCCGCGAAATGGATTCGCGCTGGTTGTGCAGTTCCGCTGCCTGGCGGTGCCACGCGTTCAACTCCGCGCGCAAACCGGACAGTCGTTCGCGGAAGGTGACATACGCCTCCTGCGCTTCCTCCTGCTGGTGACGCGCGATCATCACGCGCGCTTCCTGTGCGCGCACACCCTCGCGAATATCGGAGAGGTTGCGTTGTGCGCGGTGCCAGTGATAGCCATACCATTCGCGCAGGATGATTTTTAAATCCTCCTGGGCGCGGCCGTGTTCGATCGCGCGCCTGGCCTGCCGTTCCAGGCTTCTGATGCGCGGCTCCAGTTCGGCCATGATGTCGAGCACGCGTTCGAGGTTGCGCGCGGTGTTGTCGAGCCGTTTCAGCGCGTCTTCGCGGCGCGAGCGATAAAGTCCCACGCCCGCGGCTTCCTCGAACAGGCGGCGGCGGTCTTCGGCCTTGAGCGCCAGTGACGCATCCACCATGCCCTGTCCGAGAATCGTGTATGTCCGTTCACTCAAACCGGCCTGCGAGAGCAATTCGTTGATTTCACGCAGGCGCACCTGCTGGTTGTTCAACAAATATTCATTGTGCCCGTCGCGGTGCGCGTGACGCGCCAGCGCGACCTCGGAGAAGTCCACGGGCAGCCACTGGTCGGTGTTGTCGAAGGTGATGGTCGCCTGTGCCATGCCTGCCCGGGCGCGGTGTTCCGAGCCGGAGAAGATCATGTCCTCGGTCTTCTTGCCGCGCAGGAGGTTGTACGACTGCTCGCCCAGCACCCAGCGCAGGGAATCGGCGACGTTCGATTTGCCCGAGCCGTTCGGCCCGACAATCGCGGTAATTCCGCCCGCGAATTCGAACACCGTGCGCGAGGCGAATGTTTTGTAACCTTGAAGTTCGAGAGATTTGAGGCGAAGAGGCATGTGAAAAGGATGAATTAAGCGTTGCGTATTCCGTTGTCTACCAATTTACCAATCTACCAATCACCAATTTACCAATCTACTTTATTCCCAACCCATCCAGCGCGTCCCGCGCGGCGGCATGTTCAGCGGCCTGCTTGCTCGAACCGCTTCCCCTGCCATACGCCTTGTCGCCGATATACACTTCAACTTCGAAAGTGCGCGAATGGTCGGGACCATGCGAGGCAACTGTTTTATAGCGCGGCGTTCCCAATTTTTGTGACTGCGACCATTCCTGGAATTGGCTTTTCGGGTCCTGGATTTCGTTGAGGACGGTTTCGCGCATGGCCTCCAGCATGGGGCGGACAAATTTTTCGACCGCGCCGAGGCCGGAGTCCAGGTATAAGGCGCCGATCACCGCCTCGAAAACGGAACCCAGCAGGCCGTCCCGAAGATGACCGCCCGAAGAGGCCTCTCCCCGCCCGAGGCGAAGCGCGCCTCCCAAATCCAATTTACGGGCGAATACGGCCAACCGGTCATTGCGGACGAGGGCCGAGCGTATCTTGGTCAGGTCGCCCTCCTGCATTTCAGGGAAGCGATGAAACACCCACGCGCCGACAATGAAATCCAGCACCGCGTCGCCGAGAAACTCAAGGCGTTCGTTATCCTCCGTCGCTTCGGAATGTTCGTTGATGTAGGAGCGGTGGGTCAGGGCGCGCGTCAGCAGGGCTAAATTTGAAAAGGACAGACCCAGCCTGGCTGCCAGGCTGGAAGCGGGTTCTACATCCCGCATTTCAGGTTGAGATGCCACGGGAACCTCCCGGAACTCAGGGAGCGGCAGATCCCACCCCTGTTACCCTCTCCATTTTTTCGAAAATGGGGAGGGGTAGGATCTTGCGTTCCATCAGTTCCAAACAAATTGTGCGGGTTGTATTGTAACCCGAAATTAAAACGCCTGCCATTTTTTAAGATAAAATCGTGCACAGGCCGGACACTTGCCCGCCGTACTTTGGCGGGGATTCCGATCCGGCCTACATTTTCGGGAGGACCGCATGATCGAAGCCAGCAACGAAACCCGCTTTTTACACGCCGTCGAAATGGGACTGGGAGCATGGCAATGGGGGGATCGCATAGTGTGGGGGTATGGGCAGACGCACAAGGATGACGACATCCGCGCCGCTTTTGATATCTCGCTGGATCAGGGGATCCGCTTTATTGATACCGCCGAAGTCTACGGCTCGGGCCGCTCGGAGCGTTTGCTCGGCCAGTTCCTCAAGGAGACGGAGCAACCTGTGCTGGTGGCGACGAAATATTTCCCGTGGCCATGGCGTTTTTCCAGGAACACGCTTCCAAACGCATTGAAGGCAAGCCTGAATCGCATCGGCGTCGAGACCGTTGACCTGTACCAGATCCACTGGCCGGGGTTCACCCTCAGCACAGATAGCATGATGGCAGGACTGGCGGAGTGTGTGCAAAAGGGCTGGGCGCGCACGGTGGGCGTTTCCAACTTTGGGCAGACACGTATGCTGGCGGCTTATTCCGCGCTGGCACGCGAAAATATTCCGCTGGCATCCAATCAGGTGCATTACAGCCTGCTCGACCGCGAAGTGGAAAAGGACGGCACCCTGGCGCGTTGCAGGGAATTGGGCATCCGCCTGATCGCGTATTCCCCGCTTGAAATGGGTTTGCTGACTGGAAAATATACACCTGAAAACCCTCCCGCTGGAACACGCGGCGGACGGTACGCAAGCCTGCTCCCTAAAATTGCCCCCCTGATCAAGTTGATGACTGAAATGGGGCAGGATCACGGCGGCAGGACTGTCGCGCAGGTCGCTTTGAACTGGGTCATCTGCAAAGGAACGCTTCCCATCCCGGGCGCGAAGAATGCAAAGCAGGCTATGGAAAACGCCGGCGCCCTCGGCTGGAAGTTGACCGGGGATGAAGTGGCAAAACTGGATGAGTTGACGGATGGGATCCAGAAGTAGAAAAGAAATGCGAAAATAAATCTCTTGTGCTATAATCCCGCCAGTTTATGAAACACCAACCCTTCTTCGCCAACGATAACAACAACAATAATGACAACGACCCCGGGGTCGTTGGGCGAAGCCTTGCTGGTTGACGGATAAACGAAAGTCAAACCAATCGCCCAACGCACACGCGAAGGGCGATTTATTTTGTCTATGATGAACCGCCGGGTACGCAGGCACGCCAGGATTCTTTCATCCTTCTTCTTTGCGGCCTTCGCGCGCTTTGCGGTTCGAAAACGAATTTTGGAGGCGCATCATGTATAAAACTCATTCCTGTGGCGAATTACGTGCCAGCCATGTCGGACAGACGGTCACCGTGGCGGGCTGGGTTCACCGCCGCCGCGACCACGGCGGGGTCGTTTTTGTGGATTTACGCGACCGTTATGGATTGATCCAGGTTGTTTTTAATCCCGACCTGCCCAAAGAGACGCTCGACGAAATTTCGTCCATGCGCTTCGAGTGGGTTCTGCAAATCACGGGGCTTGTTCACAAACGCCCTGATGGGATGGAAAACCCAAAGATGGCGACGGGCGAAGTCGAGATCATCGCGAAGGAAGTGAAGATCCTCAACCCTTCGAAGACCCTGCCGATGATGGTCAGCGACGATACCGACCTGCCCGACGAGAATACGCGCCTGAAATATCGCTATCTCGACCTGCGCCGCGAGAAGATGACGCAAAATATGATCCTGCGCCACCGCGTGATCAAGTTCATGCGCGACTACATGGACAGGAACGGCTTCATCGAAATCGAAACGCCCATCCTGTTCAAAGCCACCCCCGAAGGCGCACGCGACTACCTTGTCCCCTCCCGCCTGTATCCCGGCTATTTCTACGCCCTGCCCCAGTCGCCGCAGCAACTCAAGCAGTTGCTGATGGTCGCGGGCATGGACCGCTACTTCCAGATCGCGCGCTGTTTTCGCGACGAAGACCTGCGCGGCGACCGCCAGCCCGAATTCACGCAACTCGACCTCGAAATGTCCTTTGTTCACCGCGACGATGTTTTGGCGATGGTCGAAGGTTTGTACAACGAAATGATCCCCGCCGTCGCTCCGCACAAAAAATTACTATCCACGCCGTGGCCAAAGTTTTCATACAGGGAGGTCGTGGAAAAATATGGGACGGACAAACCCGACCTGCGCTTCGGAATGGAACTCCACGACCTGACCGGAATTTTCAAGGTGACAGATTTCCGCGTCTTTCGCTCCGCCCTCGAGGCTGGCGGCGTGATCAAGTGCATCCTCGCCCCTCACAGCGCGGACATGTCCCGCCGCGAAGTGGACGAGTTGACCGAGTCCGCGAAGGCGTTTGGGGCGAAGGGACTGGCTACTTTGGCGGTGACAACTGACGGCTTGAAAGGGACCGCCGCGAAATTCGTCAAAACGGAGGAGGTGGAGGCAGTCAAAAAGTTGACAGGCGCCAAGGAAGGCGATCTAATCCTGATTGCCGCGGATGCACGCGCGGTGGTTAATAAAGTCCTCGGCGGCCTGCGGGTCATATTTCGCGATAAACTTGAACTGGCCGATCCGAATATGATGGCCTTTGCGTGGGTCGTGGATTTCCCGTTTTTCGCGTGGAACGAGGAGGAACAAAAATGGGAATCGGAACATCATCCGTTCACGATGCCGAAGATGGAAGATTTGCCGAAGTTCGATACCAATCCCGGTGAAGTAATGTCGGAGGCGTACGACATGGTCTGTAACGGCTACGAGATGGCTTCAGGTTCGATCCGCATCCATCGCCGCGACATTCAGATGAAGATGTTCCAGATGCTTGGCTTGAAGGATGAGGATATCCAGGCGAAGTTCGGTCATATGCTCGAAGCGTTCGAATACGGCGCCCCGCCTCACGGCGGCATGGCTCCTGGCATCGACCGCCTTATCATGCTTCTCGCGGACGAACCGAACATCCGCGAAGTGATTGCCTTCCCGAAGAATCAGGCTGGCCGCGACGTGATGGCCGATGCGCCGTCCGCGGTGGAGCCGAAGCAAATGAAGGAATTGCATATAAAGATCAGCGATTAGCAGATAGCTGTTAGCAATTAGCGATTAGCCGACAGCACGAAGCTAACAGCTAAGCGCTAAAAGCTCACTGAGGAGAAACTATGGAAATCGTCAGAGTCTCAGATCTCTCGAAGCACGTTGGACAGGAAGTTACCCTTCAAGGCTGGGTCTACAACCGCACGGACAAGGGCAAGTTGTGCTTTCTCCTCGTCCGTGATGGGACGGGCTTCGCGCAATGCGTGGCTTTCAAAGGCGACCTCCCGCCGGAACTCTTCGAGCAAATCATGCGCATCCCGCAGGAATCTTCGGTGATGGTCACGGGCGCGGTGCGCGAAGACAAGCGCGCGCCCGGAATCCCCGGCGGATATGAAGTTGGAATCAAGGATTTGAAGATCGTTCAAGCCGCGGATATTGATTACCCGATGTCGCTTAAAGACCACGGCGTGGATTTCGCGCTCGACCACCGTCACTTGTGGATTCGGATGCCGAGTCAGTGGGCGATTCTGAAAATCCGCGTGAAGGTTATGTCTGCGGTGCGCGAGTATTTGGACAACAACGGTTTCTTCAATCTCGATACGCCCATCCTGACCCCCGCCGCTGCCGAAGGGACAACGACTCTCTTCGAAACGCCCTACTTCGACGAGGGCTTTGCATACCTCGCACAGACCGGTCAACTTTACAACGAAGCCAATATTTTCTCGTTCGGAAAAGTCTATTGCTTCGGGCCAACCTTTCGCGCGGAAAAGTCCAAGACGCGCCGTCACCTGACCGAATTCTGGATGCTCGAACCTGAGATTGCCTTCTGCGATCTCGACGGGTTGATGGAAGTCGAGGAAGGCCTTATAAGTTTCATCGTCGGGAAAGTGATGCGGGATTGCCAGGCGGAGTTAAAGTCACTTGGCCGCGATCTCTCGAAGTTGGAGAATATCAAAGGCCCGTTCCCGCGCATATCCTATGATGACGCCGCGAAACTGCTGATCGACCTGTACGAAAAAGAGACCGATCCCGAAAAGAAGGAATTACTCAAATTCGAATGGGGCATGGACTTCGGCGCGCCGCACGAAACGGAAATCACCAGCCGTTATGATAAGCCTGTGTTCGTTTATGGCTATCCGAGCGCGGTCAAGGCTTTTTACATGGAGCCGTGGCCGAATCGTCCCGAGGTCTGCAAGTCTGTGGATTTGCTGGCGCCCGAGGGCTACGGCGAAATCTGCGGCGGCTCCGAGCGCATCTCGGATCATGATCTTTTGCTTAAACGCATCCATGACCAGGGCCTGCCGGAAGAGGCCTTCAAGTGGTATTTGGAATTGCGAAAGTACGGCTCCGTCCCCCACTCGGGATTTGGGATGGGCGTGGAGCGCGTCACGGCCTGGATCTGCGGAATCGAACACATCCGTGAGGCCATTCCGTTTCCGAGGACGATCAAGAGAGTTTATCCTTAATCAAAAAGACCCTGAAGGTTTTCAAAACCTTTAGGGTCTAAAATTTTATTGGGGGATCAACAATGTATCACCCGTGATGACAATATTCGGATTTGTGATTTGCGGATTCAAAGCCATGATCGCCTGCTGGGTGGTGCGGAATCGCAGCGCGATCCCGCTCAAAGAATCGCCTGGCTGAACCACATAGCGAATGGATGAACTCCCCGAGGCGGGAGGTTGTCCGCCGGAAGGTGCGCCGCCTCCGCTTGTGCCTGCCGGGGGAATGACGATTCTCGCGGGGATGACCAGTTTCTTGCCGGGCGCGATCAATTTGTCGTTGTTCAACGTGACCAGTTCGGCCAAATCCACATTATATTTTTTGGCAATGTGGGGCAGGGTATCTCCCGCTTTGACTGAATATTCCACCGGCGCAGGCGAGGACATTCCTGCAAAGTGAATCAGGTCATCCAGCGTCCCGTTAAAGTAGTCGAAGTCGACGTTTTCGTATGCAGGATAGCCGTTCAACCGGCCGCGGTCGGAATATTGCCAGAATTTCCAGGGCTGAAAACCCGCGGGTTGCTTCGGCATGTTCTGGCTGGGCACAGGCGTAAAGTTCGGGTCGTTGATCTGTACCCATTTGTTGTTTGGGCCGAGGAACAATGGATACTGGGCCAGCCATAGCGGATAGTCGCGGGTCCACACGGCGCTAATGCCGTTTGTCCGCAGGAATTCTTCGCGCGAATAAATGATCGGTTTTCTGCCAAACGCATCCTCCACTTGATCGAGCCATGTCTTGATGCGGTTATTCAGGACGCCTGGAACAGGCAGGCCAATCGGGCGGATTTCCCCGTTATTGCGTCGTTCGTAAATCGTTTCCAGGTCGAGCACGGGCGGCAATTCGCCCTGGTCCGAACCAACCGCATCGATGAACATGTCCGCCTGTTGCAGGGCATTGTTTTGCTCTGGATGAAAGAAGTGATACGCGCCGCGCAGAATCCCTGCATCGCGCGCTTTCTGCCAGTTCTCCTTGAAACCGGTATCCGGGAAATTATTTTCGGATGCCTTTACGAAGACAAACTTGACACCTGCATCGCGTGCCGCAGTCCAATCCAGGGGCTTGTTGTAGGCATATACATCCACGCCAAAAACGAAATCCATCTCAGCCTCCTTCCAATGAAAACCCGCGCCACCGCGGCGGGGATATACCGGTAATTTACGGAATGGTTAAGACCTGGCCAACAGCGATCATATTGATGTTTGAAATATTATTGGCAGAGGCAATCGCCGCGACCGTCGTGCCGAATTTGACTGCAATGGACGATAAAGTATCGCCTTTTTTGATGGTGTACTTCTTCCTGCCTGTTGTGGATGTGGACGAGGAACCGCTTCCGCTCGCGGACCCCGAAGCGGATCCACTTTCCTGGGGGATTGCCACAGCGACAGGGATGTTCAGCATCTCGCCCTTCTTAAGCAACTGCGGATTCGCGCTCACCAATTCACGCACAGTCACGCCGTATTGATTCGCAATGGTCTCGAATGTATCACCGTTCACAACAGTATGGGTCTTCGGCAATTGGATCGAGATCTTTGCGCCCGCGAATTTGTACAACTCCTCCAGGGTGCCGTTGAAGACATCCATGTCCACCGGGGCATTGATGCCGTTCACTTGTCCCGTTTTTGAGTATTGCCAGAACGTCCAGGAAAACCAGCCGTTTGGCAGGTGGGGCTGCATCCCCGGCGTGTAGGAATTTGGGTACTGCGCCAGCCAGAGCGGATACTCCTTTGCCCATGCAGGCGGCCCGCCGCCGGGCAGGGAGAAATTATCCTGCAGAAAATACTGGCCCGAGTAGATAATGGGTTTTTTGCCAAACTCGGCCTCGACGAGATCGATCCAGGATTTGGCCCTGGCGATGATCTTGTCCTTGGTCTGGCCGTCGGTTGTTTCCAGATCCAGGGCGGGGGGCAGTTCGCCGTTGTCGTTCATGGATTTGACGTACTCTATGAATTTCTCCGCCTGCTTTTTTGGATCCACATTGCAGCGGAAGAAGTGATAAGCGCCCCGTAGAAGCCCGGCAGTTTTTGCCCCACCCCAATTATCGTCGAAGGTGGGATCCAAATAATAGTCGCCTTCACTTGCCTTGATGAAAACGAACCGCTGGCCTGTGGCCCGAACCTTCGGCCAGTCAATTCCAGATTGCCAGTATGAAACATCAACGCCGGGAACAGTTGCCATGTTTTTCTCCTTTGGGGCAGTGCTTGGAACAAATCCAGATTAGCATAGATTATAACCAAAATCAATCTCTAATTTTCCCCTACCCTTGCGCCATTGATTATGGTATAAGAATCACAGCCCTGCTGTGTTCGTGATACTGCTCCTACGTTTTGAGCCAACACTCTTTAAAAGGGTCCTTATCTCAACAGAAATAACGCGATAGGCCTGAGCCAAGGCGGCGTTTCTGGGTCGGGGCCCAACCTGCGAAAGCAGGTTCAAAACCTTGCAGTACACGGCATTTGCGGGGTGTCTTTTTATTATTCACATCTTCACTGCAAGGAATTCCGCCTTGACGCCATCTGCCTGTGCGGGTAGAATACCCGCCAATGTGTCATGGTACACAGGCTTAAAAACTGAATAGACGGAGATTTAGCGGCTGGGCCCTGAAGCAAGTCCAGGGTCACGAGGTGGAGGTTCTGTCTCGCGAGAGATATGCTAACCGAACCCTTCCCTCCCATTGGGAGAGGATGGGTGAGGGAACATCGGATAGATCAGCGGATGCCTCTGAAGTCAATCACAGACTTCTTTCTCCCTTCCGAAAAAAGCGCAAGTACCGCAACCACACTGAACTAGAAGGAAGTTGCGGCACAAGAAGCAGCGGGTTTTAACGCTGTTGCATACGCCGAAAACCTGTCGGTGACGACGGGGACAAGGCGGGCGTGGTGATACGGGCATGATTCCACGGAATGCCTGTTTGCATATGGAAGGGCTGTTTTATTTAATGGCAGATTTGCTGTTGCTAAGGCATGCCCCGGCGCATGTCTTTTTTGTTGCCTGCCCTCTCCCATGGGAAGAGGGAAATTCAAGGAAAGCAAGAATCGGGTCGCATGTTTGAAGAGATGCTCATAGAATGGCAATCACAGAAAGGAAAAATCCCATGATCTCTTCAAACTACAGGCAGCTTTCGGATGATTACCTGCGCATCGAGCAGGCGATCCTGTACCTTGACAACCATATTACAGACCAACCAAGCCTCGAAGAAACAGCCGCAAGCATTGGATTGAGCGAATTCCACTTCCAGCGGCTATTCACCCGCTGGGCAGGCATCAGCCCCAAACGCTTCCTGCAATACCTGACCAAGGAAAGCGCCAAGGATTTGCTCAGCAGGTCGGAGAACCTGCTCGATACCACGCATCAACTCGGACTTTCGAGCCTGGGCCGGCTTCACGATTTATTTGTCAGCGCCGAGGCAGTTTCCCCCGGCCAATACAAATCGCGCGGACTTGGCCTGACCATTCGCTACGGCCTGCACCCAACCCCCTTTGGCAAGTGTCTCATCGGCATGACCGAGCGCGGCATCTGCCATCTGAGTTTTGTCCAGACGGGCGAGGGGAATGCAATTGACCAGTTCGTCGCGGATTGGAATCAGGCAAAGATGATGGAGGACCACAAGTCCACTGCGCCTCTTGTCGGGCCGATCTTTGACCTGGGGCGGCGCGGCAAATCGGAATTGAGGGTGCACCTGCGCGGCACCAATTTCCAGATCAAGGTGTGGGAAGCGCTGCTCAACATCCCGGCAGGCGCGGTGACCACGTATGAGGGCATCGCCTCGTCCATCGGCAATCCCAATGCTTTGCGGGCGGTCGGCACGGCTGTTGGGCATAACCCGATTGCGGTGCTGATTCCCTGTCATCGTGTGATTCGCAAATCCGGTGAATTTGGAAATTACCGCCATGGCGCGCCGCGCAAGAAGGCGCTGCTGGCAAGGGAATTTGCATACGATTCCGCCCTTGCGGGGAACGCCTTGCAATGACATCATCAAAGGAAATGAATGAAGACAAAAATCTGGCTTGCTTTACTGGCGCTCTACATCGTTTGGGGTTCGACGTACCTGGCTATTCGCTTCGCGGTGGAGACTATTCCGCCTTTCTTCCATGCTTCGCTGCGCTTCCTGGTTTCGGGAGTCATCCTGTTGACCTGGCGCCGCGCGGCTGGCGATCCATTTCCAACCCGAAACCAGTGGGGATCACTGGCAATTATCGGGACTTTTCTCCTGCTCGGCGGCAATGGATTGCTTGCGTGGGCGGAGCAGACCATTCCTTCGGGAGTGGCGGCGTTGATTATCGGCGCGGTGCCCATGTTTTTGGTCGTCGCGGAGGCGCTGAGACCGCATGGCATAAAACCAACCATACGGGCAATCATCGGGTTAGTGATCGGGTTTGGCGGCATTTATTTGCTGGTCGGCCCTTCGGAATTGAACGGTGACATGCACCTCAATCCGCTTGGCGTGGCGGCCTTGTTGACCGCCTGTTTGCTCTGGGCGGTTGGCTCGATCTACAGCAAGACCGCCGACCTGCCGAGGTCCACGTTGATGATGTCGGGCGCGGAAATGCTGACGGGTGGTGTTGCGCTGATGATTGTCAGCCTTGGCACGGGCGAATTGAGCGGATTTCACTTTGGGCAGGTTTCAGAAAATTCGTGGCTCGGCTTGGTCTATTTGATCTTTATCGGTTCGATGATCGGTTTTGTTTCGTATGCGTGGCTTCTGCAAAATGCCCCGATCTCGCTTGTGATGACTTATGCGTATGTGAATCCGTTGGTGGCTGTTGTTCTGGGTTACATCTTTTTGCAGGAGCCGCTCTCGTCACGCACATTGGCCGCCGCGGGGATCATTATCGGGTCTGTGATTTTTATCAATAGCGGAGGCAGGTCAAAGGTCAGGAAAGAAACGATGAATTCCGTCGCCGGGGACGGCGGGTAGAACATGGTGTGTCCAAAGTCTGCGAAAGCAGTTGGAATAATCAAAATCAATTCTAAAGGAGTATAAACAATGGATGGCAAGGATTTGATCAAACGTGTAAAGGAAGACAATGTCAAGTTCATCTCGCTCCAGTTCACAGACGTGATGGGCGCGGTGAAAAGCGTGGACATGCCCGTCCGCAACCTGCAAGGCGTGCTAGATGACGGCGCCTGGTTCGACGGTTCCTCGGTGGAAGGCTTTGCGCGCATCCAGGAAAGCGATATGCGCCTGATCATCGACCCCGATACCTATGCAATGCTGCCCTGGTCTTCGGATGAATCGAAGCGTGCGCGCGTGTTCTGCGATATCTTCACTCCCGACAGCAAGCCTTTCGAAGGCGACCCGCGCGGTGCGCTGAAGCGCATCCTCAAGAAAATCGCCGAACGCGGCTGGAAGCTCAACGTTGGCCCCGAGCCTGAGTTCTTCCTCTTCAAGGCAAACGACGGCAGCAACGGGGTTCACCCTGTTCCCCACGATACGGGCGGTTATTTCGATTTTTCCTCCTTCGATGAGGCGGTTGTTGTCCGCACCGCGTTGATGGAAGCGCTCGACGCCATGGGGCTGGACGTGGAAGTGGGCCACCACGAAGTTGCCCTGGGACAGCACGAAATCGACTTCCGCTTCGACGATGCCTTGAAGACGGCAGACAATGTGTTGACTTTGAAATATACCGTGAAGGCGATTGCCGCCCAGCACGGATTGGTCGCCTCCTTCATGCCCAAGCCTGTGTTCGGCATCAACGGCTCCGGAATGCACTGCCACCAGTCGCTCTTTGACATCAAGAGCGGCGTCAACCTGTTCTTCGATGGAAAGGATGAGGCGCACCTCTCGAAACTGGCGTACTCATTCATTGCGGGCCAGTTGAAGCATGCCCGCGCCCTGGCTGGCGTGGTCGCCCCGACTGTGAATTCGTACAAGCGTTTGGTTCCCGGTTACGAAGCCCCCGTGTATATCGGCTGGGCGCAGCAGAACCGCTCGGCGTTGATCCGCATCCCGCGCTACACCGAAGGGCGCGACAAGGCTGTCCGCGCCGAACTGCGCTTCCCCGATCCATCCTCCAACCCGTACATGGCATTCACTGTCATGCTTGCCGCCGCCCTCGACGGCATTGACAACAACATGACCGCGCCCAAGCCGTTGAACAACATCAACCTCTATCACCTCGACAAGGAGGAACGCACCAAACTGGGCGTAACCGAACTCCCCGGCTCGCTGGCTGAATCTCTGGGCGAGTTGGAGAAGGATGAAGTCTTGAAGTCCGCGCTTGGCGAGACCCTGTACGAAGCCTACATGCGCGCGAAATGGGAAGAGTGGGATGAGTTCCGCCTGCGCGTGACGGATTTCGAGATCGAAAAGTATCTGGAAACAGCGTAGGACGGCGCCAGGTAATTTGTTTTGAAAAAAAAAGACCCTGAAGGTTTCCAAAGCCTTTAGGGTCTTTTTGGGGTTTAATGCTTCAACGTTCCTTGCGACAGTTCCATGATCTCTTTTTTGTCTTCATAAATCCGCACCAATTTCCCATCCTGCATTTGCAGCACGCGATCCACAAACTGGCACATGCGCAGATCGTGTGTGACCATGATGCCCGCGCGGTCATTCTCGTGGATGAGGTGGGCGAAGGTTTCGACGACTTGAAAAGCGCGTTCGGTATCGAGCGAGGCGGTGGGTTCGTCCGCCAGCACCACGGCAGGGTTATGGATCAGTGCGCGGGCGATGGCGACGCGCTGTTGTTGTCCGCCAGACATTTGGGCGGGCAGGTTGTGCAGGCGTTCCTCCAAACCCAAACGGGCAAGTAATTCTTCGGAACGGATGCGGCCCGTTTTGTCCAGCCGATTGTTCAGGCGCAGCATGAACTCCACGTTTTCCTGCGCGGTCAGATAAGGGATCAGGTTGTTCGACTGAAATGTAAACCCGATTTTTTCGCGCCGTAATTTTACGCGTTGGGTTTCGTTCATCCTGGACAGGTCGCTCCCATCGATCAGCACCTGTCCCTGTGACGGAGTCAACAAGGCGGCGAGGATGGATAGCATGGTCGTCTTGCCTGAACCGCTGGGACCCACCAGCGCAACAAATTCACCGGACTTTACTTGAAAAGATACATGGTCCACAGCATTGATGGTTGCGCCGTCCAATGCAAACGTCTTGACCAGGTCGCGTACTTCGAGAGCTATATTTGACATGATTCCCTAACCCAACCGTAAAGCCTTGAGCGGTTCGATCCGCACGGCATAAATAATGGAGACCAGCCCGCCTGCGGGACCAATTCCCAGGAGTAAGGCGACCGCGATCAGGGAACGCGAGCCATTGAATTCAAGCGGGATGGTTGGTGGAAAACCGAGAGAAAAGAGATAGGTCAGTCCGCCGCCAATTGCAACGCCAAAGGCGGTGACAATGATGATCTGGATAACCGCCGCGACGCCCACCACGCTGTTCGAGGAGCCAATCGCTTTCAGGACGCCGATTTGCGGCACTTTCTGCAAGATCTGGATCTGGAAGAATCCACCGATGACCAGGATGCCGATCAGCAAAGTGAAGAAGCCCTGTGTCTGGACGGTCCCCTGCTGGGCGGAATAGCCGGGGATGTTGTTGATCGTGGTGGCAATGTCCGTTACTTCAATGTTGGGAACATCGGCAAGCAGCCGTGCTTTTACGATATCGGACTGGGTTGGATCAGCCAGTTGGACGGCGATAATGTTGGGGTAGGGGGTGTCACTTTGCAAATCCGACTCAGACTGCGGGCGGATTTTCTCCCAGGTGGAGGGCGGAACAAAAATGGTGGGCTGGAAGAAATAGGACTGACCGTCCACCAGGCCAACGACCTTCAATTTGAAGAACTCATCCTCCGTCCCCTGGGTGGAGCGGATTTCGATCTCATCGCCAACCTTGATATCGGAGCGGAGCGCCACGTTGCGATCCATGACGGCTTCCCGCGCTTCACCGCCTCGGAAGGCGCGGCCTTCAAGGAGTTCGGGCATGCCGGGCCGTCCCGGTTCCACGCCAAGCATGGATACTTTGAGCGGCTCTTCGAGGGAGACGATCTCAGTGGAGGAGGTGTAGATCGGACCGGCATCCGCCACACCGTCCGCGCGGCGAACCGAGCGCGCAGTATTCGTCTCGAGGCGGCTTGAGGAAATTACATAATCCGACTTCTCAAGGAAAACGACCAGTTGCGCGTCCAAATTTGAGACGTACTGGCGGTTGCCATTGGCAAGTCCCTCTCCGAGAGCGGCAATGAATAACACCAGCAAAGTGATCAGGGCGATCACAAGACTGACGAGGAAGAAGCGGCCGCGGTTGCGGATGACTTCCTTAAATGCAAGATAGGTTGCAAGAAAAAAACTTTTCATATCGAAGAACCATCCAGGTTTCTTTTCCAATCCACACCCATGATGCCATGCAGGAGCAAATCCACCGGCGGGTGATCGGCGATGTCATCGTAGTAATACGGCAAACGGATTCGCCCATCGGGGGCAATCACAAACGTCCCCGACATTTGCATCGCGTCCTGGCCTTTGGGAGGCAGTTCGGCGGCGTAGCCCTTTTCAGCGTTCAACCGTTTGTTCGAGCGCAGGACGTTGAGCGAGAGAAAACTCTGCCAGGCCGAAGCGCGCTCCAAACCGTACGCGCTGTATGCGGAGCGGTCGGGATCCGAAAGGCAGGCGATACCCGGCGCGCGCTGCGCGCAATAGGCCTTGGTCTCCGCGGGTGTTCCCTGCGTGACAAAGACAAGCGCCAGCCCGTTTTCCGTGAATTGCGGAAGCGCATCGGCCAGGTGGTCCGTCATTTCCCTGCATTGCGGGCAGCCGAAGTGACGGGTGAACGCCAGCACCAAAACCTGTTCCTTCCACAGGGAGGAAAGCCTGACAGCCTCGCCTTCCGTGTTGAGCAACTCGAGGTCGGGCGCTGGATCGTTAAATTTGAGATGCTGTAATTTAGCCATTGTTTGAATTTTTATTCCTTTTCCATCAAAAAAATCCGTAACCAACCATCGGTGACGGATTATGCCAGATTGGGACTATCAAATTCTATCAGATTGCACAGGTTTTGCACAGGTTTTAAGTGAGGCAATTTTCCTGTCCTTTTGCTCAAAATTTTCAAGCCGTAACGCTTTACCTGAACAAAGTTTACGAAATATGCAGGATGGATTTCTCCACTTTGTTGCCGACCTTCTCCAGCCGACGCCAACTGCTGTTGTCGTTCAAAGTGATCCAGCGGCGTTCTTCGGTGCGGTAGAACCAGTCCTTGTCCTGTTGATACAGCACCTGCAAGCCGGTCGATTCCCAGATATTTAAAATTTCGTTGCTGTGCGCGTGCGTATCATCGAAATCTGTTGTGGAGCGTTGTCCCATTTCGCTGTAGAGTTCGTTCAGTTCGAGCAGGAGCGCATTGATCTCGGGTGAGAGATGTCTCACTTTCAACCCAATCCGTTCGGCCTCACGGAACAGGATCGGATAGCCATGCGAGGGGTATTTCGCGTTCAATGCGTTGGCGATGCGGTCCGTTTCCTTCTCGTCGGAGATGTGATAGGCCAGCAGTTCCTTGCACAGCATGATGGACAGGGACTCCGCCCGGTCCACCGCGCCGATGACCAGCGGATGCACATGCTGGAACAACTGCTGATACGGATTCTCGTTCGCATCGGACTTTTGGGCCTGCCACAGCCGCACGACACGATTCAACTCATCCAGGCTGACGCTGACGCGGTCGTTGTCCCGGTCGATCGGGGAGAGCGAGTGTGTGAGGGATGTATCCACGGGCGTGAGATATGCCATCGGCCCCATCTGGATTTCGTTTGCGCCGAGCGTGATCATCGTCGCGGCGGAGGCGCATTCCAGCGGCACGAGCGCAACGACGCGTTCACAATACTGGCGCAAAAGATTGACCAGCCGCAGGGAGGATTGTCCATTTCCGCCGCTGGATTTGATGAAGAGATAAATCGTTTCGCTTTTGCCGAGTTTCTCCAGCAATTCGTACAGGGCCACCACATCGTCGTGACAGATACTGCCGCGCGGGTTGTTGAAGTAGGTCGCGAGTGTGCCGCCCAATAATGAATTCAACTTCTTGATAATTGCCTGGGTCTGGTCGAAAAGCACCGGGGGTTGTTTTATTTTTGCGGCGTTTTGTTGTGCCATTTTTTTTCTCCTGACCTTGTCACACTCGGGAAAATTGTACGTGCGGTTGGTTTTCAGCGGCGCGGATAATACCATGTTTCAGCCGGAGGTGTCCCGCCGCTTGTTTACCATCCTTTGCATTGCGGCGTAAACCGGGGCGGGCAATTATTAATGCAAAACCCGCCTGGAGACCGAACGTTGGAAAACAAGGTGGGCCCGGCAGGATTCGAACCTGCGACCAAGCGATTATGAGTCGCCTGCGCTAACCGCTGCGCCACGGGCCCGCAATAAAACGTCAAGTGTTTCAGCGCCCGGTGCCACGTGAATTGACACCGAGACGTGACACTGAAACACCTGGTTGAGCGGGAGACGGGATTCGAACCCGCGAATATCAGCTTGGAAGGCTGATGCCTTACCACTTGGCGACTCCCGCGTGAGACTTGGATTTTACTTGGATGGGCGCCGTCAGTCAAGCGCCTGCCTGCGCGGGGGATTTCTGTCTTATTCGCGCCGCGAACAAAATTCCAGCCAGGACGATCACTGTGTTTCCCAAACTCCACAAATCCCTGAGAGTCATTGCATGTTGGGCGAGTGCAAGGAATGAAAACGGAACCAGGATGAGAAGAAACAGGAAGGCATGGAGATAACTCTTTGTCTTTTGGACCAGCGTTCCCACGATCCATGTGATCGGAATCACGTAGAGGATTTGATCATACGCCCAGAGATATACCGTTGAAACAAATCCAACGGGCAGGATGATATTCATCGCATCCCACGCGGATAACCGTGCCTGCTTCCGCCAAAGATGGAGTCCGCCCAGCCCCAACAGAATCAACGCCCCCGCGCCGCCCAAAGCAAAGGTACAGGGCGGGGATTTGTTACAGGCGAGGTGGGCAAAACTCCAGACATTGGATTGAAACCCAAGCCTGCGGTCAAAGGCCGCTTCGCTGCTGTGCAGGAATTTGCCGACCCAGTCCAGGTCAATGATTGCGCCGGTCAGCCACAACAGAACCCCGCCAAGAACGATGCCGGAAATTGCCCTCCAGTCGCGCCGCGCCAAAAACCAGATGCCCATGAGCAGTAAAATGGTTAATCCCTGCGGAGGTTTGAGCATGGTCAGGGAGAGCAGAAGGCCTGCCGCAAGGGGGTAATTCTTCCGCGATAGAATCAGCGCGGCAACGAGAAGGAGCAAAGTCGCGGGGCCAATGGAACCGATTTGCAAACTGAGGTAGATGGGGCCGAAATAGGATAGAAACAGCATGATGGGAATGAGCAAACGCCGATGTCCTGGTGTTGACCAATGATCAAGAAGCCTGAAAATTGCAAGCGCGATCAAGGCCTGGGAAACAACCTGCCAGCCGATATATGCCTGGTCGACAGGGAAGAGGCCAAGTGGAACCAGAAATACCGCCAGCGGCAAAGGATATAGAAAAATGGGCTCCCGTAGTTCGGTGGAACCATGCAACTCGTGCCCTGCGCGCCAGTCGTTTGCATCGTAGGGACTTTCCCCGCTTGCGATCAACCTGCCTGAGAGCCAGAAGACAAAAAAATTGGAGTTGCGGTAATTCTGGGTGTTGTAATTTTGAATGGCGCGCAGGAAAAACAGCGAACCGAGAAGCGCCGCGGTTAGAAGTACCCCCGCAACTCGAAGAAGTTGGTCTTTTTTCATATGAATCCGGAAGTATGATCTGCCGGCTATAAATATTCCTTCAATTCCCCCGCCCGCCGCGGGTGGCGTAATCGCCGCAGGGCGCGCCCCTCGATCTGACGGATGCGTTCGCGCGTAAGCCCGAATTTCTCGCCGACTTCTTCGAGCGTGTAGGCCTTCCCATCCTCCAGGCCAAACCGCAGGCGGAGCACATTTGCCTCGCGTGGAGGCAGCGATTTGAGCAGTTCCTCCAGTTTATCCCTTAGCATCGACTCATACGTGCTTTGCATGGGAGTTGGGCTGGCCTCGTCTTCAATGAACATGCCGAACTCGGAGTCCTCTTCATCCCCAATGGGCATGTCAAGAGAGATGGGGGCCCAGGATGCTCTCAATATCCATTGCAATTTGCGGATGGGGATTTTTAGCTGTCCGGCAAGTTCATCCAGCGTTGGCTGGCGTCCCAGTTTTTGTTCGAGTTCGCGGCTGGCCTTGTACATCTCGTAGATGCGGTCATTCATGTGGACCGGGACGCGGATGGTACGGGATTGGTCTGCGATGGCGCGTGAGATGGTCTGCCGCACCCACCAGGTGGCGTAGGTGGAAAAGCGGAACCCGCGCTTATATTCGAATTTCTCGACAGCCTTCATCAGGCCGAGATTGCCTTCCTGGATCAGATCAAGGAACGCGACGCCGCGTCCCATGTAACGCCTGGCGATGGATACCACCAATCGTGTGTTGGCTTTGATGAGATGCTCGCGCGCCCGCACGCCGTCTTCAATGATGGGGTTGTATTTGCGCCGTTCGTAGGCAGTGCTTATTCCCTGGAGCGTTTCGATTTTGCGGCGGGCTTTGCGTCCCTTTTCGATGCGGATGGCGAGGGCGGTTTCCTCCTCGGACGTGAGCAGGGGAACGCGTGACATCTCTTTCAGGTAGATGCCAATCGGGTCGTCGCCGGCAAGTTGGCTGCCGGAGAGGAGGTCGGGGTCTGTAAGGGAATCAGGTTCGGGGGAGGATGAGGCGGGTTCTTCGTCGAGCAGATGCCGCGTTGCTTCATTATCGTCATCGTCGAAGTTGTCGTGGCGCGGCATGGTGAATCCTACAGCAGGTCTTTGAGGGCGGCGAATGGGGAGTCGGGTTGCCCGGGGCGGTGGCCGCAGTCTTTTTCGTTCAGGTTCTGCCCGCATTCGGCGCACAGGCCCTTGCAATCGGGCGCGCAGATTGGGCTGATGGGGATTTCGAGCAGGGCATATTCGCGGACAAGCGGGGCGAGATCGATGTGCGCGTCTTCGGGCAGGATGAGGCCCGAGTCGGTGACGGATCGTTTGTCGAACGCGTACAACTCGCTCAATGTCCAGGCGAGGGACTGGTCGAACTCCGTGAGGCACCGTACACATTCGAGGCTGGTTGTGCCGCGGAATTCCGCCTGCAGGAAGAGTCCCTGCGGCGTGCGGTTCATAACGACACTGCCCTCGAAATCGCGCAGTTCGAGATCGTCAATTGTGATCTTGTCGAACTCGAAGGGGAATTCGTGCTGGTAGCCGACTTCTTCGTGGATAATGAAGCCGACGTTTAAACGGAAGGGTTTGCGGGGGTTGGGCATGGGGAGGGAGTAAAGAAGAAAGAGGAAAGAAGGGGGAATGGAGAATGATGAATCAGGAATGATGAATTTTCTGGAATGCCATTTTGCTTCCTGCAACAGGAATTATAAATCAAGAAGGCGGCTTCCCGGCGTTTTTTTACTGACCACTGTTCACTGCCCGCTAAATCTTCCTGTACACAATATATTTTGCAAGGTTTTCGAGCGCCTCGCGTTCTGTGGACGGGTGCATGGATTCGATGCTTGTGAGGGCACGGTCCACGTGGGCTTCGGCTTCGCGCATGGATTTTTCCACCGCGTCGCTTTTGCGAATATTGTCGATGAGCCGCGCCATGTTTTCGGCGTTGACCCAGCCGCCGCTGGGCAGGGACTGAATGTCCGCGTCATCGGGGTTGGCTTCGGCGTAGTAGATGGCAGGCAGGGTGACGAGGCCGTTGAGCAGGTCGGAGCCGAGCGGTTTTCCGACAGCGGTTTGCTCGCCGTTGAAGTCGAGGATGTCGTCCACGATTTGGAAGGCCATGCCGATCTGGTAGCCAAAGTCGCGCATGGATTCTATCGTGGATTCATCCGCAGGGCTGACCATGGCGGAGGCGCGGGAGGTCATTTCGAATAGTGAGGCCGTTTTGGCATAAATGCGTTTGTAATAGTTCTCGCGGCTGATCAGCCCGCGCGAGGTGAACATCTGGGTCAGTTCGCCGTTGACAATGGTGGCGAGCGTTTCGGAGAACAGTTTCATCAGCGGCAGGTGGTCGGTCTCTGCGGCGAGTTTGGCGGCGCGCGCAAAAAGGTAATCGCCGGTCAACACGGTGGCGGGCGGTGACCAGCGCGCGTTGAGTGTTGGCATCCCGCGTCGAAGCAGCGCGCCGTCGATCAGGTCATCGTGGACGAGCGTGGCGGTGTGGAGCAATTCCACGGCCGCGCCGAGGGTGACGAGTTTTTCGAGGGGCGCACCAAGCATATTTCCGACCAACATGCAGAGGGTTGGGCGGACGCGTTTTCCCCCGGCCGCGAGCAAATGTTCGAGGGCGGCGCGCAGGTCGGGGTGGGATTCGTCCGCCTGTGCCCGCATCCGTTCTTCGACCAGTTTAACTTGTTCCTGGACAGGTGTGAAAAAAGTAACCGCGTTCAAATCAGTCTCCCCATGCAAAGAGCCGCGCCGCGTTCGCGGTGGTAATTCCGGCAATCTCTGCAGGGCTTTTGGAATGGATTTCCCCAATTTTATCAGCAATATGGCCTATATAGGCAGGTTCGTTTCGCTGGCCGCGATGGGGAACGGGCGCAAGGAAAGGCGCATCGGTTTCGATGAGCAGGCGCTCCAGCGGCAATTGAGCAATGATTTGACGCTTCTTCCCAGCGTTTTTGTACGTGACAGGGCCGGTAACGCCGATGTAGAAATTAAGCGCCAGGGCTTTTTGCGCGGTTTCGAGCGTGCCATTGAATGAATGAAGCACCCCGGGTCTTTCGGCAAGCGGGCTGTGCAGGCTGCCCTGCCATTCGGTGAGAATATCCAGCAGGTCAACCGATGCCTGCCCGAACCACGCGTCGTTTTCTTCGCGCATGTGCAGGACGACGGGTTTGTTGATGGCCTCCGCAAACGCCAGTTGCATTTTCAAAACCTCACGTTGAAAGGCGCGCTTGTCATCTTCCTTCACCCAGTAATAATCGATCCCAATTTCGCCGACCGCCGCCACCTTCGGATGTTTCGCCAACTCCCTGACCTCTTCAAAATTTTTTTCGGAAAATTCCTCCAGGTCAGTTGGATGGAACCCGACCGCCGCGTACACGCCCGGATATTCCCCTGCCAATCGCACCGCTTCATTGCTGGACCTGTGGTGGAGCCCCGGCACGAGAAGCCGAATCACCCCCGCGTCATTCGCGCGCCGAATCACCATGTCGCGATCCGCGTTGAATTTGTGATGGTCGAGGTGACAGTGGGTGTCGGTCAGTATCAAGTTTCAGGTTCCAGGTGTGCCAATGTCACGATACCTGACGCTTCACGCTGGAACACCTCATGCGCTATTTAATCCCCGCCACTTTCAACCCATCGTCCAGGATTGCCTTGACTTTATCCTGGTGCATGGTTTCGCAGTAGACACGCATGATCGGTTCCGTGCCGCTGAAGCGGATCAATACCCAGCCGCCATCTTCGAGTTTGAATTGGAAGCCGTCCACCGTGATGAGTTCGGTCACTTTCAATCCGCCCATGGTCTGCGGCCTGGCGTTGAGGATGATTTCTTCGCAGGATTTTCTGTCGCCGCTGAACGGGGTGTCCACGCGGTCATAGTAATGTGCGCCGACCTTGTCGAACAGCATTTTGATCAATTCAGTCGGTTTTTTGCCGGTGCGAACCATGAAGTCGAGGAAATACAGTCCTGCAAGAATCCCATCGCGTTCGGGGACGTTGCCTTTGAAGGCGTAGCCGCCGCTTTCCTCGCCGCCGATCATGGCGTCCGTTTCGATCATCTTGGGCGCGACGTATTTGAAGCCCACGCCCGTCTCATGGACGCCGACGCCGTATAACTTTCCGAGTTTGTTCAACATGCCGGTAGTGGACAGCGTTTTGACGATGTCGCCGCGTTCGCCGCGTATTTCCAGCAGGTACAACGCGAGCAACGCGTACACGCGCAGTTGATTGATAAACTGGCCGTTCTCATCGCCGATGCCGCAGCGGTCCGCGTCGCCGTCCGTGACCAACAACACATCGGCTTTGTTGTCAACCGTTGCCTTCAGGCCGACGTCAATGTTCGGCTGGATGGGTTCGGGGCGCTTCATCTCCGGGAAGGATGGATTGCGGTCTTTGTGGATTTCGAGCACCTTGGTTTTGCCGCCTGCCAGCAGGTTTGCAAACCAGCCGCCGCCGTTGCCCCACATGGAATCGACCATCACGATAAAGCCTGCATCCTTGATCTTTTGAATATCCACCAGTTTGTGGAGATTCTGGATGTAGGTTTCGGATGCGTCGAACAGGATGATCTTTTTATCGCGCATCCCGTCGCTTAACCGCATGCGTTTCACTTCCGCCGCCGTATCCGGGATCAATGCCTCGATTCTCAGCAGTCCTTCGGGGTCGATTGCGCCGCCGTTCGGGTCGCGCACCTTGAACCCGTTGTCAGATGGAGGGTTGTGGGAGGCCGTGATGTTCACCGCTCCGCAGGCTTTCTTGTCCACGACCGCGTATGCAATGACCGGGGTGGGGGTGGGGCCGTCGGTCAGCCAAACGTCCATCCCGTTGCCTGCGATCACCTCGGCAACCGCCGCGGCGAAAGTCTCACTGGCGAAGCGCTTGTCATAACCAACGACCACGGACCGCCCGGTGAAGCCTTTTTCGGTCAGATAGGTGGCGAACCCCTGCGCCGTTCGGCGGACGTTATCGAATGTATAGTCTTCAGCGATGACTCCGCGCCAGCCGTCCGTCCCGAATTTGATTTTGTAAGTCATAATGAGACTCCTGTGAATTGAGTGATGACGAGGGCATTATAACAAGGATTACCTGGATTATTTGATGAGATTCGTGATCGTCCATGTCAATTGCTGGATGATTTCAGGGTTGAATGTTTTGAATCTTTGCAGGTTGCTTCCGAATGCAAGCAGGATGCCGACGATCATGGTGTAAGCCCACAGCCCCGCGCTGATCGATATGTAAAGCGCTTTTTGCCGCGCGTTCGGCAGGTGGAGTCCCATCCAGAAGCCGATGATTGCCAGGAGGGTCAGGGCAGGGATCAGGTCCAGAAGGTAGCGCATGGTCGTGTAGAAGAATGCCTGGGTGGTAAAAAATACCAGGAGCGTGGATCCGGCCAGGGATGTGATCATCCATTTCAAAAACGCCTCGCTGTTTTTCCATCCCAGGAATGACAGGCCGGCGAACAACACAAATGGACTTGCAACGAGAATGCCGGTGATGCTTTCCGCGAAGTAATAATAAATTTTTGGGTGGTAATTCTCGAACCAGGCCGGCCCGGACCAGAGCGTGGGGCGGATAAACGGAAAAGTGTCCCGCAATTCGTAGGGATTGAGGAGCGTCTTGAATAAATTCAGTGGAACATACGCCAGCGAAAAGGTTTCATCGATGGCTTCGTGGATGTTAAACCCTGTGAGTTGATAACCGTATCCGAATTCCGTGACCGAACCAAAGCGCGCATGGTTGTACCAGCCATAACCGAGAGCGCCGAGTGCGAGGGGAATGGCAAAGGCCGCAAGAAGTGAAATCAGATTTTTGCGGTGATTTTGGAAACTCCATGCAAGAACCATGAGGCTGAGAAACGCAATCGGTAAAACGAGAATCGTTCGGGAGCCGACTGCCAGGGCAAAGAACAGGCCTGACAGCATCAGGCGGACTTTGGAAGGAGTCAACCTGTTGAATGCAGTAATCAGCCAGTAGATGCCGCCGATAAAAAAGAACTGCCCGCTGGCCACTGCGGCTTCGTAGATGCGCGGGTCCGGCAACACCCACAGGAGCGGGTTGATGCATCCCGCAAGCATGACCATAAATGGGATTGTCCAGCCGGGAATTTGCTGGAGGAAATTCTCCCAGACCTCAAGGATGATCAATGTCTCAAAAATGAACAGCCCGGCCATGAAGCACAGAACGAGGAATTGGTCGCCGATCACGCCGGGATAAAAGATTTTTATGAGCGCAATCAACAATGCCGGGGCAGGCCCCCAATAGAGGTAGTATTTGCCCTTATAAAGGGTTGCATCCCAAAGCACCGGGATGCCCGCGCGGTTTTCAGGCGCATATGGGTTTTCGAGCGCAAGCAGGGCGGGATCGGGCTGGATTTCAAGCGCGAGTTGACCGTGACTGAACGCGCTTGCCAGCAGGTCGTAATAATCCGTGGAGGCGGGGAACGTTGTCCACAGGCCGAGGCTGACCCACCAGACATACGAAAGAAGAACGCCGCCGCCCATGATTCCGACTGCAAGATGAACCCGCCCGGTGCGTGTGTTGAAGATACGGCCGATGAAATTATCCTCACGATAAAGCAGGCATACGATGAATAGAAGGATGCCGAGGAAAAAGACGGCAAAGCGCTTAATGCCCCAGGCTGTATTGTCATCCATCCCAAGCAGGTTCGCAAAAAGCATGAGTCCCGCGATCCCCAACCCCAGTGCCATGCCCGCGAGTTTTTTCCAATTCCATTTCATGGACGTATTTTATCATTCGGACTGTGAATTGTTTGCTATAATCCCCTCCATGATTTACCTTGATTACGCCGCCACCACACCGGTCGACTCCCGCGTCTTTGACGCGATGCGGCCTTATTTTGACGTTTCTTTTGGGAACCCGTCATCTGTCCACCGTTATGGACAGATTGCCGAGGCTGCAGTGGATTCGGCGCGCGAAAAAACCGCCTCCGTGCTTGGCTGCCGCGTGGACGAAGTCGTTTTCACCTCCTGCGGCTCCGAATCGGACAACCTGGCCTTGCGCGGGGCGGCGCTCGCGGTGCGTGAAAAGACCGGCGCGAATTGGATTTTGGCATCACGCGTCGAACATCATGCTGTGAGTAAAACCGCCGAACAACTTGAAAAATATCATGGCTTTCAAGTCGAGTGGCTGGATGTGGATCGAAGCGGCATGGTGACAGCCGAAACCGTCGAGAAGGCCATCTGCGGCGGGACCGCGCTGGTCTCTGTGATGTACGCGAATAATGAGATTGGCACGATCAATCCGATTCGCGAGATTGCCGAACTCTGCCGCAAGAACAACGTCCTGTTCCATACGGATGCGGTGCAGGCCGCGGCGTTTTTGCCGGTTAACGTCGATTCTTTGGGCGTGGACTTAATGTCCCTCGGCGGGCACAAGTTCTACGGGCCGAAGGGGGTGGGCGCGCTGTACGTCCGCAAGGGAATTCCTCTTGTTCCGCATCTGACCGGCGGCGGCCAGGAAAATAATCTGCGTGCAGGGACGCAAAATGTGCCGTATATTGTGGGCTTCGCGGAGGCGCTCTCGCTGGCAAATGATGAACGCGAGGCGCGCACGAAACAGGTCAAACCATTGCGCGACAGGATCATTGGCGCCGTGCTTGAAGCCATCCCCGATTCATGCCTGACAGGCCATATGGATGCAAGACTGCCGAACCATGCCAGTTTTGCATTCAAGGATGTGGACGGAAATTTATTACTCACTTTGTTGGACTCGGCCGGCTTTGCCTGCTCCTCCGGGTCCGCCTGCAAAACGGGAAACCCCGAGCCGAGTGAGGTGATGAAGGCGATCGGCCTGACGCGTGATTGGGGGCTGGGTTCCCTGCGGGTGACGCTGGGCATGAGCACCACGCCCGCCGATGTCGATTCTTTCTTGAGCATATTGCCATCCTTGGTGGAACGCGCAAGAGTTTTGAATCAGGGATGAACGGAAAGGATCCTTGTTCGCGCGTACATGGAAATCGTCAAAACCCCGGGTCGTTCGCTTGCTCATCTCCGTTTACCGCTGTTCATCCCTGGTTAATTTTCCTTGAAGACTCAAATCATCACCCTCGAATCGCACGATGATCTCATCTCCGTCCGCGACCGGATGTCATGGGCGAAGACGCCGCGCATTTTGCTTGTCTGGCCGAAGTATGAAAAGGTTTTATTGCGCCTGCTGGACTTGAAGGTGTTGCAGAGACATGCCGATTCCCTTGGCGCGCAGCTGGGACTGGTGACGCGGCGCGCCAATGTGAGACGCGATGCAGAGTCGCTGGGAATTCCGGTATTCGACTCGACCGCCGCCGCGCAAAAGGAAGCCTGGCCGGTTTCTGCTCCACGGACCCGGCGCGCGCCGAGGGTCCCCCGCCGTGACCTGCGGTCCATGCGCGAGGCTGTGACCGAAAAAGAGGCCGCGTGGCGCACGTCCCTGGCGGGGCGCGTGATCACTTTTACAGCGGGGGTGCTGGCCGTTTTAGCGGTGGCAGGCTTGTTCGTCCCGCGCGCCGCGGTGACTTTATATCCGGAAGAACAGGTTCAGGCGCTGGTCATTCCGGTCAGCGCGAGCGCGTCTGTTTCGTCCGTCTCATTAACCGGAAGCCTGCCTGCATACGAAATAACAGCCGCCGCGGACGGGGAACAATCATTGGCGATAGGCAGTCAAATTTCGGTGCCGAAGGCGAAAGCGCAGGGTGTGGTGAGGTTCATAAATTTGAGCCAGGCGGAAGTGAATATTCCGCAAAGGACGGTGGTGATTTCGTCCGGCGGGGATGCGGTGCGTTTTGTGACCTTGCATGAGACGAATTTGCCCGCAGGGTTGAATCAATTTGTGGATGTGCCGATCGAGGCGGTTGCCGCGGGTTTGCAGGGGAACGCGGACGCCGGTGTGATTACGATTGTGGAGGGAGGGCTGGGGCTTTCGGTGACCGTGACGAACCCGGAGCCCATCGAGGGCGGCACGGAAATCAAGACCACGGGCCCGACCTCGGCAGACCGCGCCCGCCTGCGTAATGTGATGATGCAAAACCTGCAACGCGACGCGGAAGAACAGATGCGTGTCTCGCTTGCCGGCGACGATATTATTTTGCCGGATACATTGCTGGTTTCAGAAGTGAAAAATGAAGCGTATGACCCCGGGGAGGGACAACCGGGCAAATCCCTGAAGTTGGCAATGGAGGTGGAATTTGCTGCGCGCTACGTCTCAGGCGGTGACCTGGGCCGACTCACGCTTTCGTCCCTGGATTCGCTGCTGCCTGTGGATTTCGATGCAGCGGAATTGCCGGCGCTCGAGCCGGTCGCAAAGCCCGTCACCGACTCCGAAGGGGTGACGCATTTTGAACTCTCCGTCACGCGCAGACTGCTTCACAAAATCAATTTCGCGGATGTGTTCACCCTGACGCGCGGACGCTCCCTCGAAACAGCAGGCAACAAATTGGCGGAGGGCCTGCCATTGCGCGAGCCGCCGCGAATCGAGTTGACCCCTTCATGGTGGCCGATGATGCCGCTGATTCCCTTCAGTCTTTCCGTGGAAATGAAATAACATGCGAATATTGGCAGTGGATCATGGCGGGAAGCGCATCGGCCTTGCCCTCAGCGACCCGACCGCAACGATCGCCTCCCCGCTCAAGGTGATCGAACATGTCTCGCGCGTGGTGGATGCGGCGCAGGTTGCGGCCCTCGCACAGGAAAACGGGGCGGGCTTGATCGTGGTCGGCCAGTCCTTTGACGAAGACGGCAACCCAAACCTGGCAGGCCGCCGGGCCGCGCGTTTCGCGGACGAGTTGAAAAATCAAACCCAAATTCCAGTCGAGTTATTCGACGAGTCGTTCAGCACACAGGACGCGCGCGCGGCCCGCATTGACATGGGAGTTTCGCGCAAGAAACGCGCAGGCCATCACGATGAACTCGCGGCGGTGGTCATCCTGCAATCGTATCTCGAAGCCAATCGCAAATCGTAAATCCAAAACTGTATATCGAACATTCCATGCGCCGCTACCATCTCATTCTCATCGTCCTTGTGCTGTTTGTCGCCGCCTATTTCGCCTTATTCTCGGTCCCGGCGCGTGCTTCCCGATTATATGGGCCGCCTGCCGCGCATCTCACCATCTCACAGCGAATTCAGTATTCCGCCATTTTGCTCGCCTATGGCAACACACTAACCGACCCCTCGAATCCGGGCGCGCCCGAACAATCCTTTTTCGTGGGCGAGGGGGAGGCGGTGGGGTCGGTCGCGTCCCGTCTTTGGGAGAGCGGCCTGATTTCGGATGCAGAGGCGTTCCGGGCGTACCTCGTCTACACGGGTTTTGATATTACGATTCAGGCAGGGACTTACCTGCTCAGCCCGTCCATGTCCATTATGGATATCGCGCAGGAGATGCAGGATGCGACCCCGGCAGAAATTACCTTTGTTGTACTGCCCGGCTGGCGGATGGAGGAAATCGCCGCATCGCTCCCGACCTCCGGGCTGGACATCGCGCCCGAAGAGTTTCTTGCCGTTGCGAACGATCCGTTCAAAATCGACTCGGTCGACGGCATGATCTCCAACGAGGGATTTCTCTTTCCCGATGCATACATCCTGCCGCGTGAGACGACCGCCGAGCAACTCGTGGACGCGCTCACGCGCGGTTTTGCCCAGCATCTCACCTCCGATTTGCGTGAGGGCTTTGCCGCGCAGGGATTGGACGTTTATCAGGCTGTGACCCTCGCTTCGATTGTGGAGCGCGAGGCTGTTCAGGCTGATGAGTCGCCGGTTATCGCCTCGGTGTATATCAACCGCCTGAATATCGGCATGAAACTGGATGCCGACCCGACCGTCCAATATGCGCTGGGTTATGACTTTGCGGGGCAGGCCTGGTGGAAAAGCCCGCTGAGTTTGGATGACTTGCGAGTCAACTCGCCGTACAATACATACCTGATCGGCGGCCTGCCGCCCGGGCCAATCTCAAACCCCGGCACGGACGCCCTGCGGGCAGTGGCTTTCCCGGCGGATACACCCTATTTTTACTTCCGCGCCCGGTGCAATGACCCGGGTTATCATATCTTCGCGGTCACTTTTGAAGAGCATCTCGCAAACGCCTGCCCGTGACTTGGTTTCGGCGCTCCCCGTCTCACGATGAAGAAACGTCCCGAAGGTTTTGTTGAAGGAATCCGGTCGTTTTTGCCAGCCTTCGGGACGGTTTCAACTGAAATGCCTGCACTGTGCCGCAGGCACACGTTAAACACGCCTGCCTCACCTGGTCTTCTTATGCGCCACGTAAATGTCGGCTTCGAGCATGATGCTGTCTTTGAAAAAGTGATGCGTGAAATAGACGCTGCCTTTGTGATCGAGCGAGGCCTCACCCGCGAAAGGCGCGAACATCTTTTGCGGCGCGCTCCACTCGCCGTTGACCTTTTTCGAGCGCCATAACTCCGGCGTGCCGACCGTGCGCGTGAACCACAATTCCGAGGCGTCCTGCGTGATGAAAGGCCAGCCCTCGGAGTCCGCCGAATTGACAACGGCAAGATTGACGGGTTCCCGCCACTCGCCGTTCACATTCTGCGAGACCCAAACATCCAATCCGCCGAGTCCGCCGGCGCGCGGCGAGTGGAAGTAGAGTTCCTTCCCGT